>Ga0172366_10003274_pt1 | contig 12767 bp, 11 predicted proteins | sample LakKivSesite69cm_FD_114533 | JGI IMG/M metagenome (GOLD analysis project Ga0172366, IMG submission 114533) | Sediment microbial communities from Lake Kivu, Rwanda - Sediment site 69cm | ecosystem: Environmental > Aquatic > Freshwater > Lake > Sediment | place: Rwanda: Western Province, Lake... | reverse complement strand
CGCGGTTTCGGTCTGGATCTCTTCCACCAGCGCGTAGTGCAGCTCGTCCAGGTCGAGAACCTCGAGCAGACCGCGAATCCCCGCCGCCCCCGTCTCCGCGATGAACCCGTCGGGGTAGATCCTCTCGTAGGCTCGCTTCTCGAGGTACGTGAGACGATCGCCGAGCGAGAGAGGGAACGCCGGGTCTTTGATGCGGGTCACAATGAACGCCAGCGTGTCCAGGACCTCGCGATCGAGGAGTTCGCCCGTGACGGCTCCATAGCGGTCGACCAGCATGGCGTAGGCTGTCTTCGAGCACAGCTCTCCCACCGGGCGCTCGGCGATCACCGTGTCGGGTTCCACCTCGTCGCCGTCTTCGACCATCAGCTCGACCTCGCCGACCATCGGGTACTCCTCCGCCCCGACGATCACCGTCCGCACCTTCTCCCCGTTCGTGAGCTGGCGATCCTCGATCGTCACCCGGCCGCCCTTCTCGGCGAGCACACGCGGAGCCTCGTCGATGTAGTAGGCCTCTTCTACGTCGAACGAGAACGCACTTGAGAGTACGGAGTGCTCCGACGAGTAGAGCAGCTCTCCCGGCCGGATCTCCTTCGAGTCCGACGACGTGACGACGTACAGCCCCTGCTCCATCGGCTCGGTCTCGTAGTAGGCGATCCGCTGGAGTTCGCGCTTCTTCAGGCCGAGAAGGCGCGACAAGAGGCTTGAAACGCCCTTCAGAAACCAGAAGTGGACGACGGGGCTCGCCAGCTGGATGTGTCCCATGTTGACGCGACGCACCGAGGAGTCCGTGACGAGGACGTGGCACTTCTCGCAGGTGATCCCTTCGTACTTCTTCCCCTTATACTTGCCGCAAGCGCACTCGTAATCGTTCGCGGGGCCGAAGATCTCCTCCGCGTACAGGCCGCCGCGCTCCGCGCGGTGGGTCCGGTAGTTGATGGTCTCGGACTCGGTTACTTCTCCGTGCGACCAGCCCAGGACCGCCGCCGGCGGTGCCAATTGGAGTTTCACGCGCTTGATGTCGTCGCCGGAAATCACTCGCCTCACCCCTCTTCGTCGCTCACCAGGCTCGCCCGTGGGTCTTTGGGAGAAGCCGATGACGTGAACCTACGCGTCCGATGCGCCCTTCTCTGCCACCGAGGACGTGGATTTCTGTTCGCCCTTCTCGCCGTCGCCGCCAGCCCTCGTCCGACGGTAGTCAGTGGAGTAGTACCCGCTTCCCTTGTAGATCACGCCGATTCGAGGAAGGAGCCGACTCGTCCGTCGACTTCCGCATCGTGGACATGCGGCCGGCTCTTCCTCTGCGCTGTGCTTGAGAACGCGAAACTCGTTCTTGCAGTTCTCACATTCGTATCGATAAAAAGGCATAGACACCCGCCCCTGGATTGGGTTCGCGGGGTAGACCACCATCTCTTCTCGGTTTCCGGAAGGTCCCGCCGCTCGCGCAGCGCGTTCCTCCCGCTTCTTCAGAATTCAGTCGAGTATAGCCGCCGCCCGGCCCCTGTCAAGCTTGCACGACCTGCCGCCCCGGAAGCGCCATCGCCTCGACTCCCGTGAGCGCGGCCATCTCGTCGCACGACGAGAACGGCTGCGCGTTCACTAGGAGCGTCTCGTCGTCGCTCTCGAGCCGGAAGTAGACCGCGACCGACGTCGCGCGACCAGAGCTCACGTGCGTCGCCGTGATCCGCGCCGCGAGCTCAATCACACGCTGTCTCTCGGCGTCCGTCTTCGACGACCAATCCGTGCGGACCAGGGCCATCGGCCCGTGCGGTGCAGAGTGGTAGACGCGAAGGTCCTGAGGGAGGAACAGGGTCTGCAACTGGTGCTTCTCCCCTTCCGACAGCGCGAGGACGACCTTCGTGTCCGGATCGATCTTGTAGTAGAGCGCGAAGTCCAGCAGCCGAAGCCCGTTCAGGGTGAAGCCCTCCTCCTCGAAGAGGTTTGCGGCGCGCTCGCCGAATCCCGGCACGGTCAGCTTGCATCGGCACTCCGAGGATAACGGATCTCGAGGGTCGAGGCCGAGGCTTCGGCCAAGGGCCGACACCGCCGACTCCTCGATCGCGCCGCACCGCTTGGGTTCCAGGGAGGTCCACTCCTCCAGGCCACGTAGCCGCCGAGACACATCGTGACAGAGCGGCCGCAAGATCCGCCCCTCGAGCCCCGCTTGCTCAGTGACGCACGCCAGGTCCTCCAGCTCGACTCCGTGCAGCCCGATGCGGTCGCCTGTGACGAGGTAGTCGGCCTTGATCCGCTGCATGTATCGGGCCGCGCGGGTGAGCTGCAGGAGTCGGCAGTTCATACACGACCGGATCAGGGAGAACTCAGGTGCCGAGTCGATGAACCGGCGATACTCCCTCTTCAGCGACTGGGTTCGGAACGGAACCCCCGCCCACTCCGTCTTCATGAGCTCGCGAAGGTCGTCCAGGTCCGAGGCGAACGGAGATCGGAAGTGGATCAGCGACACCGCCCCAACCGCCGGATGCCTCTCGACTAGCCTTGCCGCCGTGCGGCTCGCCAGACTCCCTGAGAACAGCGCCAGCACACGCGTCACGCGCTACCCAATCCCCCGTTCCCGCCTGTTCCCACTCTACCGCTGCGGCTCGATCAACCCGTAGCTTCCGTCGCGACGGTGGTAAATGATCGCCACCGCGTCGGTTTCCGAGTTGATGAACACCAAGAACCCTTTCTCGATGGCGTCAAGCTGCATCGCGGCTTCCTCCGGCGTCATCGGCTTATAGAAGAACGTCTCCTTCCGTACGATCCGTCTCTCCGTGGCGGTCGCCGGCTCCGCCCCGACAGCCGATCGGGGCCCCTCGCCGTGTCCTCTGACCTCATTCAGCTGGTCCTTGAACTTCACCAGCTGCCGTCGGAGCCGCTCGACGGCCTTGTCGACCGATGCGTACATGTCGGTCGACTCCTCCCGAGCCGTGATCACTTTCCGATTGACGAGGTGGGCGTGGAAATCGGCAATCTGTCGTTCTTTCTCGACCGTCAGGATGACATCCACGCTGATGATGCGATCGAAGAAGCGTTCCAGCGACTCCGCCCTCTCCACGACGTACGCGCGCAGCGGCTCGCTCGACCCTGCGCCGGTGTGTCGCTCCGCGATCTTGATCTTCATCCGGCCCCCCCTTCCAACGAGATTATACCAGAAAACCAGATAACCGTCAACGGGTATGCGTTTCAGGGAGTAACTGGGCGAAGACGGACGTCAGACTGCCCCGAGCCGGTCGCGCAGCCGGCGGGCGACTTCGTGAAGGCCGCGGTCCCCGATGTCCGGCTGATACACGCCGAACTCCGAGGTCACAAAGCCCTTCAGCCGACTCCGGTAGCGGATCCCCTCCGCCCGCCGCTCGCGCTCGACGAGACCGACTGAGAGGAGGTCGGCCGGCGGCTCATCCTCAATCAGGGACCGAGCGCAGTTTGTCCACGCGCTAATCTGCTCCGTCGTGTAGGCCCCCGGCTCGTGCGTCACGAGGAACGCCAGGATGCGCCGATGGAGGGAGCTCTGCCGCTCGATTCGGGTCACGAGTCGGTCGACGTGGCGCACGACGGCAGGCGGAAGCGAGTCGGGCGACTCCTCCTCCGCCACGTCGAGGATGCCCCACCCTGTCTGCGCTGCAACGCGTTCCCGCGTCGCAAGGGCGCCGTCGCGGCGCGGTCGGCGGCTCACGCCAAGGAGGTGAGGCGTCGTGCGCACAGCCGCCGCCGCGGCTTCGGCCGGCTCGGCTAGCGGTCGAGCGGGGTTCTCCGCCGCGTGTCCGCCGCCGTGCGGGACCTCCACTTTGATGTACCCGAGAGTGCGCGCAACGTCCTCCAGCTCGGAGATCCGCGCATCCCTCTCCCCGAGCCTCTCCTCGAGTCGGGCGAGCTGCTCTTCCAGCTCCTGGGTGCGCGTGCGTCGCCCCTTGCCCTCGCGCGCTCGTTCGATCGCCTCGATGATCGAGGCGCTGACCTGCTTGAGCGTGGGAGGAGCTACGGCGTCGAGCGTCGGCGTGAAACCGGCGTGGAACGTCGCTCGCTCACGAACGTGGATCGGCCGGACCACGTCGCCGTTCACGAAGATGCAGTGGCCCGTCTCCAGCGATGTGATGATCTCCTTGACCTCGCTCTTCCGCCACGGGAGGAGCTCCCCGTACACGCGCATGTCCACCTCGTGGACCACGCGGTGCAGCAGGAGGATCCCCGCCTGGCTCAGGACATCCTTGTCCACCTTCGCGCTTCGCTGAGACACCACGATGGCGCCGAGCCCCCGCTTCCGCCCGCGAAGCGCGATGCGGGCGATGAGCTCCTTCAGCTCCGTCTTGACGCCTTGGGGGATGAACTCGTGCGCCTCTTCGATGCCGATGATGTACGGGCGGCGGAGCCTCCCCGCGAGGGTCCACAGGGCGCCGAGGTACTCCTTGAGGAGCTCCGTCCGCTCATCGGACAGGAAGCCGCTCAGGTCGAGGACGACGGGGACGTTCTGCTCCATACTGACCTCGGCGATCTCCGCGGCGCACCCAGCGTCGATCTCGATCTCGACCCCGTCGCCCGTGCCCACGACGAGGACCTCGTACTTCTCCTTGAGGCCGAAGTACTCGCCCTCGATGTCGACGATCGACATCGGGTACTGCTGATTCAGGAGCTCTTCGAAGATCACGCCGGCGGTGTTCGACTTACCGGATCCTCGGATGCCGAGGATCGCAATGCACTGACCGATCAGTCTCTCGAGGTCGAGATCCAAATCGCTGCTGACGTTGAGCCGCATTCCCATGGGCCCCCTTGTCGGAGGACCTGCGCCGACCAGTCGGCGGTCGGTGCGGTCGCCTTACGGTAGGGATGCGGCGTCAAGCGATCCAGGCCGTATGTCCCGTTCTCGCGGCTCCAACGTCTCTTCGCCGCCTCGCGAGATCAGAACCTCCGCCTCGCGAAGCGCCGCGGGGCGCGTCGTAATCTCTCCGGCCAGCACCCGGTCGTGCAGGAGTTCGAGAACATCCCCAAGCCGTCTCCCCGGGGGCATGCCGAGGCGCACTAAGTCGTTCCCGTCGATCAGCTTTCGCGCTCGAGAGAGGTCCCCGACCTGTTCCACATGGTCGACAACCTCCAGCGTCTCCCGCAACACGGGAGCCCACCCCGACGACCGGTGGGCGCTCGCTTCGCAGTCCGCGACGAGAACGCGCAGCAGGTCAAGGAACATCGGATACCGCTCCCCGAGAGAGCTCCCTCTCCCGGGCTCTCCGGAGGTCAGGAAGCGGACCTGCTTTCCCCGCCCCATCTCGGGGAAGTCGGCGATCCGCATGTGGTTCTTGACAAGAAAGGACAGCCGGAGGGTCTCCGAGCGGCTCATGCGCAACCGTCGTGCGATCCGCAGGACCATGCCCGCCCCCACGGCGCAGTGCCCTCCCATGTTGGCGCCGCGGTTCCTCACCAGAGCCTCCGGCTTCCCAACATCGTGGAGCGCGATAGCGAGCTTGACCAACGGGTCGCGGACGAAGGCGTCGGCAACCCGGACGGATTCCACGGTGTGAACGAACACGTCGCCCTCGGGGTGATACTCCTCGGGCTGAGGAACCCCCTTCCCCGCGACCAGCTCCGGGAGGATCGAGCGGAGAAGTCCCAGTTCGTCGAGGAGCGCCAGGCCGACGTGCGCGCGCGGCGTTTTTAGCGTTCGCAGGAGCTCTTCCCGGATCCGCTCGCCAGAGATTGAGCCGATGTCCGCAGCGTGCGCAGCGACGGCGCGCGCCGTCTCCGCGTCGAGTGTCCCATCGATCTGGCAGACGAATCGGACGACGCGCAGCATCCTCAGGTGGTCCTCGGCGAACCGCGCTCTAGGATCGCCGATCGCCCGCACGCGGCGGGCGCGGAGGTCGGCGACGCCGCCCACGAAGTCCGTGACGCGTCCGTCGGCCGCTGCGACGAGGCCGTTGATCGTCAGGTCGCGACGCCGGATGTCGGCCTCGAGGTCCCGGACGAGCGCAACTTTCCCGGGCCACCGCCCGTCGTACTCCCCTTCGGTTCGAAATGTCGCCACCTCGTACGGCCGCCCGTCGGGCGCGACGATGACCACGACTCCGAACTCCTCGCCGACGGCCAGCACAGGGTGACCGGCGAACAACCCGCGAATCTCATCCGGCAGCGCCGATGTGGCGATATCGACGTCGGCGGGTGGAAACGGCACGTCCGCCCCCCACGCCGCGAGCAGTCCGTCGCGAACCACCCCCCCGATCAGCACCGCGCGATGCCCGTTTGCGCCGAGGGTTCGAAGGATCCTCTGTGCGAACGGGTGTTCGGCGAACAACGCTCGAACGTCGATTCGATCGTCCCGGTCCATGGATGCACGTGACTATACCGATGTCGCGATGCCGACAGCAACTGCGCCCAGGCGCTTGCCTTCTAACAGGATCTTGTGCCACACTACGGCAGGACTTCGTGCGACAACGTTAAGGGAGGGGTACCCATGCTCTACCGTCGAGGGGTTGGACTTGTGCTCGCCGTGGCGCTGATTGGATTGGCCGGCTGCATCTACATCGCGAACATTCTCCCGGTCGCGAGCTTCACGGTGAGCGATCCCCACGTGGACTCGGGAGAGGTGGTGTCGTTCGACGCCAGCGGATCGTACGACCCCGACGGGACTATCGCCAGCTACCTCTGGGACTTCGACGATGGTCAGACACCTTCGACGACGATCTTCCCGCTCACGACGCACGTTTTCACTGTCCAGACGGATCCTGCTGAGGTGTTCCGGGTGACGCTGACAGTGACCGACAACCGCGGCGGAACCGACTCCGAGTGGCGGGACATCACGGTCGAGCCGGTCGTCCCCTAGGTGGCGTTCGGACTCGACACGCCTTCCGGACTCACGTCAAGAGAGACCGACCACGTCTCCGTTGTCGTCGAGATCGATCCCCATGAAGGTCGGCCGCGCCGGCAGGCCGGGCATCGTCTGCATGTCCCCGCACAGGGGGTAGACGAACCCCGCCCCGACGCTCGCCCGAACCTCGCGCACCGGGAGCGTGTAGCCCGACGGCACTCCCTTCCAGGCCGGATCGTGAGACAGCGACAAGTGGGTCTTGGCCATGCAGACAGGGAGGTGTCCGTATCCTAGGGCCTCGTATCGGTCGATCGCGGCCGCGGCCTCGTCGGAGTACGAGACTTCATCCGCACCGTAGACCTCACGGGCGATGATCTCGATCTTGCGGCGCAGCGGCGCCTCGAGCGGATAAAGGAATCGAGGCGGAGCGGCATCCCGACACGCATCGGCCACTGCGTCAGCAAGCTCCACGGCCCCCTCTCCGCCCCGAGTCCAGTGATCCGCCACCGCGCACCTTGCGCCCGCGATCTCCGACGCGCGACGCACGACCCGCAGCTCCGCCTCCGTGTCGGTCGGGAACCGGTTCACCGCGACCACGACGGAGACCCCGAACTTGCGGGCGATCTCGATGTGTCGGATCAGGTTAGCTGTTCCCCGCTCGACCAGCGCGACGTCCTCGCGGACGTACTCCTCCGGCAGAGACCTCCCGGGGACCACGGCGGCCCCCCCGCCGTGCATCTTGAGCGCCCGGACGGTCGCGACCACCACGACGGCGGAGGGGGCGAGACCGCTCACGCGGCACTTGATGTCAAAGAACTTCTCTAGGCCGACGTCCGATCCGAATCCCGACTCGGTGACGACGTACTCGGCAAGTCGAAGCGCGAGTCGATCCGCGATGATCGACGAGTTGCCGTGCGCGATGTTGGCGAACGGCCCGGCGTGGACGAACACGGCCTGGCCCTCGAGCGTCTGCATCAGGTTGGGATGGATCGCGTCCCGGAGGAGGACCGTCGCCGCGCCGGCGACCCCAAGATCCTCCGTCGTCAGCGGAGATCCGTCGTGCCGGAAACCGACCACGATGCGACCAACACGGCGTCGCAGGTCGCGAAGGTCGGCGGCGAGCGCGAGGCACGCCATGAGTTCCGAGGCCGGTGTGATGTCGAACCCGGACGGCCTCGGCACTCCGTCCTGCTTGCCGCCAAGCCCGACCGTGATGTGACGGAGCGCTCGGTCGTTCACGTCGACGACGCGACGCCACGTCACGGCGGAAGGGTCGATGCCCAGCCGCGTCAGGCCGCGCCGCTCCAGGCCCGCGTTCGAGAAGTCCCGCTCGTGCATCATCCGCGCGTCGAGCGCCGCGGCGATGAGGTTGTGCGCTGCGCCCACGGCGTGTACGTCCCCGGTGAGATGGAGGTTGAAGTCCTCCATCGGGATCACCTGAGCGCGCCCGCCGCCGGCGGCCCCGCCCTTGATTCCGAAGGTCGGACCCTGCGAAGGCTGCCGAATGCAGGCCACCGCCCTCTGCCCCCGTCGCGCCAGTCCCTGCACAAGGCCCAGTGTCGTCGTCGTCTTGCCCTCGCCGAGGGGGGTCGGGGTGATGGCGGTGACGTCGATGTACTTCCCGTTCGGGCGTTCGGAGCGCCGCTCGCTGGCGTCCACCCTCACCTTGGCCTTGTACTCCCCGAACGGAATGAGCTCGTCCCTCGTCAGTCCGAGATCGGCCGCCACAGCCTCGATCGGGCGCGGCTTCACGCTTCGCGCGATTCGCAGGTCCTCGTTCATGGTCCCCCGTTGGAGCGCTGAGAAGAGCGAGGACAGTCTACGCGTCCTCGCCCCGGCTCTCCATCGGCCGCTCCTCCGGCCGCGACACGTAGAGATCGGTCAGAAGCGAGTTGAGCATCGCCAGGAGGGTTCCCGAGACGACGACAGACGCGATCCCGCCCACGATCGCCGAGCCGACGAGCGTGAAGAGCGCGTCGACCCCGAGGGCGACCCCGTAGAACGCCGCGAGCGCAAGGGCCGCGAGCCCCGTCGTCCGGACTGCCGCCGTTCGCCGGAAGCTGTCTCGTAGCGCCGCTACGGGTGCCCTGCCGCCGAGGACGATGGCTTGCTTGTACAACACCGCTCGCACGCCGACGTAGATGCCGGGCACCAGGAGAGCAAACGCTCCGAGCACGACCCCGGCGCCGACGAGGAGTTGCCCGACGAACAGCCGCGGGAACGTCGCGAGGATCGTCGCTCCGATCGACTTCGGGCGACCCTCGTCGACGGCGACCCACGGGACGATGAACCCGTGGTACAGAGGCGAGAGGAGAAGGATCGCCGCCACGGTCACGACCCACCACGACGCTTGGACGTCGAGAAGATCCGCGTTCAGTCCCGCCGCGTAGAGGGCCGCCGCGTAGAGGAGCGACGCGCCCAGAACAGCCGGCCGCAGGGACCGCCGCGCCGCCCGCCTAATCCGTCCCAAGATCGTCGCCCTCGTCCTTCAGAAGGGCGTCGAGTCGCATGCCGCGCTCGACGGTCTCGTCAATGACGAACCGAAGCTCCGGGGTGTGGCGCAGCGTGAGGCGCTCCGCGAGCAAGGATCGGTAGAACCCCTTGTCCTCCGCGAGCGCTCGCTCCACCTCCCGCGGGTCCGCCTCCGCCCCGAGGCCGACGTAAACCTTCGCGTACCGCGCGTCGACGGAGAGCCGGACGTCCATGACGGTGGGGAATGCGTTCCGAACGACGGGGTCACGGCTCTCGAACTCGAGGATCGACGAGAGCTCTCGTTGGATGTCTTCCCTCATCCGCGCCTTCCGCCGCGTCCCGCTCACAGGAGCTCCTTCCGAACCTCGGTGGTCTCGAACCCGTTTCCCCGCTCGATGCGCCGCAGGAGCGAGGACAGGGCCGCGTCGGTGACCCTCGCGTCGTTCGACACGTGGGCGATCCGAAGCACGGCACGATCAAGGTCGCTCGACCCGTCCAATTCACACACGGCGAACGACGGCCCGCACCGGCGCACCTCGGCCTCAAGGTGTCGGAGAATGGACCGCTTCTCCTTGATGGATTCTACGGAGTACAGGCGATACGAAAGCGTGAGAAGGCCGACCTTCATGCCGTGCTAGCGCTCGATCTCTTTCAGCTCAAAAGCAACCAGCTTGTCCCCCACCTCGACCTCGTCGAAATCCTTGAGGTGGATGCCGCACTCGCGTCCGGCCTGGACTTCCTTCACGTCCTCCTCGAACCGCCGCAGCGAAGCGATCTCCCCGACGAAGACCTGTTTGTCGTCCCGCAGAACTCGGATCTGGCTGCGCCGCGTCACCTTGCCGTCGACGACCGCGCACCCGGCAACGCGCCCGGTGGGGATCTTGAATAGGTTGCGGACTTCGGCGACCCCGGTCTGGACCTCTTCGTATTCGGGGGCGAGCCTTCGCTTCAGGGCACGACTGATCTCATCCACGAGGTCGTAGATGATGTCGTAGGAGAACACGGGGACCTCTTGTTGCTCCGCCGCCCGCGCCGCCTTGGCGTCCGGCTTAACGCCGAACCCAACCACGAACGCGTCCTGGGCCACGGACGCCGCCAGCAGGATGTCGCTCTCCGTGATGGCACCCACCCCGGCGTGCAGGATGCCGAGCTCCACGCCTTCGATGTGAAGCGCCTCGAGCTCCCTCTTCGCCGCCTCGAGCGCGCCGGTCGACGACGCCTTCAGAACCAGCTCGAGCTGAGTTCGCTCTTCGGCGTTCTCGAACAACTCGTCCAGCGTCAACACCGGGCGCACCCGCTTCGGCTTGAGCGCCGCCGCCTGCGCCTCCGCCGTCGATCTCGCTTCGCCCTGGCCTCCGACGACGGCGAGCGTCGTCCCCACCATCGGCACGTCGCCAAACCCGAGGATCTGAACGGCCTCGCCGGGCTTCGCGGACTCGCGCCGCGCTCCCGTCTCGTCGAGGAGGGCCTTGACCCGCCCCCAGGCGCCTCCGGCGACGATCCAGTCCTTGTCCCCCAAGGTCCCGTTGCGGACGATCGCCGTCGCCACCGGGCCGCGCCCCGCCGACAGGTGGCTCTCGATGATGACCGCCTCGGTCGGGCCGCTGGGATCGGCTCGCAGATCCTCCATCTCCGCCACCAGCAGGATCATCTCGAGGAGCTCCTCGATGTTCCTCCCTTGGAGAGCGGAGATCTCGACCGTGATCGTGTCGCCGCCCCAACCCTCCGGAGTCAGCCCGTGCTCGGCGAGGTCACCGAGAACCTTGTTCACGTCCGCGTTCGGCTTGTCGATCTTGTTGATGGCCACCACCATCGGGATGCCCGCGGCGCGGATGTGATCGATGGCCTCCACCGTTTGCGCCATGATGCCGTCGTCTGCGGCGACGACGAGCACAGCGATGTCCGTGGCTTGGGCTCCTCTCGCACGCATCCCGGTGAAGGCTTTGTGGCCGGGCGTATCGATGAACGTGATCCTCTTCCCGTGGAGGTCGACCTGGTACGCCGCGACCCCCTGCGTGATGCCGCCGGCCTCCTTCTCCGCTAAGTGGGACTGCCGGATCGCGTCGAGGAGAGTAGTCTTCCCGTGGTCGATGTGACCAAGGACCGACACGACGGGGGGGCGGGGGTCTCCGTGATGGGGCACGCGAACCCGCACCGGCTTCGCCGGCGCTTCGACCACCTCGGGCTTGGCCTTCTCCGCCGGCTCGGGCGCGGCAACCGTTGTCGCACCCTCTTCGCGGTACAGGTTGACGATCAGGGCGTACTCGTCCTCATCCACCGAGTTCGCCGCCTTCATGCCGGCGAGACCCATCTCCTCGAGCTTGGCGATCAGATCCTTGCTCGAGACACCCAGTTCGCGTGCAATCTCGTAGACTCTCTTGCGACCCAAGGAGCTTCATCCTTTCGATTGTGGAGGTGGATCCGCGCGGCACTGACTATACGGAATCGGCTTGGATTCGTCAAACGCGGGACTGCTTATGCTGCGGGAACCTGCGACCTCGCCGGCGCGCTCTCCGTCGGCCCGGCTCGCTGCGGCTCAGCCAAGCCCCGTCCTCGCTCCGCTCTCACGTTCGGCCAGCCACGCCTTCACCTTCTGGATGTCCAGCCACGTAAGGTACTTCGGACTCCCCTTGTCCCGCGACGGATAGCGCAGCAAGTAGCTCGGGTGGAACATCGGAAAAAGCAGAATGTCGCCGCGCCACGAGTAGAACGTTCCCCGCGACTGAGTGATCCCCGGAGTGTCCGGCCTCAGCCACTGGGTCGCCGTGTTGCCCAGCGAGACGACGAGCGCCGGCTGGATGAGGGCGATCTGAGCCTCGAGGTACGGGGTGCACGCCTCCATCTCGCCCCGAGCCGGGACCCGGTTCCCCGGGGGGCGGCACTTCACGATGTTCCCGATGTACACGGCCTCTCGAGCGATGCCGACCGAGGCGAGCACTTCGTCCAGCTTCTGTCCCGCGGGACCGACGAACGGACGTCCGGTGGAGTCCTCGACCTCGCCCGGGCCCTCTCCGACGAACATCACTCGAGCGGCAGGATCTCCCTCTCCGAAGACGACGTTCGTTCGCGACGCAGAAAGGGGGCATGCCGTACAAGACAGGACTCGCGAACGCAAGGAGTCAAGGGTCATCGCCGCTGGGACGTCGGGGATCCGGTTCACCATCGCCTCCCGAGAGCGCCATGCACGGCGCGTCGAGGCCAAAGCGAAAGCGGGCAACGGGACTCGAACCCGCGACCCTCAGCTTGGGAAGCTGATGCTCTACCAACTGAGCTATGCCCGCAAGGCGGAACGGAGTATAACGGCCATCCGTTCACACGTCTAGTGCAGGGCACCCGCCTCGCCCAAAGCCCGCCAAACGCCCCGAAAGGGGGGAAGTGTGGCGGTCGCTGACGAGCCAAGCTTCGGACAGGCAAGGGGCCTCTTTGCCCTGTACTGCAAGGCGAAGGGGCTGTCTGCTCGCACGTTGGAGACGTATCTCGCTTCCGTTGATGAGTTGGGGGCGTT
>Ga0172366_10003273_pt1 | contig 12768 bp, 11 predicted proteins | sample LakKivSesite69cm_FD_114533 | JGI IMG/M metagenome (GOLD analysis project Ga0172366, IMG submission 114533) | Sediment microbial communities from Lake Kivu, Rwanda - Sediment site 69cm | ecosystem: Environmental > Aquatic > Freshwater > Lake > Sediment | place: Rwanda: Western Province, Lake... | reverse complement strand
GTGTGTCTTTTGACCTCGATTTCCATCGAGGCCAAAATCCCCATCAGTACCTCCGAGCTGACGCGATGCTCCTTGGCTACTTCATAAACTCGTTTGTGCTTTCGCACCGTGTGCATACCTCCCGGAATAATTGGCGTCCCATAAGGAGAGCGCAGAGCGATCTACCGGGGTGATAAGACCACCTCCGACTCGTTTTGCTCCTGCGAGGGCGACTCGCTCGCGGCCACCGGCAGCGCAGGGGGTTCTGCGACGAACGTCGCCAGGTCCATCCCAGTATCCTCGACAGGGATGTTCGTCTGTTCCGCGTATTTCCTGCGCCGGGCTTCCAGCGCGTCCTGCGCGTCATCGAGCACCTGCGCGGTGAAGTTGAGCGGCAACCCGGTGCGCTCGGAAAGGCTCATCGCAGAGTGCTCAAGCATCGCCTCCACGGAGGGAACCCCCGTTTTCCTGAGCACCTCCGCGATCTCCGGGGTGACGTTCGGCAATTCCTCCACCCCAACGAGCAGGAACTCCGCCCGTTCCTTCCGACGCTGGTACTGCGCTGCTGAGGCGATCTCGATGCGCCAGCCGGTGAGCATGGCTGCCAACCGCGCATTCTGCCCTCCGCGACCGATGGCAGGCGAAAGCTGGTCTTCTTCGACGATGGCGACCATCGCGTGCCGCCGGGTGTCCAGCCCTACCCTCTGGATTTCCGCAGGGGCGAGCGCGTGAACGAGAAAGGTCGCCTGATCGGGCGACCACTCGATAATGTCAATGCGTTCATTGTTCAGCTCGCGCACCACCATTTGCACGCGGCTGCCCTTGGGGCCTATGCACGCGCCTACCGGATCAACCCTGTCGTCACGCGAGGTGACGGCGACCTTGGCGCGGCTGCCAGGGTCACGCGCTACCGCCATGATCTCGACGAGTCCGTCGTAGATTTCGGGCACTTCCAATTGAAAAAGCCGCTCAAGGAAGCCGGGGTGCGTGCGCGAGAGGATGACCTGAGGGCCTTTTGTCTCCCGCAGCACGTCCTTCACGTATGCCCGGATCGTATCGCCCTGGCGAAATCGCTCGCCCGGTATCTGTTCGGAAACGGGCAATACGCCCTCCGCCCGGCCCAGGTTCACCGTCACTTCGCCGCGCAGCACCTGTTGTGCCGTGCCAATGCGAATCTCGCCGATCTGTTCGCGGAAGGTCTCGAAGATTCGCTGGCGTTCGGCCTCGCGCACTTTCTGCACGATCATCTGCTTCGCGGACTGAATCGCCATTCGCCCAAACGTCGTGAAGGGGATCTGCTGGGCCACGCCTTCGCCAAGCACGGCGTCCGGATCGAGCTTCCGCGCCTCGTCGAGGGTGATCTCCAGCGCCGGTTCCTCGATCTCCTCCACGATGGCCTTGTGCGCCCAGATCACGACATCGCCCGTATTCTGGTCCACCTCGACATCAATGTTGTCTGCCGTGCCGAACTTCTTCCGAGCCGCCGACAACAATCCCTCTTCCAACGTGTCAATGACAAGGTCCATCGTCACGTTCTTCTCACGGGCAATCTGCCGCAGCGCCTCGAGCACCTCTTCACGATTCATCAGCGTTTGGTTCTCCGTAACGACTTGCCTTTCAGAGCCGGGCTACCGATGACAAAGAGCATTCTGGCTCGCTCCATGGCCGCCAGTGGAATCTCCACCGATTCGTCGGACCCCACGAGGAGGAGTTTCCCCTCGGCGCACGAAGCGACTTTCCCCGTCGCCGAAGCACGTCCTGATTCCGTCCTGTAGACCACCTTGATCCACCGTCCGACCACCCGCGCAAAATCCCGCTCGGTGGCGAGGGGACGATCAGGTCCGGGGGAGGTGATCTCCAGCCCGAAATCGCGCCGTCGAACGTGTTTCGCTTCCCACAGGACATCAAACTGTCTGCTGATGGCGGCGCACGCATCTGCGCTTATTCCGCCCGCCTGATCCACCACCACCTTCAGGGCACGCGACGAACCGCCTCCGGCCCACCGCACATCCAGCAGTTCAACTCCGAGCGGAACTACGACTTCTGCCGCCACTGCCCTGACGGCTTCCAGACTCTCCAATGAGGTCCCCAACGCGGAAAAAGAATGAGCGTACACCCACTTGTGATCGTTAAAAGATATGAAACAGGCCCGCTCAATGCAATAAGTGGCATGGGAGCGAGGGTTACCACCCGCTCAGGAGACCGTCCACGATGTGCTGCGCCACTTCCCTGACCGCCTGGGAGTACGCGGCTTCTCTCCCGGCAAGGCCCGTCGTCGGATCGTACGTCCCCTGCCCGCGCACCACGTCCCGCTCCCAGAGCGCACGCCTGCGGACGCGGTCCCACACCTCGGCCTGCGCGGTGATGGTCACCTGATAGCGGCTTGCCTGCGCGCCGGTGTAGGTGAGCGGCTCTTCGCGGACTTCGACGATCGTGCCGCGCACGACAGCGTCCGCCACCCGCGACGAGGCGTAGCGAAGCTGCGATTGCGCCACGAGCCGGTCGCTTATGGCGCGGGAAAGCTGTTCTTCAAGGCCAGCCTCAACCGTCCTGTTCTCGAAGAACTCCACCCCGACAGTGCGGATATGCGCCGGAATGCCGCCGCTCACCGAATACGCGCCGCACCCTGCAACCGCGCACGACAGAGCGCAGCACGCTGCGAGAAAGAGAGCCGGTACCAGAGGACCTCCTTTGCCGACCACTTACCTCCTCCTTGCGAACCCGTCGTGCAGAGACGCCCCATGCCCTGCCTCGGAGGGTTCCTCACCTGTCCGCCGCGCTCGTGCGACGCTTCTCGCCGCCGGTGAGCCAATCCGCTTCGGGGCGCATGTCCACCACCGCCTCGGCAAGCTGGCCCCCTGGAGAAGCGAATTCTGGGACCGGTTTCCCCGGCAATATGGGGCAGATCGTCCGGATGCGTCAAGGGACCGCAACAACGGCTTGGACGCGCGCCTATTCGGGTATGAACCGGAACGGGTATTTCTGCGCGTGCAACGAGCACCGCAGGCCGCGAGCGGAAGAACGTCATGCTGAACGGCGAACTCTTCAAGTTCGTTGCTCAGAAAAACGACCGTTGATATTCGGGTAGGCTCTTCTCATATTGAAATGGAGACGATCATCGAGGACTGTGCTTCCTCCTTCCCGTGCGGGAATCATTCGCATCGCTCATCGGTATCATCCGTAGGGATATGCCATGGCTGCGCCGAGCGTTCAGACCGGCATCATCGCGCTCGTGGTCCTGATCCCATGGTTCAGACGCGCATGGGAGCAATGTTCGGACGCTGCAATCGTGCGGCTTGTGCTCCGGGGTCAGCCTGCGGCGTACGCGGTGCTCGTGAGGCGGTACGAGCGGCGCATCTACGCCATCGTGCGCCGGATGGTGCGAACGCACGAAGACGCCGACGACCTCGCGCAGGAAACGTTCGTCCGAGCGTATCAGTCGCTGGGCACGTTCGATGCCTCGCGGAAGTTCTACACGTGGCTCTGCCGGATTGCGATCAACTTGGCGATCAACTTCACCGAGAAAGCGCGGCGGCGGGCGACCGAGTCCCTCGATGCTCACGCGGAAAGCGCAGGGTTTGAGGCCGAGGAGAGTGTCGGAAGCGGGAGCAATCCATCCGCTCAGGCGGAGCATGACGAGCTATCGGCTGCGGTCGAAAAGGCGCTTGCCGCGCTGCCGGAGGGGATGCGCGAGGTGTTCATCCTCCGCGCATTCGACGACCTGAGCTACGAGGAGATCGCCGAGATACTCTCGGTGCCGAGGGGGACGGTCATGTCGCGGCTTGCGCGCGCACGGGGACGCCTCCAGACGGTGCTCCGCCCGTTCGTGAGAGACGAAGAGGGTCGAGCACCGGGAGAATGACGATGGAATGCGGCGAATGCCTTGACCTGCTGAGCGCGTATCTGGACGGCGAACTGAGCGACGCCGAACGCGCCAAAGCCGACGCGCATCTCGCACAGTGCGCTCGGTGCCGTCGGGAGCTGGCGGTTCGCCGCGCCACGCACCGGCTCATCGCCGAGCACGCGCCACCGGCTGACCCCGGCGCGGCGTACTGGGATGAATTCGTGCGGCGCGTGGAGGAGCGCGTGAGAGAGCTTCCTGCGCCGGTCGCTTCCGGCGCAAAGGCTTCGCGCCTCGCCCGATTGTTCGCTTCGCCAACGGTGCGATTCGCGGGAGGGATCGCAGTTGCGGCGGCGGTGCTGCTCGTGGCCCTCAGATTGACCTACCGTCCGTCAGGATCGCTTCCCAAAGCGGCAGCGTACAAGAGCGCGGCGGAGCCGGAAGCACCCGCGCCACAGAAGACAGATGCCGCCCGGCCTGAAACGCTCGCCGGAGCGGGCGTGGCCTCGATGCCCATTCAAGAGAAGGCGGCTTCGCGGGATACAGCAGGGGAAACGCTTCTCGCGTCGCATGAGATCGCGCTCGCGGCAGGTGTTCCTCCACAGAGATCGGGCGAAGCCGAAGAGGCAAAGCCCGCTCGCGGCGGCATGGCATACCTCAGCCAACTGCACGCCGAGCGCGCCCGGATGGAAGAGAAGCGGTTGCTTATCCCGCCGGAAGAGGCGACCGACCCACTCACGAGAAGCCTGCGCGAAGAAGAACTTCGCCTGCGCGGGGAGCTTGCCCGGAGCACCGATACGACGCGGACGAACGCTCTGAACCGTGATCTGGCCGACGTGCTCTACCGGTTGGCGACCTGCACTGGCGACTGGCGCGACGTGAACCGGGCATTGCTCCTCTGGCGGCCCCAGTACGACCGGCTTGCGGCAGCATTCGGCGATTCAACCGTGAATGCGCGCCTTGCGCGCCTCGAACGTCTGCTCCTTGAGCGCATCGCCGACTCGACCCGTGTGCCCGTCGTTCCGCGTTAGGCCATCTCGACCACCGCCTGCGTGACGATCTCGTCGCTCGAAATGATCCGGCTCCGGTGATGCCATATTCGCGGCGTCCCCGGAAAGCGCGCCAGCCTCCAGACGAGTGACTCTCCTCCGCGTGCCCCGCGACGGTATTCCAGCCGGAGCCGCCTGATGACCCCCGGTCCCTCGTCGGACTCGTTGCGCCCGCCCGCCGAAGCTGCCGCGATGTGGTCGGTGATCCACTGCGCATAGACGGCGTTGTTCACGTGCTGCGCCCCGTCAAGCTCGGACCAGGCAACGGTGTGCTCCATCCGGTGAGCGTCGGCCTCAGGCAGGTCCGCGCCGAGCAGGTCCTTGCCCCATTCCCGGTCGGCGAGCGCGTACTCCTTCTGCGGCGGAAATGCCTCGATGACCTCGCGCTCAAGCCGCCGGGGTTTGCCGGTAGCCCTATCCATATAAATCCACTCGGCCTCGGCGTCCGCTATCGGGTCGCCGTTCGTGCGGCGGGCGGAGTATTGCCGGTGCGCCGTGATGCGTTCGATGTCCGCAGCCCAGGTGATCACCTCCAGCGTCTCGCCGGTCTGGGGCTGCGAATGCACGACGAGGTGGAACTCGCGCACGAACCACGTCGTGCCGAGCGCACGATACCGCTCCTCGTCAAATCCGTTTGCGGCGGAGGCGTAGATCGCCGCTTCCTGGAACCACCGCAGATACGTCGCGGGCAGCACCTGCCCGTGCGCATCAGCTTCGAACGTGCGGACGACGAGGGGCAGGACGAATCGATCAGGCATTCGACGCCTCAACAGGGATGGAACCGGTGTTCTTCGCCGTGGTCGCGTTCGACGGCAGTTGGTCGCGGTACTGCAATTCGTAGAGGCGACGGTAGATGCCGCCGAGGTCCAGAAGCTCCTGATGCGTGCCGACCTCGCGGACGCGCCCGTGATGGAGGACCACGATCCGGTCGGAGTGCTGGATCGTCGAGAGGCGGTGCGCGACGACGATGGACGTTCTGCCCGCCATGAGCCGGGCGACCGCCTCCTGGATGAGGTGCTCCGTGTGCGTGTCAATGCTGGAGGTCGCCTCGTCGAGGAGCAGGAGTTCGGGGTCGAACGCGAGCGCACGGGCGAAGGAGAGCAATTGTCGCTGGCCGGTGCTGAAGGTCGAGCCGCGTTCGGCGACGGGCGCGGCGTAGCCTTTCGGCAGACGGCTGATGAACGGATGGGCGTTCACTGAGCGCGCCGCCGCTTCCACCTGCTCGTCGCTGATACGTTCTTCGCCGAGGCGGACGTTGGAAGCGATGTCGCCGGAGAAGAGGAACACGTCCTGCGCCACGAGCGCCATCCGCCGACGATGCGCCGCGAGGTCAAGCTCGCGGATATCCACTCCGTCGAAGGTGATGCGGCCTCTCGTCGCGTCGTACTGCCGCCCCAACAGGTGGATGATCGTCGTCTTGCCGGAGCCAGTGGCTCCCACGAGCGCGACCGTCTCTCCGCGCCGGACCTCGAAAGAGACCTCCTTGAGGACGTATTCCTCCCCCTGATACGCAAACCAGACGTTCTCCAGGCGGATGCTCTCTCTGAGCGGCAGCACGGCGACCGGCTTCTCCGGTGGCCTGAGCGCGGGTTCCGTATCGAGCAATTTGAAGATGCGCTCGGCGGAGGCCATCGCCTGCTGGAGGTTGTTGTATTTCTCGCTGAGGTCTCGCAATGGCCAGAAAAACCGCTCGCAATAGCTGAAGAACGCCACGAGCACGCCGAGCGTGACCGCGCTCCCAAGATACCTCCCCCCACCGTACCAGATGACGAGCGCGATGCCGACCGCGCCGATGAGTTCGACGCCGGGGAAGAAGACGGCGAAGTAGAAATTCGTGAGGATTTGCGCGTCCCGATAGCGACGGTTGAACTCCCGATAGTGGCGGCGGTTCTCCTCTTCGCGGGTGAATAACTGCACGACGGACATCCCCGCGAGGTTCTCCTGGAGGTAGCTGTTCGTCCGCGCCACGTGCCTCCGCACTTCGCGGAAGCTGTACCGTATGCCCCGCGAGAAGAAGTACCCCATCGCCGCAAGCATGGGGATCATCACGGCGGCAAGGAGCGCGAGCCTGGCGTCGAGCAAGGCCATGAACGTGAAGGTCAGCGCGATGGCGAGGACGCCGCTTATGATGGAGACCACCCCGGTGGAGAAGAAGTCGTTGATCACGCCCACGTCGCTCGTCACCCGCGTCATGAGGCGGCCCGTGGGGTTCCGGTCGTAGAACGAGAGCGGCATCTCCTGGAGGTGAGCGAACACCTCGTGCCGCAGGTCGCGCATGACCTTCTGCGCCGTCATCGAGCCGACGTACTCCGTGAGCGTCCCCGTGAGGGAGCGCATGACGATCACCACGAGCAGGACGCACGCGACGAGGAGGAGCTTCGACGGCTCTCCGTGGCGAATCGGTCCATCAATCGCCCACTTCATCACCTGCGGCGGTAGGAGGTTGAACAGTTCCACGCCGACGAGGGCGAAGAGCGTGAGCGCGACCGCGCCCCAGTAGGGCCGCAAATAGCGCATGAGCCGACGCACGAGCCGCGCATCGTAGGCTTTGCCGAGCAGTTCTTCTTCGCGGAAGTCTTGCATGGTCATTCACTATATGCGGCGGATGTCTCCATCGGTCTTCTTTGCGGCGTGAAGCTGATGGGGAACTCGAATGCCCCGCCGTTGTTCGGGGGGACCTTCCACGTGCGCACCGTCCGGACGAGGCACGAATCCACCTGCGGGTTCTGGATGGTGGATTCCACCACCGCCGCATCGGTGATCTCCCCTTCCGGCGTCACCGAGAACCGCACGACGACCATCCCTCCGTAGTCGGTCGAGAGCGCGGGCGAGGTGACGGGCCGGGCAAGGAGGTAGCAAGTGGCCATCGAATGCGAGGAATTGTAGAGAAACACCGAGATCGCCCGCATGACCTGCCGGTCGCTGGCAAGTTGCGCGTCCACCGGGCCGCCCATTTCCGCCTCCGCCAGACGGGGACTCATGGGCAGCGTGAAGCGGTAGCGCTTCGGCTGCGGATGTTCGCTCAGGAACCATGTCCGCACCACGTGCCGCACGCAACTCAACATGCGCGGCGTGGCGCGTGCGCTCGTCGCCGCTACGCTGTCAACTGATCCGTACGGCGAGACGAACAGGTCGAGCGTGATGAGGCTCACCCGCGCCATGATCCCTTCGTCGGTCGTGTCGAGAAGGCACTCGGAAAGGCCCATGCGCGTGCGCCAAAGCTCCATCTGGAGGAGCATCCGGTCGAGGCTGTCGGGGACCGTTGCCACCTGGGTGGAAAAGGGCGGCGCGACAGGCGGGCCATAGGACGGGGTGCAGCCGCACACACCCACGACGCAGATGAGCATACCCAGCCGCTTCAGGCTCATGCTGCCTCCAGCTCCTCTTCGAGCAATTGACGGCGATACAGCTCCGCGTACCGACCGCCCAACGCCATGAGTTCGTCGTGCGTGCCCTCTTCGAGGATCCGCCCCTCGTCGAGGTAGACGATGCGGTCGGCGTCCTTCACCGCAGAAAGACGATGGGCGATGATGAGCGTCGTGCGCCGGATGATCTCCCCGCGCAGATTATCGAGGATCGTGCTTTCCGTGTGCGTATCCACCGCCGAGAGCGCGTCGTCGAGGATGAGGACCGGAGCGTCCATGAGGAGCGCCCTGGCGATGGCCGCACGCTGCTTCTGCCCGCCCGAAAGGGTGATCCCGCGTTCGCCGAGGAGCGTATCCCAGGCGTGGGGGAACTCCTCCACCTCCTCGCGCAGGCTCGCAATCTCCGCGACGCGCACGACCTCCGCGTCGCCCGCGTCGGGCACGCCGAACCGGATGTTCTCGCGGATCGTGTCGCTGAAGTGGAAGCTATCCTGCGGGACCACTGCAATTCCGCCGCGCAGCTTCTTCACCGGAATCCGCCGCACGTCCGTCCCGTCCACGAACACCGTCCCCGGCGGCGGATCGTGGAGCCGGGGAACGAGCGACGCGAGCGTCGTCTTTCCGCATCCCGTCGGGCCGACGATGCCGAGGGTACTCCGCGCCGGAATGGTGAGAGAGATGTCCGAGAGCACCGGCTTTTGCGGGTCGTAGCCGAAGGTGAGGTCCCGAATCTCGATCCCTCCGGCGGTCACCTCCGCGTCCTCGTCGGTTTCCCGGTCGTCGGCGATGTCTGGCTTCTGGCTGAGCACCTCGTAGATACGCCGCAGGGAGGCGGTCCCGCGCTGGAAGAGGTTCACGACCCATCCGGCGGCGATGGCGGGCCAGATGAGCATTCCGAGGTACGTCCCGAATTGCACAAGCTGCCCCAGCGAGATCTCCCCGCCGATGACCATGCGCCCGCCGTAGAAGACCACCACGACCATGCCCATCCCCGCGAGCATCCCTATCGTCGGGTGGAACACCGACTGCACGCGGATGAGGCGCTCGTTGGAGACCACGAAGTCCTCGTTGAGTTCGCGGAAGCGCCGGATTTCGTGAGGCTCCTGGGCATATGCCTTCACGACACGGATGCCGTTCAGGTTCTCCTGAATCCGTGCGCTCAGGCCGCCGAGCTTCTCCTGGATCACGAGGAAGCGCTGGTGGATCATCCTGCCGACGACGTTGACCATGACCACGAGCACCGGGAACGGCAGGAGGCTCACGAGCGTGAGTTCCCAACTGATGGAGAGCATAAGCGCGAGGGCGAAGGCGAGCGAGAAGACGCTGTTGACCGTGTACATGAGCGCGGGGCCGAGCATCATCCGCACGGCGTCCATGTCGTTTGTCGTGCGGGAGATGATGTCGCCGGACTGCACGCCCTGATAGTAGCGCATCGAGAGGGTGGTGAGCCGGTCGAAGAGGGCGTTCCGCAGGTCGTACTCGATGTGCCGCGAGGCGGTGATGACGTGCCACCTGCCGAGATACATGAAAACCCCGGCTGCCACCGCGAGCAGGAGGTAGAGCACCCCGTACACGACGAGCGCGTGCCTCACGTCCGCAGGGCCGGTTCCGAGCCACTTCGCGCTCCGGAGGACGAGTTCCGGGGTCTTGCCGGTCTGGAGATGGTCTATCGCAACCTGAAGCAGCTTCGGCTGCGCCATCTGAGGGACCTTGGCGATGACGACCGAGAGCAGGCCGCCGATCATCACCCAGAGGTAAGGCCCCAGGTACGGCGCGAGGATTCGGTAGGTGGATGACATCTCTATGACGATACCTTATCGGCATTGCTCAAGAGTTGTGAGCGCCTCAGCACACGCCGCCTCATCATGCGCGAGAGATCGAATGCACACTATGATGCGGATGCACGAATTGGTTCCGTTCAGGGCGTCTTCTTTCGCTTCTTGCGGCGCGTGGTGCGCATACGGAGCCGGAGGTACATCGGCACGGCGAGCGCAAAGGAGATGCCCACCGGCCAGCGCAGCCAGCTTTGGCGTCCGAATGTCCACACGAGCGCGGCTGCGACGAGCGAGCTTCCGCCGCAGCACAGGGCCTCGGCACGCCACCAACGGTTCCGCTCCGCCATGCCGACGCACGCCGAAGCCACCGCGTGGGCAAGGAGCGCCGCGCCCGCAAGAGCCGGGCCAGTCCCACCTTGTCGGGCGGAACGGGGATGCGAACCGCGCAGCCGCTTCCGCATGGCTCGTCTCCGGGTTCACATTCCACTGTGCCGACACTATCTTTAGGTGAAACGGATTCAGGTCGCCGATTCGTGCGCACCTGAATCCATCGGAACGATAAGTTACGAGAAGAAGAGAGAGGTGTCCAGCGCAGGGCGATGGTGAGGCATTGAAGCGGGAGTGTACGTGAGAGAACTCTACGAAACGTCCGAAGCATTTGAACCGGAGCGCGCAATCCTCGTCGGCGTGCAGCTTGCGCACCAGAGCGACGAGGACGCGGAAGATTCGCTCGAAGAGCTTTCCGCCCTTGCCGACACGGCTGGCGCGGTCATCGCGGCCACGCACCTCCAGCGCCGCCTGGCCCCCGCCCCGACGTACTACATCGGAAGCGGCAAGGTGGAGGAGATCGCCGGGGACGTGGAGCGCCACGAGGCCGATCTCGTCATCTTCGACGAAGAACTCTCCCCCGCGCAGGCGCGGAACGTCGAGCGGAAGTGCGACGTCCGCGTGCTTGATCGGAGTGGTCTCATCCTCGACATCTTCGCGGACCGGGCGAAGACGCACGAAGCGCGGCTTCAGGTGGAGCTTGCGCAGTTGGAGTACCTGCTGCCCAGGCTCACGCGGCAATGGACGCACCTTGAGCGACAGGCAGGCACGGGCGGAGCCTCCGGAAGAGGCCCCATCGGCCTGCGCGGACCCGGCGAGACGCAGTTGGAAACCGACCGCCGCCTCATCACCACGCGCATCGCCCACCTCAAGCGCGAACTGGACCACATCAGCCGCGTGCGCGCCACCCAGCGTGCGCGCCGGGAGCGGGTCTATCGGTGCGCGCTCGTCGGGTACACGAACGCCGGGAAATCCACCCTCCTCCGGGCGATGACCGGCGCGGACGTGCTCATCGAAAATCGTCTCTTCGCCACGCTTGACTCGACGACGCGGGCATTCAACCTTGCCCCGAACAAGCAGGTGGTGCTCACCGACACCGTCGGGTTCATCCGCAAGCTGCCTCATCACCTCGTGGCGTCCTTCCGCAGCACGCTCGCCGAGGCGCGAGAGGCGGACGTGGTGCTCCACGTCGTGGACGCAAGCCACCGCAACGCGCTCGAACAGATCGCCACCGTCAACGAGGTGCTCGAAGAACTCGACATTCACCCGCCGCACACGCTGCTCGTGATGAACAAGCTGGATGCGTGCGACGACGCGGACCTGCCTGCACGCCTTGCCTGCGGGCAGCCGTACGTGGCGGTGAGCGCGCTCACAGGGCAGGGCATTGACCGGCTCCGCAGCGAGCTTGCCGCGCTCATCGAGGCGGAGATGGTGGTCATGGAGGTGCGGGTTCCGCAGTCGGAAGGGAAGCTCATCTCCTCGATCCACGAGCGGGGCGAAGTGCTCTCACGGCGCTACGAGGCGAACGACGTGATCCTACGCGCACGGCTGCGGCGCGCAGACGCGAACATGATCGCCGGGCAGCTCGCGTGAAGATGAGGGAAGCTGGGCGCGGCGAACGCATATGGGCATGAATCGAAGAGCAACGACGAAAGCGGACGGGGCCGGATGACGCTATCCCAGGATGATATCCTTCGAATCGTGCGAGAATTCCGTCGAGAGCTTAAGGCGGTCTACGGTGCGCGTCTCAAAGGGGTGTACCTCTACGGTTCGTATGCGCGCAATGAGGCGGACGAGGATTCCGACATTGACCTTGCGGTCGTGCTTGCCGATCCGGTGAATCGAGCCGAGGAACGCCGTCGTACAAGCAAGCTGAGAGCCGAGATGTCTCTGCGCGAAAACTGCGTGCTCATGCCGTTTTTCCTATCGGAAACGGAACTTCGGACAGCGTGTTATGCCATTCATCGGAGCATTCTTCGGGACGGCATTCCGGTATGAAATCGGAAGTGCGAGAGCATCTGGAAAGAGCAGAAGAACTTCTACAGGTGGCACAGGAACTACTAGACTTGAGCCATCCGGCAGATTCCGTCAGCCGATCCTACTACGCGATGTTCCATTCGGCCACCGCAGTATTGAAAGAGTTGGGGATTGAACGGAAATCGCACCATGCCGTATGGTCGGCGTTTGGTGAATACGTAGTAGCGAAGGGCCTGATGGAAGCGAAGTTTCACCGATCCGGTCTTGATGTTTTCTGGCTTTGTTGACATCCATGTTCTAGAGCCTGTCGCCTACCACTAAAGTGGCGGGCTACGGAAGGAGCGAAGTCGGCTAAAGCCGACTGCATGGGCAGTCACCTTATGGTCATCAACGAATTATGTGTACACGCGACGCAGCCGCAGACCCAGCCAGCTTCAGATGGCTTGGCATATTAG
>Ga0172366_10003268_pt1 | contig 12774 bp, 10 predicted proteins | sample LakKivSesite69cm_FD_114533 | JGI IMG/M metagenome (GOLD analysis project Ga0172366, IMG submission 114533) | Sediment microbial communities from Lake Kivu, Rwanda - Sediment site 69cm | ecosystem: Environmental > Aquatic > Freshwater > Lake > Sediment | place: Rwanda: Western Province, Lake... | reverse complement strand
TTCACCGCGGAAAGGGCGTATCGTCACTCTTCACATGGAGAGTGCGCATCCGAGATTCTTGAACGGATTTGAAGTGAATAAAGATTACGGAACCCTCGTTGAAACGTACGACCGCTATCATTACCAGCAGGTTTTTCTTGATTGGCAGGAGTACATGACCGTTCCACGGGTCCAGCACAGCGTCTCTTTTCACATCAAAGCAGGGGTCATTGACAGGCCGGTTCACAGTTTTTACAATTTTTTTGCCGGAGGGCTTGACGGATTGAAAGGATATCCGTATTATAGTATTGAAGGCAGAAGGTTGCTTCAGATCGGCTTGGCCTACCGAGTGCCTCTGGTTCGAAGAATGGGCATCCGATTCGGATTTTTGAATTTGGACAAACTGTATCTTTCTTTGTACGGTGACATGGGGAATGCCTGGGATGGGGGAGGCGTCCGAATCTCTCAGATGAAAAAGGATGTGGGGCTTCAACTGCGCTTGGGTCTGGTCTCTTTTTACAGTTATCCCATGAGTCTTTTTTTTGATGCGGCCTACGGTTTGGACAGATTTACTCATAAAGACTTAAAATACGGAGGAGAATGGAGGACCTATTTCGGACTTCTCTTCCATTTTCTCGATTAGCTCCTCGGAAGTCGGTTGAGCGCAGGACCATTTCTCGAAACGTGTTTCGGACAGTGTTCCCAAACGTGCTGTGGAGTTCCTCCCCTTTTCATGGTGAAGGAACATGGGTTCGACCAACGTTTCGTTTTTGGAGGGAGGCATGAAGACAGGTTTTCAAATCGGATTGTTTATTATCGCTGGTCTGTGTACGTTTTCCGTCTTTGGACAAACAGGCGGGTCCGTGCCTTTGGATGATTTTGCCAGAAAAGGAGAACTTCGGTACCGGATGGCAAACGGGGATCGGATTTCTCGTGCATGGAATGGCGCGGATACTCAGAAGCCTGTTCTGAAAAAGAAAAAACCCGCTGTCGGAATTTTACTTTCTGCTGCTGTGCCGGGTGGGGGGGAGATCTATTCGGGTTCTTGGATAAAAGGGGTTTTATTTCTTGGCGCAGAAATCGCTCTCTGGACAGGCTACAGTACTTTATCCAAAGAGGGGAAGAAATGGGAGGACATTTTTCAAGTGTATGCGGACGACCACTGGAGTAGAGAAAGATGGGAAGCCAATAAACAGCCGGGAGATCCGGACACGCACACACTGCCGGATACCAAAACACAGCAGTATTACGAAATGATTGGAAAATACGATCAATTTCAGGCCGGCTGGGATTCGGAAGAGGGAAGTCCGGAAAAGACACGGGACTATTACGAAACGCTTCGCGATAAAAGCAATCGTTATCTTATTCAGGCCTCCTATTGCACCATGGCTGTTTTGGCCAATCACCTGATTTCTGCGCTTGATACGGGATGGACGATTCGGCGCTACAACCGCCGGATGGAAGGCAGAATGCGTGTCGGTTTTATGAATAGAGGCAGGACTTCAATCCCTCTTTTGTCCTTCGAAGTCACGTGGTGAAATTCTTGCGTGACGCAATGCGTTAAAAGAGTTCGACGTGAAGAGCATAAAAGGAAAGAGAATTTCAGAGACAGGTTTTGCGGCCTTGTTTTTGGTTTTTATCCTCTCATCCGTGGGATGGGGAGAGATTCGCCAAGAAGACGCCGCTGCTCCTCTTTTCAGTTCCCCACCTCTCTTTGAACGCTCCTCGCTGGTGCAGCCGGATAAAATCCCACTGGAAAATAGACAAGAATGTGCTCCTTCCAAGGTCAAAGCATTCTTTCTTTCCTTTCTTCTGCCTGGAACTGGAGAGTATTATGCAGGTTCGAGAAGAATGGCCAAAATATTTGCCGGAACAGAAACGCTTCTTTGGACTACTTTTTTTTCCTTCCGGGTGTACGGAAGTTGGATTAAAAAGGATTACCAGAGTTTTGCCATGGCCCATGCAGGAATACATCCATCGGGTAAGGATCATCAGTACTTTGTGGATATCGAACATTTTAACAGCATTCGCGAATACAACGAGGCCAAACTTCGCCAGAGAAAGGTGCGGGCGCTCTATCCGGAAAACGATGCCTACACTTGGCAGTGGGACAGCGAAGCGTCCCGGTTGAAATATGAAAGGCTTCGTGTTGCCAGCGATAAGGCGTATTCCAATTCGATTTTAGTCATTGGAACCATTATCGTCAATCACATTGTCAGCGGAATTGATGCCATGCGCGTGGTCAGGAAACACGAGATGGTAAAAAAGGAAATCCATATCGGTGTAACGGTATTGCCAGAAGGCGGTGCACAGTTCTCTTTATGGAGGCAATTCTGATCTAAACCGAAATGTCCGATAGCCTCGCTTAAAGATGCTCGGCATATCGGACCTACGAAAATTTACACCAATTCGTAGGTCCGAAATCCCCGCAGAGCGGGGTTTTGGACATTCTTCTTTTTAACCCCCAGTTTGTTGGTTGACAACATCCCTTATTTTTTCTATATTGAATCGTTCCTTTTCTACCCTTTGGAGAAAATGTCCTATGATCTTTTCAAAACGTCCCCTTTTTTACATCACGGCAGGTCTTCTGTTTTTTAACTGGGGATATGCATCGGGTCAGATTCCCCGATTTGACAAAGAGCGTTCCTTTGAATATCTCAAAGCGCAGTGCCGGTTCGGCCCCAGAAATCCCGGTTCGGTTGGACACAAAACGTGTCTTGAATTTTTGGTAAACGAACTGGAAAAATCAGCGGACAGGGTGATCCGGCAACCGTTTTTTTATGCGGATCCATCAACTCAAAAAACATACTGCCTCACCAATGTGATTGCCTCTTTCGGTAAGGGGAAGGACGGTGTTCTGTTCTGCGCGCATTGGGACACCCGTCCATGGGCTGACCGTGATCCCAATCCTGAAAACCGGAACAAACCCATTTTGGGAGCCAACGACGGCGCTTCCGGTGTGGCTGTGCTTCTTGAGATGGCAAGGATTCTTAAGGAGCACCCACCTTCCTGCCGGGTGGAACTTGTCCTCTTTGACGGCGAGGATTCGGGTACAAACGGTCTGGCAGAGACGTGGTGTTTGGGATCCCGATATTTTGCACAAAATAAAAAGCGCAGGGACCATCCGCGCTACGCGGTTTTGCTCGACATGGTCGGCGACAGGGATCTTTCCTTGCCTGTTGAAGGGAATTCCATCAAGTTTGCACCGGATCTTGTGCACCGGGTCTGGGCAAACGCAGAAAGATTGCATCTCACTGCCTTCAATCGTTCTTTCGGACCCGAAGTCATTGACGATCATTTGGAGCTTCTCAACGTGGGGATCCCAGCCATTGACATCATTGATTTTGATTATCCCGACTGGCACACCCTCCAAGATACGGAGGACAAGTGCAGTCCCGAAAGTTTGGAAGCGGTCGGGACCCTTCTTCTTCATTTGATTTATGAATAAGCCGGACGCATGGATCGAAGTGGCTGTTCCGACTTCTCCTGAAGCCAGGGAAGCGGTTTCCAATTTTTTATTTGAAAGAGGAAGTTACGGAAATTGAACATTGCCAGTATCATTGATCATACTCTGCTCAAACCCGAAGCCACAAAGCTGGATATGCAGACGTTGTGCCAGGACGCCGAAATGTACGGATTTGCTGCTGTGTGCGTGCATCCGCCCTACGTTGAGTATGTTTTTCGTCTGCTTCGTCACACGCCTGTAAACGTGTGTTCCGTGGTTGGATTTCCCTTTGGAGCGCACCTTCCAGAAGTGAAAGTCCATGAGGCGCACCGAGCCGTGGAGGACGGCGCTCGAGAGTTGGATATGGTGATCAACATCGGCGCCTTAAAAAGCGGAGATCCCATGCTGGTAGAGCGCGACATGCACGCTGTGGTGGATGCGTGCCGTGGAAAGAATGTCGTGGTCAAGGCCATCCTTGAAACGTCTCTGCTCACGGATGAGGAGAAAATACGGGCCTGTCAATTGGCGCTCAATGCCGGCGTTGATTTTGTGAAAACATCCACGGGTTTGGGTTCCAGAGGAGTCACAGAAAAGGACGTGCGTCTGTTAAAAAAAATTTTGACTGGATCCTCTGTGGGCATTAAAGCCGCAGGAGGCATCCGGACGTATGACGAAGCCGTTCGGATGGTGAAAGCGGGGGCGTCTCGCATTGGCACCAGCTGGGGAGTTCAAATTGTTGAACAGGAACGGATGCAAAGAAAAAACCGAAGTGATGCACGGTCATGAAAGACCGGACAGTAGAACATGAATTTTTCTCACTCTGTCAAAACATAGGAAATATGCTTTTTGAATAATAGAACTTAGAATTTATTTTCTGATATTTCTGAAATGAGGTTATTATTCCACCACCCCTGGATGCTTCGACTACGCTCAGCATGACACCTTTCCCCCCATCATTCCCTATTTTGGACATGAGTGAATCTTTTTATATTTCGTTGCGTTCTTGTCGGTAAACAAAAACCGTTTGAAATAGGACAGAAGCACAGAGGCTCTATCCATGAATTTGAATAGCCACTCTCCATCTTTTCGGATGGTTGATCTGATTGCCAAAAAGCAGGCAGGACATGTTCTTTCTTCAGAGGAAATCCGCTGGATGGTTTCAGGGTACACGGCGAATCGCATTCCCGATTATCAGATGAGTGCATTTTTGATGACTGTCTATTTTCAGGGCATGAATCGGGAGGAAACGCGTGATCTCACCCGGGCCATGATCAATTCCGGATCGTGCGTTGACCTTTCTTCCATTTCTGGAATCAAAGTGGACAAACACTCCACGGGCGGTGTGGGGGATAAAGTTTCTCTTGTTCTTGCACCTCTGGTTGCGGCTGCCGGTGTACCGGTGCCCATGATGGCGGGCCGGGGTCTTGGGCATACAGGCGGTACTCTGGATAAATTGGAGTCCATTCCCGGGTTTCGAACGGATTTATCCGAAGAAGAATTTCAGGATGCGATTCGCCAGATCGGTTTTGCCATAACGGGTCAAACGGAAAAGATCGCTGCTGCTGACCGGAAGATTTACGCTCTGAGAGATGCCACAGGCACGGTGGCCAGTATCCCTCTCATTTCGAGCAGCATCATCAGCAAGAAGAAAGCGGAAGGTGCAGACGCTTTGGTTCTGGATGTGAAAGTGGGAAGGGGGGCGTTATTACAATCTCAGGAGGAGGCATTTCAGTTGGCCCGTGAGTTGGTGGCGTTGGGAAACGATCTTTCTCTTCGAACCGTGGCTCTTTTCACATCCATGGACGAACCCCTCGGATATGCTGTCGGCAATTGGCTTGAAACGAAGGAAAGTATTGCATGCCTTCGCGGAGGAGGTCCTCCCGATCTTGCGGAAATCGTTCACGTTTTGGGTGGGATTATGCTGGTTTTGGGAAAGAAAGCAGAATCCATCCAGAAAGGGTCTGCGATCATCCAGAGTTGCCTGGAATCCGGAGAGGGATTGAGACTTTTTAAAGCGATGGTAAAAAGACAGGGCGGTGATCTTTCTTTTGTGGAAAATCCTGAGGTCTATCCTGTGCCGAAACATGCAGTAACCGTAGAAAGTCCACAGTCGGGTTTTATTTCTTTCATTGATGCACGAAACGTGGGAACCCTTTCCGTGGCCCTGGGTGCAGGGCGCCTACGCAAAGAAGATTCCGTTGATCCTGGGGCTGGGATTCTTTTTCATAAAAAGTGCGGGGATACCATAGAAAAAGGTGACCCGCTGGCCACCTTTTACACAAGCAAGGAGAGTGTATTGGAAGAATCCCGGATTCGTCTTCTGGAGTCGTTCGCCTTTTCTCAAATTCCTCCTCCCCAATCCGTACGCATTAAAAGTTTGTTGGATGAAAAGGGCGAGCTGTCTCTCTCCGTTTAAAGCCTATTTTTAGTCTGAAAATTCATACATAAATAACCCGTTGTGCATAATTGAGGTCAATGTATAAAAATGATTTATTTTGAAACCTCCACCGCTGGATTCCTGATAGAACATTTCAGGAATGACACCCCACCCCTGTCATTCCCGCTGTCTTTAAGCGGGAATCCACCTTTGTTTTTCCAAAATAATCCTTTTCCAGATATTATTTTGAATTTTGCACAATGGGTCATAAATACGAAGTTGAAAGTTCCTAAGCAGAAATCGTTTTGGAAGTTATGGTAAGATCCTTTTCCGAAATGAATTTTTCAAATTATTCCGAATTCCTGAACGAAGTGCGTATTTATGAATAGATTGGACTTAGAAAATAATGCGGTCAGATTTTTTTCTCCAATCCCGATTTTTTTCAGGTCCCCGGTGTATGTCACACGTATCGGCAGGTGCCATGTCGCGGACAAAAACTTCATCCCAAATTTCAGGGCAAGAAGGGGTGGCAATTTTTTTACTCTGGCTGCAGATTTTTAATCGAACCACACCCGGAGGCATGACGAATTCAGCGAGAGGCAGGTGAAGCGTATCGTGCACCATTTGCATAAACGGCGCCCACACGGGCAGGGCTGTGTTCGCGCCCGTTTGGTTTTTCCCCAAGCTGATACGTTCATCGTCAAATCCAATCCAAACGCCGGCACATATCTGGGGAGTGAATCCCACAAACCAAGCATTTCGAAAATCGTTGGTGGTTCCCGTCTTTCCTGCAGCAGGACGATAAAATTGGTATCGCCATCGAGCGGCGGATCCGGTGCCCTTGTTGATAACCGTACTGAGTAGATCGGTCATGATAGAGGCTGTTTCTTCGCTGATCACTTCACGCCGACGGGGTGTTGCTTCTTCCAAAACGTTTCCATCCTTATCTTCCACGCGGAGAACGGCAATGGGATCCACCAAAACGCCGCGGTTGGCAAACACACTGAAAGCAGAAGTCAATTCGATTGGTATGACCACATCCTGGCCCAGAGCAATGCCGTCGTAGGGATTGATCGTTGTGGTGAATCCGAAGTGTTTTGCATACGTGGCCACTTTCTGAGGTGGAATCACTTCCTGAATCAGGCGGGCAGCGACCATGTTCAACGAAAGTCTCAGCGCTTCACGGAAAGTCGTGGGCCCGCCGGTGCTGTTGTCGTAATTTTTAGGACTCCACCGCGTTCCATCGGGCATGATAATGACGACGGGTTGATTCAAAAGCTCGGTGGTTGTCGGCCATCCATTGTCTATGGCCGTTGTGTAGGCAAAGGGTTTAAAGGCAGATCCCGGCTGTCGCGCCATCTGCACGGCCCGATTGTATTTCCATTTTTTGAAATCGCGGCCTCCGATCATCGCCAGGATGTGACCGCTGTTGGGATGCAAAGCAATCAATGCGCTCTGGACAGTGGCCCTGGCTTCCATCAAGGAATCTACCAAAGCTGAATCGGCAAGGAAGGCCCTGATCTTTTCCGGCGTATCAAGAGGAGGATCAAGCCAGTTTGTAAATTCGTGATTTTTTATAAAACGATGCCAGATTTCTTTTTCCAAACTTGGAACAAAGGCGTTCATGGCACTGTCGGCACAGGCCTGCACCCGAGTATCCAGTGTGGTATAGATGGACAAGCCGTCCGTGTAGAGGCGAAGTCCGTATTTGTCTTGCATAAGCTGGCGGACGTACTCACAGAAGTAGGGAGCAATGGCGCCTTGTTCATTTTTGTTATCAATCACTCCCAGTTTCAACTGACTTACGGAGTCGTATTCTGCTTGCGTAAGATAACCGCAAGAAACCATACTTTTAAGAACTACATTCCGGCGTTTTAAAGCGGCTTCGGGATTTCGATCCGGGGAATACCATCCGTAGGGCAATTGAAGAAGTCCCACAAGAACAGCCGATTCTTCGACTGTAAGATTTTCCACGTTTTTCCCAAAGTATGCCTGTGCTGCTGCCTGAACACCGTGAGCGCCGCGTCCCAAGGGCATCTGATTGAGATACATCTCCAGAATCTCAGACTTGGAATAGGTGCGTTCAATTTGAATGGCGGTGAGCTGTTCCCGAATTTTTCGTATGATGGATTTTCTCGGTGTGAGGTAGACCTTTCTTGCCAATTGCTGAGTGAGTGTGCTGGCACCGCCCCGGATTTTCAAGCTGGTGATATTGACAAAGGCCATTTTTGCAATCCGCCTGAAATCCAAACCCCAGTGCCGCCAAAATCTCCGGTCTTCAGAAGCAATGGTCGCTTTGATTAAATTATCCGGCATCTGAATAAGAGGAACTTTAATTCGTTTTTGTAAAAACAGTTCATCCAAGATCTTCCCATCACTGGAGTAGATCCGAGTCACCAAAAGAGGATCACCTGCAACCTCCAGTTCTGCCAGAGAGGGGAGGTTCCTGCTCAGAATAGCAATACTCAGAGCGGTGAAGGTCGCAAGGGACACAATAGCAATGAGCGGATAGAAAATCCACGGGTGATGCTGAAAGAAAGAAGATTTTTCTAATACGCTCTCTTTAAAAGATCGGTTGTCTCGTCTTTTTCGTTTCATCATCACTCCTTATCATTTTCATTTGATCGCAACCATCACAGGGATCTTTTCTACGCAACTTTTCAACTACTTTTCTTTCTCCCAGTATTCCAAACTTAAACGGCCTCTTTCGAATTTACCATAGGTAAAATGTTCTATCCAATCGCCTGTGTTGATGTAAATTTGATTTTTGTATTGAAATTCCTGAGGCCTGTGGGTGTGCGCCAGAACCACGGCATCGTATCCTTCGGTAAAACGGGACTTGGCAAAAGCGATATATTCGGCGTCTCTGTTTTTTATCTCTCGGTGGTTTCGGCTTAGTCTCGAAAAAAAACCGGCCAAGGCAAATCCAATATCGGGATGCACTATCCGATACAACAGGATGTTCAATGGATGCTGGAGGAATTTCTTGAGCATGCGATAGGCCACGTCCTTTTTGGCAAGACCATCCCCATGGGCAATGTAGAGGCGTTTTTCATGGATTTTTATCTCTATCGGCGTCCGATAAACCGGTATGTGAAGCTGGTTTTCAAAGAAAGAGTCCATCCAGAAATCATGATTCCCTGTGATGTATCCAACTTTTATTCCACCATTCACAAGGTTCTTCAGGGAGAGGAGAATGTCAAAATATCGGCGGGGAATGACCGATTGGTATTCAAACCAGAAATCAAAAAGATCCCCAACAATGTACAGGCTGTCTCCTTTTTTTTGGACAAATTGAAAGAAGGCGATGAGGCGTTTCTCTCGTTCGTTTTCGGTTTTCCTGTCAGCGAATCCCAAATGGGCGTCGGACACGAAAAATGTCGGTTTCATTCCCCTCTCATAAAAATTGGCATTCTATGAAGAACAAAACAAATATAGAGATACTCGGAAAGAAAAGCAACGATTTTTACATGGAATGCCCTCTCCATAAACCATGACGTTTGGATTTCCGGGGTGTATTTTTTTGCTGTTTTGTTCAAGAATATTACTACTGACCTTTGGCAATTTTCCAGATTCTGTGTATGGGAGGGTGTCATACTCGAAACTTGTCCTCGACGTGATCGGGGATTTTTCATCGGGTATCCAGGGTGGGGATGATGAATTATAGAATCTCCACCCCGCCTGGATTCCCGCTTAAAGAAGGCGGGAATGACATCTCCGGATTCGTTTATGTATCGTCACTGAATTCTTCACGTTTTCTATCATTTCTATTAAAAAGACCGAATTTGCCAAAGTTCAGTTACTATTTGTTTTTACAGCTGTTTTCATGATAAGTTCCGTTGCATCTGATTTTGGAATGGATTTTTGTATTTGAACGGTGTTTTAAAAATTTTTGTTTTTTATATGGAGAAAATATATTTTTTTTGATAAAATTGTTGAATTATTTAAAATTTTTCGTATATTTCAAGCAATTGTTTCAATAGTCCACTTTTTCAATTCATTCAGCGAATTTCATCAGCGAGAAGATATTGCTTCTCGGGGACTGCATCGTATGGAAACCATGTCTTTACCGTCCTATGCAAAAATCAATCTGGGGCTGCTCCTTCTTCAGAAAAGGGAAGACGGATATCATGACATCGCCACAATCTTTCAGGAGATAGATCTCCACGATACGATCATCTTTCGAAAGGTACCGTCCTCCATTCACATCACTTCAACAAATCCCAATCTTCCGCTTGACGGAGACAATCTTGTCTATCGGGCTTTCCGATTATTTCAGGAGAAAGTTGGCATACGCGAAGGATTAAAAATCCATATTGATAAACATATCCCTATTGGAGGTGGACTGGGAGGGGGAAGCAGCAATGCGGCGGCTACTCTTGTAGCGGCAAATCGTCTCTGGGAAAGGAATCTTTCCCACTCTGAACTTCAGACGATGGCAATCGAAATCGGTTCCGACGTGCCTTTTTTTCTCATGGGAGGAACTGCTCTCGGGCGGGGGAGAGGGGAAATTCTGACACCGCTGACGTGGAAAACGGATTGTTGGGTACTTTTGGTTTGTCCTATGATCACTGTTTCGACATCCTGGGTCTATAAGCATTCCAAAATTGCCTTGACAAAAGAGGAAAAATTTACTAAATTTGGAACGATTTTTGAAAAGTGCACTCCCCATGCTCTACGAGAAAACGCAGTGAATGATCTTGAGAGTGTGGTCTTCCGAAGGCATCCCATTTTGCGAGAAGTGAAAGAACTTTTATACAAGAGGGATGCCTTTTATGCCAGCATGTCAGGAAGTGGCTCCTCGGTGTTTGGATTGTTTTTCCACAAGGAGCAAGCAGAGGCAGCAAAAACGTTCTTTTCCATTGAGCGAGGAATGACAACTTTTCTCTGCAAGCCGATTTCGTCTCGTCTTCAGAATGAAGTCTCTTAAACCGGTTCATCGGTTTCGATAAAAACATCTATTATCGGAGGGAAGATTAATGAAGATTACCGAGGTTCATATCAGCTTGCGGAATGAAGAAAAGTTAAAAGGTTTTGCGAGCATTATCTTGGATAATCAATTTGCCGTTCGGGGCCTCAAGATCATTCAAGGAATGAAGGGGTATTTTATTGCGATGCCCAGCCGCAGGCGGGGGGATGGGATGTTTACCGATATTGCCCACCCTATTCGGCGTGAATTTCGAAGCCAAATAGAAGATGTGGTTCTTCAAAAATACTGGGAGGAGCTAAAACGAATTCAAGACAAAGAAACGATGAATGTGCCAGCGGAAATCTCCTGAACGCCGTCTGTCGAATAAATCATTGTAGAGGAGTCTTCGTTTTTGCCTGACTATGTTGGGGCGTCGTCAAGTGGTAAGACACAGGATTTTGGTTCCTGTATTCGGAGGTTCGAATCCTCCCGCCCCAGCTTTCCGTTTCAAATTAAGTGAAAAACATGGCAACCCCGAAGCCTACGTAATGGAGGGATCTAGGTTTCGGGTTTTTGATGAATAGAATACATGGACAATGAAAGGTTGCGATGAAGATCTTTTCCGGTCGAGCGAATCGGCCTTTGGCAGAAGAGATTGCTCGCTATCTAAAAACAACTCTCGGAAATGCGGTCATATCCCAATTCAGTGATGGGGAAATCTCTGTCAAATACGATGAAAATATCCGCGGCATTGATGTTTTTATTGTTCAGCCAACGATTCCTCCGGGTGATAACATCATGGAGCTGCTTTTGATGATTGATGCAGCGCGGAGAGCTTCTGCCAAACGGATTACGGCTGTTATCCCTTATTTTGGTTATGCGCGCCAGGATCGCAAAGATCAACCTCGAGTTGCTCTCTCTGCAAAATTGATGGCCAATCTGATTTCCACTGCAGGCGCAGATCGTGTTCTCACCATGGACCTACATTCTCCATCCATTCAGGGATTTTTTGATATTCCCTTTGATCATCTTTACGGTTCACCCATTTTTATTGATCGAATTAAAAAGATGAAATCCGAGCGTTTTGTTGTTGTCGCTCCTGATGTCGGAAGTTTAAAGAGAGCCAGAGCGTACGCCAATCGCTTGGGGGCCGAGTTGGCTCTGGTGGATAAAAAACGGTCGGGTCCAAACAATGTCGAAACGGTCACGCTTATTGGAGAAGTAAAGAACAAGGATGTGTTTCTGGTGGACGATATGATTGATACAGCGGGCACGTTGTGTCGGGCTGCGGAACTTATCCACAATTCTGGTTCTCGCAATATTATTGCAACGTGTACACATGCCATTCTTTCCGGAAACGCTGTATCCAGACTTCAGGAATCCTATATATCCAACGTCATGGTGAGCGATACTCTATTTGTACCCGACGACAAGAAAGTGGAGAAGATTGAAGTGCTTTCTTCTGCTTTTCTGTTTGGAGAAGCCATTTATCGGATTCACCACGAGGAATCCATTAGTTCACTTTTTGATTCATGACTCATAAATTGATGAGGAAATTGTATGGCAGAAGCAGATTTACACATTGAATTAAGAGACAAGAAGCATCAGAAGGCCAAGATGCTTCGTCGAAGCGGAAGAATTCCGGGTATTTTTTATGCGCATAATGAGGATTCCGTTCCTTTTAGTGTTGATGAAAAAGAACTTCAGCATATCCTTCATAGAGAGGTCAATATCTTAAATATTATTTTCCCTACAGAGAAACCGCGAAAGTCCATTCTGCGCGAGATTCAGAGGGATCCTGTCACCGGTTCGGTTATTCATGTGGACGTTATGGGAATCAAGCTGACAGAGAAAATTCGTATGACCATTCCCATTGTTCTTAAGGGCGCTCCCAAAGGCGTCAAGGAAGGAGGTATTTTGGAGCATCTCCTTCGCGAAGTTGAAGTGGAAGGCCTTCCTCTGGAGATACCCGAACACGTGGAAGTGGATGTTTCCGAATTGCAGATTGGCGACAATGTTACTCTTGAAAGAATTCCCCAGGACAAGTTTCGGTTCATAATAGAT
>Ga0172366_10003266_pt1 | contig 12776 bp, 11 predicted proteins | sample LakKivSesite69cm_FD_114533 | JGI IMG/M metagenome (GOLD analysis project Ga0172366, IMG submission 114533) | Sediment microbial communities from Lake Kivu, Rwanda - Sediment site 69cm | ecosystem: Environmental > Aquatic > Freshwater > Lake > Sediment | place: Rwanda: Western Province, Lake... | reverse complement strand
TTCCCGCAACGCCGTCCACAAAGCTGTGCTGGGGATGGTTATGGCTCACAGTGACGATGCTGGCGTTGGGTTTTCTCACCGGATAGCCCAGGGTCTTGTCGAAGGGGTCGGTAACGATAGTAGCCTCTTTCCCCCTTATCCTGAAGCAGGAATGTCCCAGCCAGACTATCTCCATCTTGACAACCTCTCAGACTTTTTAATAACGCTTACCGCAGAGAAACTGGCCTGGTTGATGGCAATAATCAATCCGGGGAAAAACCCGGATTACTCTGCGACCTCCAGCGATTTCCCCGGCCGAGGGTAGCCCATCATTCTGGTTATCCAGCTTACACCAAATAGGAGCACAGCGCAAACGCCGAAGCCGATAAGCTCGATATGCCCTATGTGAACCCCGGCCAGGCTGGTGACCTGCCACTGTTTTATCCACAGCGCTGTGCCTCCGCCGCCTACGATGGCTGCCACTGCGCCTATAGAGTTCACTTTCAGTTTATCTTTGAAGAAGCCGGCAACTACGGGAAGCACTACACCGCTGGTGAAAACGGTATAAGCCAGCATAAGTGAGTTTATTATCCCCTGAAGCTGCAGGGCAACTAACAGGGAGAGACCGCCGATTACAAGCACGGCTATCCTGGAGATAGCCACCGTTCTGCGCTCACCTATTCTCGGAAAGATGCGCTTGTATATATCAGCGGTGAATATCGTGCTTGTGGTAATCAAGCAAGTGTCCGCAGATGACATCACGGCAGCAAGTACAGCCGCAATAACAAGGCCTGTTGCTCCCGCCGGCAGTATATACTTCACTACCGTCGGCAGAGCCTGCTCCTGCCCTATATCGGGATATAGGACCTTTGCTCCTATCCCTATCAAGACTATTATAAAAGCTACGGGGATTGTTATTAAGGCAGCCGAAAGCGCAGACGTCTTGGCCACTTTCTCGTTGCGGGCGCAGAATAGCCGCGAATACATATCCGGGCCTACAACGTAAGTGGAGCCCACAAGGATAAGCAGCGATAGGAGGTCCAGCCAGCCGAACTTTGTGCTCACGGGGAAGGAGAAGTAATCGGAAGGCAGGGAGGTCTTCAGGCCGCTGAATCCTCCGACATGGCCCAGCACAAGGCCCAGGCAGACTATCACCCCCACCACGATTATGCCGAACTGGACGAGGTCAGTGCGGATTACCGAGTATTGCCCGCCGAGGACGGTGTAGATAATAAAAACGGCAGCGGCGATTATCATCAAATCGGAGACAGCCATGCCGGGAATCATGACAGAGAGGATTTTCCCGGCGGCGATAATCTGGGCAGCCACGATGGCCATCCAGGAGATGACGATAAGGATTGAAGCTACCACACCTGCCGTTTTCCCGTATTGCTTTTCCACTAGCTCGGGCAGGGTGTACAGCCCGAAACGCCTGACAGTGCGGGCGAAAAAGAAGCCCAGTATCAACAGTCCGGCGGTTCCCACCAGAAGCCACCATGCTCCGGTAAGTCCGCGGAAATACCCCAACCCCGCCATGCCCATGGTGACCGATGCGCCGATGATTGTGGCGCAGAGCGAGCCTATTATGAACAGGGTTGAGCCGCTGCGGTTGGCTACAAAGAAGCCGTTCTGGGTCGAGGACTTTTTATTCCGGTAAGCGTATAATCCAACTGCAATCAAGCCGATGAAGTAGACGATAATTATCGCCAGGTCCAGCAATTTAAAACTCCTACTTTTTTCCTGTCCCCCATTGCAGCACCATAGCCGCCCAGCTAAGGCCGCCGCCGAAGCCGACCAGCACCAGGTGGTCCTGCTCCTTAAGTCGTCCCTCTTCTATAGCCTCGCACAGGGCGATAGGGATAGAAGCTGCCGAGGTATTGCCGTAGCGGTCCACGTTAATGAAAACCTTTTCCAGAGGCAGGCCGATTGCTTTGGCTGCCGATTTAAGAATGCGGGTATTTGCTTGATGTGGGATTAAAAGCTCGATGTCGGACAGCTCAAGTCCGGCGGCCTTGACAGCCTGCTTGGTTGCGAGACAAATGACGTTTACTGCGAACTTAAATACTTCCGGGCCATTCATAGTGATGTAGTATGGCCCTTCATTCAGGCCGCAGGGACCCGGCGTGTAGATGGAGTTTGCTCTGGAGCCATCGTTGCCCAGTACGAAGCTGAGCGAGCCGGGCAATGAATCGGCAGCCTGTATCACCACTGCGCCGGCTCCATCGCCAAAGAGAACGCAGGTATTGCGGTTCTTCCAATTCAGAATCCGCGAGTAGACTTCGCTGCCGACAACCAGGATGTTATTATACGCTCCGGCGGTGATGAACTGACAGGCGGTGGCCAGGGCATAGATGAACCCGCTGCAAGCGGCATTGATGTCAAAAGCGGCCGCTTTTTTGGCACCCAGCGCGTTCTGTACCAGCGAGGCGCAGGCGGGGAAGATAAGCTCAGGCGTGCAGGTAGCCGTGATCACCAGGTCCAGGGAATGGGGCTCCAGCCCGGCGACTTTGAGGGCGTCTGCCGCAGCGCGTACCGCCATGCTCGACGCTGTTTCATCATCGGCGGCGATCCTTCGTTCTCTGATACCGGTACGACTCATAATCCAGGCATCTGAGGTGTTGACCAATCGCTCTAATTCCTGGTTTGTGAGCACTTTCCGGGGCAGGTATTTGCCCCAACCGATAATCCTTGCGTATCGAGCCAAATAGATGCCTTTCCCAGAGAGCTTATATTCGAAAAGTATAGCAGAGCAGGCTATAGGAATCAACATTCGATGGGGGATAGAAGATGAACAGCAAACCTCTTGACAAGAATGAGCGTAAAGTGATAGAGTTATTGTAGCATTAGCACTCTAATGATGCGAGTGCTAACGAAGGGAGCGGGGAGATGCCCACTCGAAGAAGGGACAAAATCCTCAGCATAATCATAGGCGAGTACATCTCAAAAGGCGTGCCCGTAAGCTCCGAGGTCGTCGCCAAAAAGGGTCTGGGGGTAAGCCCGGCTACTGTCCGCAACGAGATGATGGAGCTCGAGGAGGAGGGCTATATTGTTCAGCCACATACCTCGGCAGGTCGTATCCCCACCGAGAAGGGGTATCGCCGCTATATAGAGTCCCTAATGGCTTATGCCCGTCTCTCTAAAGACGAGCAATTCATGATTCGACACCAGTTCCATCAGGTAGAGCGGGCAGTCGAGGAATGGACACGGCTGGCTGCTGCAATCCTTTCGGGGATGGTGCACAACGTAGCCCTGGTTACCCTGCCCAAGCCTGTTGAAGCAAAGCTAAAGCATCTGGAGCTGATTTCCCTTCAGGAGTTCCTGGTTTTATTGGTGCTCGTTCTAAAAGAAGCGAAGCTCAGGCAGCAGATGCTGACCCTGGAGGAGAATGTATCCCAGGAGGAGCTCAGTGCCAGCGCGCGCAAGCTCACTTCGGCTTATGGGGGGCTTACTGCTTCCGGGATAGCTGCCAAAGGCGTGAAACTCTCACCCGTGGAAGAGCAGGTGATGAAGACTGTGACCGAGTTAATGCAGGATGAGGAAGGCGAGGAATACGAAGAGCCGTATATCGACGGGCTGCGCCATATGCTCAGGCAGCCTGAATTCGCCTCGAGCGACAAGATAGCGGCGATAATGGAGGTGCTGGAGCAGAAGAGCCTGCTCAAGTCATTCCTGCCCAGAGTGCTGACTGGGGAGGGGGTGCGGGTGGTTATCGGCAGGGAGAATAAAGAGAATGTCATGCGTGACTGCAGCGTGATTCTGACCAGATACGGTATCCCTGGAGAAGTGGGCGGCGCTATCGGTGTGATGGGGCCGACCAGGATGGAGTACCAGCGCGCCATCCCAACTGTTAGCTTCCTGTCTACGGTGATGAGCGAGCTGGTGAGTGAGCTGTACGGGTAAGGCTGGGTGTGGGGAGGCTTAACAAGGGGCTTAAGCCCCTTGTCTGTTAGGTGGAAACCCTGGCTTCCAATTTTGTGACATAAGTTACATCATTCGATTAGATTGACGTTTAAAATTTTTGTGAAATCTGTTTTGGGGGTATAGCTTGACCGGGAGAGAAAAAAGCTTCTCCCAGGATGAAGAAAAGGGAGAGGCTGAGCAGATAGAAGTCGTTGAACAACCGGAGGGAGTAGAATCGCTCCAGAAGGCGCTTGCCGAAGAGAAGGAGAAGGCCGAGAAGTATCTGGCGAACTGGCAGAGGGCGCAGGCGGACTTCCTCAACTTTAAGAGGCGGAATGAGCAGGAGCGGGCTGAAGTAGTCAATTACGCTAACTCCACGCTTATTTTGAATATACTCCCTGTCGTGGATGACCTGGAGAGGGCCCTGAGAGGTGTTCCCGATGAGCTTGCCGAGTCGCCCTGGGTCGATGGTATCAGACACATATATCGCAAGCTGAAGGGAGTTCTCGAGTCTCACGGGGTATCGGCTATCGAGGCCGAGGGCAAGGACTTCGACCCTAATTTTCATGAGGCGGTTATGACTGTGGAGGGGGAGGAAGGCAAGGTAATCGAGGAGCTGCAGAAAGGCTACAAACTCCGCAGCCGTGTAATCAGACCCACAAAGGTCAAAGTGGGAAAGGGGAGCGAATCCCCGGAAGATAACGAACAAGAATAATTCCATATATAATCGAGGGAGGTAGAAGATGGCGAAGGTAATAGGAATCGACTTAGGAACAACTTTGAGCGAGGTAGCTGTAATGGAAGGCGGCGAGCCTGTGGTCATCACCAATGCCGAAGGCTCCCGGCTCACACCCTCTGTGGTGGCGGTGAGCAAGAGCGGGGAGCGGCTGGTGGGGCAGGTTGCCAAACGTCAGGCGATCACAAATCCCGAGAACACCATTTACAGCATTAAACGATTTATGGGACGTAAGTGGGGCGAGCCGCCCGGACGCGAGCTGCCGGTGGAGGAAGACGCCCGCCGCAAAACCTACAAGGTGACACGGGGCGCTAATAATGAGGTAAAGGTGCTGATGGGAGGCAAGGAATACAGCCCGCCCGAGATTTCGGCCATGATTCTGCAGAAGTTGAAGGCTGATGCTGAGGCTTACCTGGGGGAAAAGGTAACCGAGGCGGTAATTACAGTGCCCGCCTACTTCAATGACAGCCAGAGGCAGGCCACCAAGGATGCCGGCGAGATCGCCGGGCTGAAGGTGCTGCGCATCATCAACGAGCCCACGGCGGCATCGCTGGCTTACGGACTGGACAAGAAGAAGGACGAGACCATTGCGGTCTACGACCTGGGCGGCGGAACGTTCGATATCTCCATACTGGAGCTGGGCGAAGGCACGTTCCAGGTAAAGTCTACCAATGGTGATACCCATCTCGGCGGAGACGATTTCGACCAGCGCATAATGGACTGGCTGTGCGATGAGTTCAAACGCGACCAGGGCATCGACCTGAGGAAGGACCGCATGGCCCTGCAGCGTCTGAAGGAGGCTGCGGAGAAGGCGAAGATGGAGCTGTCCACTGTGATGGAGACCGAGGTGAATCTTCCCTTCATCACCGCCGATGCCAGCGGGCCCAAGCACCTCAATATCAAGTTGACCCGGGCAAAACTGGAGCAACTGGTGATGGACCTGGTGGATAAGACCATTGAGCCCTGCCGTCAGGCTCTAAAGGATGCCGGATTAAGCAACAATCAGATAAATGAGGTTATCCTTGTCGGCGGCCAGACCAGGATGCCGCTGGTGCAGAAAAAGGTCAAGGATTTCTTCGGCCGCGAGCCCAATAAGGGGGTCAACCCTGATGAGGTTGTCGCCATGGGGGCGGCTATCCAGGGCGGTGTACTCAAGGGCGAGGTTAAGGATGTGCTGCTGCTCGATGTCACTCCGCTTACCCTGGGCATTGAGACCCTGGGTGCGGTGATGACGCCGCTCATCTCGCGCAACACTACTATTCCCACCTCGAAGAGCCAGGTCTTCAGCACGGCTGCCGATAATCAGCCCAGCGTGGAGATCCACGTCCTTCAGGGCGAGAGACCTATGGCTAACGATAACAGGACGCTGGGACGCTTCATGCTCGATGGCATACTTCCAGCGCCTCGGGGCATGCCCCAGATCGAGGTTGCTTTCGACATAGATGCCAACGGCATACTCAGCGTCAAGGCACATGATAAAGGCACGGGCCGGGAGCAGAAGATAACCATTACCGCATCCAGCGGACTGAGCAAAGATGAAGTAGAGCGGATGAAGCGAGAGGCTGACATGCATGCCGCCGAAGATACCAGGAAGCGTGAGGAAGTGGAAGCCCGCAATATGGCGGATACCCTGGTCTACACTGCGGAGAAGACCCTCCGTGAGCAGGGCGACAAAGTGCCATCCGACTTAAAGAGCGACGTTGATGCCAAGATAGCGGCCGTGAAATCGGCACTGCAGGGCAGCGACGTTGAGCAGTTGAAACGCACAACTCAGGAGCTGTCGGACACCATGCAGAAAGTGGGTGCGGCGGTCTATCAGCAGGCTGGTGCAGGTCAAGGCTCAGGAGCACCCCCACCTCCGCCTTCGGGAGACGGCGGTGGTCCGGGCAAAAAGGACGAAGGCACAGTAGAGGGCGAGTTCCGCGAAGTCTAGCAGGCTCAATAAAGGGAAACGTTTTAGGGGCGTCCGCCTCTGGCGGACGCCCCTTTTATAACTCATAAAGGCGGCGTGAAGAAGTCTATGATGCCATTGACCGATAAGGGGAGAAGTTCCCTTGCCCAAATCTCCTTTATCGTCCTATCGTGAGCCCGCCAGATAAGGTAGACTTAATGTCTCAGAATACAATTAAGATATAGCAATCGACCCCACCAGAACGATTTACAACATTTCATTACGATATTTTTCTCCTCAAGAGCCCTGCCCGATGGGCTAAGCCAAGGAAAACCAGTAGAGTCAGTACTACTACGCCCCCGGCTATCGCAACAACTCTGATATTAGTCGTCGTCCAAAAGCCGGATGCCTCGATTAGACGCAGTGAAATTGTGGCATCCGGGGGAGGAAGAGCGCTGCCCGTCTGTATTTGTGCTTGCTGTGGAGTTGCGGTCTCCTGAACTGTCTTCTGCTGGATTTTACCCTCGCTTTCGATGGATACCAATATGTGATCGAAATCAGACCGATATACCCTTAGAGAAAGCGCTGCGCTTTCCTTTCCGTTACTAAAAGAGATAGTGTTCGTATCGACAACACCGCGAACAGTCGATATAAGCTGTTTAACCGAGGCCAAACTGCTTTCAACATTTGACACTGCAATCGTTAGGTCGGCAGATGGCGGTTGCCCGACATTTTGCGTCGGTATATTCAATGCCACGGTTATAGATGCCATGTCTACCCGGTTCTGGATATAGTTAATCTGGCCTTGCAGACTTTCAATTTGTGACTGCACCTGAGTGAGTTGTCCCTGGATTAAGATTTCATCGTTGACTGTCGCCACCTTAGCCAACAAAGCTTGAAGGCTTTGTTTTTCCAACTGTGAGCTTTTGAGACGCGCCTCCAAATCTATGTACTGTTCTGTTACGTCCTGGCTAGACACGTTTTGGCTCTGGACTGTTCCCAGACTTTGCAGATTATCGAGAGCGGTAAAGAACTGGTCCTGCGGCACACGGATAGTGATCGTTGCCTGCGTTTGAGTCTGTCCGCCGTAACTGGATATGTTATCCACCCAACCTCCCAAACTTTTCGCTATTGTTTGCACCCGGGTAAGAGCCGATGGAACTGTGTCAACCTCAAGAGAGACTGTCGCCTGATAGATCACTTGCCTTTGGGCCGTGTCTAAAACACCGTAATTGGAGACACCGACATCTGCACTGAATCCGCTTCCCGAGATAGTAACGGTAGTACCCTGAGGACCAGCAGCACCAGTAGCACCAGTGGCACCACTAGGTATACCAAGAGTTCCCCCACCACCAGTAGAACCCCCTGAAGGTATTAGAACAATCGGGCTATGAGATCCCTCGTCAGCTAGAGCCCCCTCTGACGCTGATGGCATATTGTTAGTTGTATGATTTGTGGTTAACCATAACGATCCTACAACCACCAATATCAGAACTAACGATAAAGAGGCGGACACTGCCACCAGCCGGGGACCGGACAGCCACCAGCTAAATCCCCTTTTTGTATTATTAGCTCCGGCATCTGTTGACTTTTCACCCAGTCGGGACTCTAGCTTTGGCCATAAGTCCTCGCTCGCTTTCAACGATTTGGCTTGTTTCTGGAAGAACCTGTATAGCCTTTGCTCAAGATTCTTGACATCATTCTTTACGTTACTCATCATCACAAACCCCCTATTGTAGGTTGTTATCGTCCTCGATCAGATTCTTCAATAGCTCCAAAGCTCTGTGTGCCTGAGACTTAACCGTACCCTGCCGTCGCCTCAGAGCGGTGGATGTCTCGGCTATAGAAAGCCCTGTAAAATATCTCAGCAACACTATCTGACGCTGCTCCTCGGAAAGCCGGGGCAGGAACCGTTGTAATTGGTCTTTTAGCTCGATATCTTCCGTCGGGTCGTCCACCGGATCGGTGATAATGTCCGGATTAAGGGTTGATACCGCTATCGAGTTGGCCCGCTTGTAACTCAGCACCTTATTCACTAATATTCGAACCAGCCATGGTTTTAATGGATGTCCGGGGCGAAAACTCCCAATGCCTTTCCAAGCAGATATGAAAGCTTCCTGGACCTGGTCTTCGGCCACTGTCCGGCTACCAGTCATCAGGTAGGCTGTACCGAAGAGTACATTCTGATATGATTCAACCACGCTTCGGAAGGCTTCCTGATCACCTGCCTGGCATCGTTGAATAATTTCGCCCTCGGCTATAGGAGCTTCCTTTTCGACCATCTAAATGGCCTCTCTATAGAATAATACGTTGTAAGCGGCCTAAAAGTTCCATTGCCGCTGATTTCTTTTTCATAAGCTAATTTCTCAAATTGGGTCCCCCCTTAATGGCTGTTCGTGACTACGAAACGCTCTGCCGGCTCTAGAGGCAATGCGGGTGACAGAGCACCCGTGCTGGTTTCGTTCTTCGTAAGAGCGAGGGTTCTTCGCCTTTATGAAATGTCAACCGCTAAATACAATATGGTTGACATTAAATAAAGCCTCCGCTAAAATATGGGCTCGATGAGAGATTCCATTCTCAGAGCCCTGCAGGAACAAGGCCATATTTCCGGGGAGCAGCTCGGCCAGAGGCTTAACATCTCCCGGACGGCTGTCTGGAAGCATGTCAACGAGCTGCGCAGAATGGGATATCGAATAGATTCCTCGCCGCGAACCGGGTATTCCTTCGTCAAAGGCCCTGACCTCGTTATCCCCGCAGAGATCGCCCTTGCTCTCCATACCAGTATCATAGGCAGGCGCATTATGTATCGGGAGGAGGTCGCCTCGTCTCAAGATGAGGCCGGAGAAGCAGCCAGAGGGGGAGCGGAGGAGGGCTTCGTATTCATCACCGAGAGACAGACCAGAGGCAGGGGCAGGAAGGGCAGGCTCTGGGCTTCACCGCCTCGCGAGGGTGTTTACTTCTCTACCATATTGAGGCCAAATCTCAGACCTTCTCAGGTTATCCAGATTCCCCTGATTGCCGGGGTAGCTGTGTGTAAGGCTATAAGAAGGGTGACTCCACTCGAGCCGAGATTAAAGTGGCCCAATGATATCACAGTCGGTGGCAAGAAGGTCGCGGGCATCCTCGCCGAAATGAGTTCTGATATAGACAGGGTAGACCACATCGTTGTAGGCATCGGGGTAAATGTGAATACCCGATGTTCGCTGTTGCCTGAGCCGACCAGGGATATTGCTACCTCTCTAGCTGAGAAATGCGGGGAGTATGTTTCCCGTGTGGGACTTGTCCGCTGTCTTTTAACCGAGTTTGACGGGCTGTACAGTACGTTCCTGACATCCGGGTTTAACGCTCTCAGGGAGGAGTGGAAAGCACTGGACAGTACCATCGGCTCCTGGGTCAAGGTCAGCGATGTCAACGAGGAAATGCAGGGCAAAGCCCTGGACATAGATGGGGAGGGCTTCTTGCTGATAAGAAAGGAGAATGGAGATGTGAAGAAAGTCATCAGCGGCGATGTATCCCTGATTGGCCGCGATAATTGAGATAATTGACCTGTTTGCGAGTAAATCTGGCGAAGGAAGGAGTTCACGGTATGGAAGCAAAAGCTTTAGATAGATGGAGAATGGCGACATACAACGCTTACCGCTGGCGTGCTGAATTAGGCCTGACCAAAAAAATTCTGCTGGCGCTGGGCATGGCCTGTGCTATCGGGCTTGCGGCTCAGATAAGATTTCCGCTCCCCTGGACGCCGGTGCCCATCACTATGCAGACATTTGCCGTGCTTTTGGCCGGTGTGCTTCTGGGCCGGTGGTGGGGGGGTATCAGCGTAGCCGCTTATGCAGGGCTGGGAGCTGCCGGACTGCCCTGGTTTACCGGCTGGTCAGGCGGCGCGGGACATCTCGCCGGGCCTACGGGAGGCTATATCCTCGGTTTCTTCCTGGCCGCCCTGTTTGTGGGGCATTTTATTGATAAATACGTCCGGGCAAGGTCTTTCCTCCCCATGCTTGGCATATTGCTTTTCGCCAACTTTGTTTTAATCTACGTTCCGGGACTGATTCAACTGCACCTGTGGCTGAACCTGGTGGGAGGAGGAAGCGCAAGTTTCTACCATGTCCTGACTCTGGGACTCTTCCCCTTCATAGCCGGTGACCTGATTAAGATTTTCGCACTTACCGGCTTGGCCTCAGCAATAACGCCCAAACAAGCCTTCAACGGGGAGGCAGACAGCGTTAAATGGTCGTAGGCAAACACGAAATGCGCTCAGCAAATGTAGGGGCGTTCAATTGAACGCCCCTACGTCTCAATCGGCAGTAGCCACTCCTTGCCACCTGCCAGGGAGTAGGTGGTCGCGCGTCAAGCAGACTAAAGCTTGATTTTACCCTTCAGGTAGAGGTAATGACCATTACCTTGTGTGACATAGGCTAGCTCTGCTAGCCTCGACAGAATCATGAGAAGCTTGCCCTCGTCCACGTCCTCACTTTGAAAGAGGCTGGCCAACTCAGCCGCTGTCTTGGTTAGTGCATCTGGGAACTCGTTGGGGATTCCGATGACGCGGTCCGCGCCTGTGATTAGCATGTTCGTTCGCGCCATCATTGTTGTGTGCGAATAGAACAACACCAAATGGAGTAGCGAGAGATTAGCATCCCATTGCTGATTAAGGACACGTTCTACTTCTCCGAAGAAAGCACTGTAGAAATAAAGCTTCGTTACAAGGTCAGGGGACTTAGCCATTTGCTGAGCCGCAAAATCGAATTCGGCCGCCAGTCTTTTTCTTAGACTCTCATCAAGCTGCATGCATAAGCTCCTTTTTCGACCTATCTCGGCTGCGAAGTAGCAACTGCAGTGAGGACGTTCGCATCACTCACTCTGGACCATAACGCGGGTTCTGAACCAAAGGCAACAATAGGTCGTATATTATAAGGGTTAGGAGGGGAGGTGACGTTATCAATATTCATCGTTGCGGTTAGAAAACTATAATTAATCCCTTGGACAATAAGATCGTTGTCATAGCTGGGAGGTGCTAAACGCTCTTGCGTCAGACAAACCGTCCGATTAACGAGTTCACTGAACGAGACAAACTCGACCAACAAAGCTACATCAAACGCCGCGGCAAGTTTCTTAAGCGTACTAAGTGAGTACCGACCGTAATCTGGATTCTCCCATTCAGAGATAGTTTCCTGCGCTTTCCCTGTGCGTCTGGCCAACTCTTCTTGTGTCCACTTCTTACTTTCACGCAATAGTCGGATTTGGAATGCCAGGCCTACATTTATGTGCTCATTGACAAACTCTCGCCTGTATTCAGTATTTTCAAGACTTTTGAACGTCTCAATAGCGCGATTTTCGATGTTGGTGGCGACCATGGCCTTCCTATCAGGAATTAGCCAGCACTCGGGCAATTCCCCGAGTCGTCCAAATACTTCGCCTTGTCTATCCAACATGTAACCTCCTATGTCTGCGGGGGGCATCCATGGCATTTTGCTTTCGCCGCTGGGCCTGTTGGCATGTCGATAGAGGAACAAACCTGTTACTTTTCTCTACCGCCCCAAAAACCAAGGTTACCTCCTTGTCTGGCCCCTCGTGATGGAATCCAAGAAGTCGAAGTTGTACACCTTTTACCTTGGCGCGGATTTCGAATAAGCCCGTGCACTCGCCGTCTAACGTATCAACACACGGACGAGTCCATTGCCCTTTAGGCGTCGCTCTTAAACGCGCAATTATGGCATTAAACCTAGCTTTTGCTTTAGGCCCACGGGCATCTAGCCATGCGGTGATGGCATTTGTCCCGTCGTCCTCTATATAATCATAGAATGTGAAACTGTACATATATTATCATAAAAATACTATATCGTCAATTTTCTATTAAGTATAGGAAATTTACTATAAATACTTGGGTTGTCTCTCGTAGGATTATAACACTGTTTTCAACAAAGGTACATCAAAAGTTAAGGGGGGATTCAGGGGGATTTCTTAGGGCGACCCGCCTCTGGCGGGTCGCCCTTTTACATGTCGTTCCTGCGGAAGCAGGAATCCAGGAAACCCTTGTAGAGCATTTCCAAAAACAACAGATATGAGGGTGTTTAGAAACACAATTACCATTCCGTGCTTGGAGACTGTGTCGCAATCGGCCAATTTCTCTTGAAATAGTAATGCGATTGATGATAATAGGAGGTAGCAATTAAGCGCTGTGAGGGTGAAGATGGCATATAGAGAAGGCGACCGCTGTCAAATGTCTCTGCTTCCCCCGGCTATAGAAGAGTATGTTGGGTCCAACGATCC
>Ga0172366_10003265_pt1 | contig 12781 bp, 13 predicted proteins | sample LakKivSesite69cm_FD_114533 | JGI IMG/M metagenome (GOLD analysis project Ga0172366, IMG submission 114533) | Sediment microbial communities from Lake Kivu, Rwanda - Sediment site 69cm | ecosystem: Environmental > Aquatic > Freshwater > Lake > Sediment | place: Rwanda: Western Province, Lake... | reverse complement strand
ACCTCGAAGCCAGGAACAGGCTTGAATTTGCAGAGGCTGAATATATGCGTCATAGTGAACTTTACAAGGATGACGTTTATTCGCAGCAAAGTGTGCAGGAGGTCACGGCGGATTATAAAAGCACAAAAGCCCAGGTCAGGGCCCTGGAACAAAAGCTATCATTAATAGGTATCAATACTGGAAACCTCCGTGAAGAAGATATCTCGCGCACTGTACCGGTAACAGCACCGATAACAGGATATATAAAAACTGTTAATGTTAATATAGGGAAGTACGTCACATCCTCCGAGGTGCTTCTTGAAATAGTTAACCTTGACAACCTGTTGCTGGAGCTGACACTTTTCGAAAAGGATGCAGGGCAGGTTGCCCAGGGACAGCGAATCCGGTTCCTCGTAAATGATGAGACAGAACAGCATGAAGCTGTAATCTGCCAGACAGGCAAATCCATCGGCTCCGATAAAACTTATAAGGTATATGCGACCGTTCAGAGTGTGTGCAAAAATGTCCTGCCCGGCATGTATGTCAATGCGGTTATAGAAACTTCAGGCAACAGGGTGACCGCACTCCCATCAGATGCTATCGTAAGTTTTAATGATAAAGACTACATCTTTATTTTCAGTAAAGATAAAATGGAAAACGGCAATTCATTTACCGAATATCAGATGATTCAGGTGAAAAAAGGAGTCACCGATGGAGGTTATACGGAAGTATTCTTACCAGAAGGTTTCAACATCCGGGAAAATAAAGTGGTTATCAGTGGTGCATACAACCTGCTGTCGGCAAAGAAAAACGCAGGGGAGATGGCGTGCTAGAGTAACAATCCAGGTGTATATCTTCGTCTTTGCATTACCGCCATATATTTATAATTACATGTGACTATTTGTTAAGAAGGATTTGTAATAATTAATAATAATCCTTATTTATTTAATTTCCAAAAAGCAACCTACTTTTGCCTCAAAATTCTTTTCGATAATTATTTTAACATTTGGTTCAAAAATCACATTGCCATTATTTAAAATAGTAAAATCTCTTATAGTAATGTTCTCAACCCAATATTCATAATTATTTGACAGATCCACATTTTCAAGTACTAAATCCTCATTAATAAATATTTTATTAGCTATAGATCCATTATCTCCAATTTGAGGGTCTGAATCCATAACGCTGCTTGTATCAGCTACATTATATAATTCTTGCATACTTATTACATCATCATTATTTTGATCTCCATTATATGAATTACCTAGAGGGTCAATCCCTGACAGAGAACTTGTTATAACCCAATTAAATTCTGCGTGTAAATCGACAAAATTATTAATACAATAACCATTACTACTATATGGACAGTAAGGGTATGAGGCTTCGTCCCAATCTGAACTAGTAATAATTGTAGTTTTTGAATTATTGAAATTAACATTGCCTTTTGCTAAACAGCCAGAATGGCAAGTCATCCAGAGGATTTTTCTTCTTGTGTAATTACTAATTTGATCAAATGCATTTATTATAACTGATTCAGCGATTGCTTCACTTCTATTTTGCCAATAAGCTGAATAATCATCTGGACTAGAAATAATGTCACCATGACCAACAACCCATCTAATATGTAAGTTGTCATTATTATTAATCAGGGGTGCAATATAATTTTTTAATGTGTCCTTAATAGTAGACCACTTATTATCAAAATCTACGATTGAACTCCAACCATAATATGATGGTTTATATTTATTATAATTACTTGATAACCAATCATCCCCATCACCATAAAAAACAAATACATTATCGTGTGTATAATTTTGATTATTTATCAAATCTTCATATGCCAGAATTAAGTCATACCAGAATTCTGAATTATTAAATAAATCATCAGTTGTAGCTTTACCAGCAGATATCAAGATTGCATAATTTTCTGCAAATGCCACATCTTTTAATATAAATGAAAATGCAATTATGAAAAACAATATTCTAATCATGATAAAATATCCTTTGTTACTTTATTTTTATTTTTATTATTTGTTTCGTATTTAGATCATAAGTAAATAATAGATCTTCTATTAGCGCCAAGCCAAATACATTACTTATTGGTAATTCACCAATTTGAGTCCATTCCTTACTTTTTATATCATACATTATTATTATCCCTTGACGAGCCAGGTACCATAAATAGCCTTCTTTAATACAAATACCTACTGGGCTTCCCTGTATATATGCAAATATGGTATCATTACCAGATTTGTTTATTGAAACAATTCGATTTGAATAAGATAAACCATTATTATTTAATAAACATGTAAAAAATAATGAATCGTTGGCTGCAAGAAATTCGGTATGGTAATTTTTTGGTATTCTAAACTGTTTGAAAGTACCATTGTTATCGTTTTTTGTGATATTTCCTTTATCGTCAATGAAATAAAAGTCATTATTTATGGATGTTAAACCTGTCAACTTTGAACTTTTTTTTAATATAAATAAATATTTAATATAATTATCAACCGTATCTAATTGCATGATTTCATTGTTACTCGTCAGCAATAATAATTGGTCATTTTTTATTGTTATATCTACAACTTCATGATTTTGAACTTCCCATGTTTTACTGATTTCAAAATTATTTTGTGCTTTGGTCGATAAATAACAGTTTGATATTAAAATAATTAACAACTTAGGTAATATATTATTTTTATTATTTCTCGATTTCATAACTAGATTATTTGGGATTAATAAATAATAATCCTCTCAGTAATAATTTGTTGATTTTTTAAATAAAACACAACAATATAAATGCCTCTATCAGTAAGAATTATTCTATTATGATTGTCAGCATTATTAAGAACTAGCTTACCATCACTATTAAATATGAATAATTTTTCATAATTCATTGATTTGCTTATATTAACGATGCCATGAGATGGATTTGGGAATAAGATATTTAAGTTTTTAGTTAAATAATTATTATTCACATTTGTTGATAGTACTGACAGTTTAACTATTTTATTATTGTTTTTATTAAAAACATAAAATTTTCCTTCAGAACAATCTATACCATTACCATAAACATTATTAATAGGTAATGTTAATTCTATAGGCATATAACTTTCTCCAGAATATAAATTATATTTTAATATTTTACCATTTACAGTGCTTAACTGATATACAGAACTATCATATGCACATATACCTATAAATCCTCCCATACGATACCTAAATAGGGATATACCACCTTTTGTATCAATTTTAATTATTTGGTCAGAATAAGATCCTTCTAATAAGCAGCTAAAGTAAAAATCATCAGATCTTTTAAGAAATTTTGACGTACCAAAAGGTTTTAAAAATGAAATGGAGTCAAATTTTTCAAGATTATTTCTATCAACTTTATATATCAGAGAAATTGTATCATTTTTATTTGATAATAAAAATAGAGTATCTTTCAGACAAGATATTCCTGTAATATTTTCATCATCAAAATTTAGTTCTTTTAATATATTTCCATTTTCATCAATCTCAATGATACATTTTGAGGAATCATTTAATAAATAAATTTGCTTATTAATACAGGCTATATCTCCAATACTATTAATTGGTGAATTAATATTTTCTTCGATAATAAAATCACTTTCTTGAGATAAAGCATTGAACGAGAGAATTATAAAACATAAGATTTTAATAATTCTTTTCATATTTTAATCTTCAATTTTGATTAGTTATTTATTGCATCGGTCTAAAGTCTTATGTATACAATAAATTCGAAATCCATTTTTCTTTGAGTTCATTAGTTGTTTTACGCTATATTTTTAAATTTTTGTTCTACTGAAAATATTATTTCTTAATCTGTCAGTATCATTCTTTTTGTATCAATTTCCTTTCCTTCAACGATCAATGTAAATAGATAAATTCCAGGATCCAACTCATAACCATGAATAATAATATTTGAAAATCCCCTGTCCACAATTTTATATGATTTGATTTGTTTCCCTTGTAAATCATAGAGATATAAAACAGAATTGTTAATGTCTTCAGGTATATAAAACCTTATCTTAGTATCGATATTGAATGGATTTGGATCATTTTGATATAAATAAGAACTATTATTAGGAGTTGAGTTCCTGATAGATGTGATTATATCGCTCTTTAAATTTTCTGTGCTGTCTCCTCGCAATAAAGAGAGATCAGATTTTATTTTTTCAATAACCATTTGCTGCTCTTGCATAGCTTCAACAAGATAGGGAATAATGGCATTATAATCGATGTAAAACTTATCTCCTACTATATCGTATTCTACTATATCAGGAATAACATTTAATACTTCTTGTGCTATGAAACCAGTTCTATTCTTTCTTTTTATATTTTTTTCAATTACGTACTCCTTCCACTCTGGAACATCAGGGACAGGAATGGATTTAAAATCAAATTTAACTGGTCTAAGAAGTTTTATTTTTTCCAAAGAATTATCAATATCTCTAATATTTTCTTTTAATCTGAGATCTGAGCCCAAATATTCACCATCAGCATAAATTGATTCGCCATAAATAGATCCCCACTGATCGCTTGAGGTACCCAGACCTCCTACGTTTATATCTGGTAAGTCCAATAACGTCGCTTTAAGCGTTAAATAAGTCATTTTAATATATGGTCTTGGATAACTTGATTGACCCATATCAAAATCACCATTTATCCATGTGTTGCCTGAGTTAACTTTTAATCTGTAACTGCTTGATGGATCTCCTGTGCCTATTACAACCTTACCAGTACTATTCATTTTTATTTGAGCATCAACATTAATATAGAACACAGTTAATGTGACTAATAAACATATATTTTTCATAGCATTTTTATTTTAGATGAATATCATAACATTCATAAAATAATATACTAATAGCAATCCTCAGGATTGATTTTTCAGTTAAAAAATGTTGAGATGAAAACAGATGAGATGAAAAATGAAAAAAAAGTCTTCAAACCCCTATCGGTTCAAATTTATTCTGTCATGAATTGTGTATTAAATTTACAACATAAAATTTTAAAATCAAATTTTTATTAATGTTTTCTCAATCTTAAAGCATTCTTCACAGCATAAATTGCTAAATCATTGTTGAAAAACACCCGGACTTTATTACCACTCTCCTTCCATTGCCTGATTTTTACTACATATTAACTTAACTCAGGATCCGGATAATTGGATGAGTGGGAACTTTCATGTCAAGAAAAACGCAGGGGAGATGGCGTGCTGATAAAAACATAGCGATATTGACTTTTAAATCTGAAATTACCTTGATTTATATTAATGACCGGATCACAGGATTGGATAGTCTTTATAAAACTTCAGTAATCCGATGAATTCATGCCGCATTTTCGCCTGGACAAATTTCTTCATTTTATTGTCCATGAGTTCACCCATGCCTTGCATTAATCCTTTGTCAGAGATGGACTCCATACGTGTGATGCAACGCTGAAAGTATTCCGGTAAGGACATTTTCATTCTGGATTCGACCAGTTGTTTATTTAGAGGAGTACGCCTCTGCATAAAGAACCAGCAATCGAAGATATCTCGGTTTGCAATGGCATTCCTATCAAGCAAAGCACATAGTTTGTGAGCAAACATGTCTTCCTGGATCATTACCTTTATGCTTATTCCCAGCAGGTTTTTTATTTCGTACCTGTCTCGAAAAGGACGGTTTGATATTTCAACTTTCAGTTTGCGCTCATTTATTCCATAATCAAGAACAATAATGTATCCATGGAATTTCTTTGCCTCATCATATATTTTACCGTACCTGTTGAGTATCCTGTGCACTTTTGCATAAACTATCACTTCCTTTTTGATATATGTCAGGTTGAAATCCAGGTCAACTGAAAAACGTGGGAGGTCATAAAAGAACATCAGCGCAGAACCACCTTTAAATCCAAGATAATTCGCCAATTCCATATCCTAAAAAATATCCTTCAGAATTTGAACCAGTATGAACCTGTGCTTGTTTATGTCAATCCGCCGGTTGGCGGATCCGCCAGGGGGCGGACAAGCAGGCAGGTATGGTAAAATTCCCCGCGGCTTCTGCGAGCGCTAAAGCTGCTCAGCAGAGGCGCTGCTGCGCAATATAGAGATTACGAAGCTTGCTCTGGGGTAAAATACTGGTTATCCATTTTTCAGGATTTTATTCACCCTCTCGGAAAGGGCCCGGGATCGATATACAGGTAAAAGTTCAGCAATGGTTTTTTTGTTAAGCGGATTAAGGTCATCAAAATAGTATTCCTTATAGAGGTACATTAAATCCAGAAAAGCCCTTTCTGCGGAAGCGATGCTGACATGATCGTTTCTTTTTGTAATCCCGGCAGTATTGACGAGTATCTCCCCCTTTATCCTGTGAAACTGAAAATATCTGCCATCTATTTCAATCTTTCTGCTCAGATAACTTACTGCCGTGATATCAGGATCATACTGATAAATGATGCCTGATCTTTGTAACACATATTCAAGCGAGATATATGAAGGCGTGAATACAGAACATACCAGTTCCTCAGGGTTATAATCCTGTTTTATGTAGATGCCTTTCCGTGGATTCAATAACCGTCCAGTGCGAACATAATAGTTTAATTTCCTGTTAAGTGACTGGAAGTTTGTCTCACTCGACAACTGGGCAATATCGATAAGCAGGAAAACAGTCCGTTTATCCTGGTAAACGGATAACAAAATATTCCTATTTGAATTTTGTGAACTATTCATAACAAATTTTCAAATGTACAGTTCACAAAAATATTTAAAAGAATTCTAAATACATAAGTACCACCGTTCAGCTTTCAGATCATGCCTCAGAAGGTATTCACCGCCCCAGGAGGTGACAACCCTGAAATATTGCCGGACCGGCTGTTGTGGATCCTGCTCACCCTGGTACCAGCTTTCTTTAATATCCGTTATCTCATACCTGACGTCATCAAGGTAAAAACATTTCGGGTATTCATCGGCCCTGTAACCCGAATAGCATTCTGTTCTTATCTCAACAGGTTCCATGACCCATAATTTTAAGGACGGTTCAGGCTGTTCGTACCAGTTCTTCCAGCCTTAAAGCATTCTTTATTGCATAACCGCCAAAATCATTGTTAAAAAAGACCCATACCTCGTAGCCTTTTTCCAGCCATTGCCTGATCTTTTCCGCATATCTCCTTAACTCCGGATCAGGATAATCGGATGAATACAAACTTTCATGTCCGTGAAAACGCAGGTAGATAAAAACTGCAGTTACCGCCTCATGATAAGGGAACCGTTTGCCGGAATCGGCGATCACAAAGGCCACTTTATGCTCTGCCAGCAGATCAAAAAATGCCTCTGTGATCCATGACCTGTGCCTTACCTCAATGGCAAACCTGTACCCGCCGGCACGCTCATCCAGCATGCAGAGAAAATCAGTGATTAGCGGCATGTCGAATGCCAGTCCCGGGGGCAGCTGCACCAGGACAGGTCCCAGTCGGGATGCCATCTCTCTGAAAACATCAAAATACCGGTCCAGCGGCTCTTCACACTCCGCCAGCCGTTTCTGATGGGTGATAAAGCGGCTCAGCTTGGGACAGAACCTGAAGGTGTCAGGCGTGCGCCTGACCCATCCTTCTGCCGTAGCTTTCACAGGGAGATGATAAAAGCTTGCATTCAGCTCAACACAACTGAATTTTGTGGTATAGTATTCCAGGTACCGTGCAGGTTTAATGGTATCAGGATAAAAGATACCTGCCCAGTGCCCGTATATCCATCCTGATGTGCCGGCATGCAATCTCTTTATATTTTCGTCATCTATCATACCTTCCTGAATTTCTGTACTGGTCAGTGATGACCCGGATAAACCGGCCATCTTTTCCTTCTTTCACCGGCTGTCATATGGGCAGCCCTTAATGGTTCCGGCATTTTATACCTGGTAGTGCATGCCAGAATGATCCTGATGGCGGTGTCGAGGTCTGTCTTAAAACCCTGGGAAACGAAAACAGGTTTTATGTTTTTTTGTGTTCTGAGGCAGGCACCAATGATCTCAGTACCATCGGTTATCTCCGAATATGCTCCTTTATGATTCTCCGGCAGGCTGTATTGCCCGTGAAGGTTCTCCCGGGCACAACCTATCGATGGCATATCCATGATAATTCCCAGGTGGGTGGCAAGCCCCATTCTGCGGGGATGAGCAATACCCTGCCCGTTAAATAGGACCAGTGTTGGTTTTTCTGCAAGGAGCTTAAAAGTTTTCAGCAGGGGAGGTCCTTCCCTGAATGCCAGCAGACCCGGCACATAGGGGAAGGTGATATCTGTTACAGCAGCCACCTCATCAATTTTCGACAGTTCGGGCCAGGAAAAAACACATACTGCAGCAAAAGCTTTACCTGAGGACAGGTCATAGGCGACATCACAGCCTGCAACACTGGTTATCCGGCCGAAACCATTTGTTAGAATGATCTTTTCAGCAAGCCTGTCCTGAATGGCAACAGCTTCTGTTTCATTGACGTTCCAGGAGTGCAACCGGTCCGACATCAGATTTTAAATTAATGGTACAGTCGCCTGAGATTTTTCTGGATAAAGACATTATACAACCGCAAACCCCTGTTTCCGCTGTCGATGATCAAACCCTTGTCAAGCAGTGATTCTATCACACGTGACATGGAGCTTGGGGAAGAAAGTCCATATTTGCTGATGAAATCATATGACTGGGGAGCGCGTACAAACTCTTCTGCTGCAATGGCCAGTAATGTTCTCCATTGCAGGGAGGATAAAAGATACTCAATCTCCCGGGCAAGGGATTTATGATCTTCCAGTATGTCCAGCCAGACAGCCTGAAGGGTCTCATTATCAAACCTGTCTTTCGATTCACTGTAAACCCTCGACAGGACCATTTGGGTAAATCCTGTGTGACAATAAGTCTCATCCAGAATAGAGTAGATGACCTGTGGATCGTATTTTTTTTCGTGCTTTTCCAATATTCTGAAAATCTCCGAAGCATAGGTATGCCTGTCAATCTCTGTAAGCTCCATCATCTCTGTCGACTGAAAAAACGGACGGTTAGGATTGGTAAACATTTCCTTTATAAGGCTTTTCTTTGAACCTGAGAAAATGAAAGTGATCCCTGGGAAATCCTGCATTAAGGTCCGGATAGTTGCTTCAGCATTATCCTCTTCATATCCGGCCAGCTCCTGGAACTCATCAAATGCCATGACAATTTTTTTGCCTGAATATTTTATGCCGGCAAATAACTCATGCAGGTTGTTTACCAGGACAGGTTTATTGACCATGTTAAACCTCAGTTCAGGACTTCCGGTAAGCGGATCAAAAGTCAGGGAAGCACCGAGTCTGCCAAGTACTTTCATAAGCCTTCCTTTTTGAATTATTTTGCGGTCATAAAATGCCTCCGATAACTTCTGTGCAAACTGGATCAGACTGCCTGTTGCGAAAAGATCAATATAAACCGGTTCGTATTTGAGTTTGTCAAGGCATGCGAATACATGCCTGAGAAGCATTGTTTTACCCAGTCTCCTGTGCGAGAACAGGGTAAGGTTTCGTTCATTGGAAATTGCTTCAGTTAACCTTTTTGTTTCTTCTGCCCGGTCAAAGAAATAGTCGGGCCCTTCATAGGTTTTGACAGTAAAAGGATTCATGATACATAAATGCGTTACGCAAAAATATATTCAAAAATAATACATAAAAGCGTTATATGCAATTTTTTTTTGCGTGACGCAATGTTGCATCATGATGAAGCAAAGGTTTCTTCAGGGCAGTATCGTCATTCCAGTCAGCTCCACCACCTCGGAACCATCCGCTGCCTCTTCCTTAATGACGCCTATTCCTGGTGCGTAATACTTATATTCGACCGGTACATCAGGCTCAAGTGCGTTCCAGTCTTCGGTTTTAATACAGTTTTCGAAGGTGCCATAAGGTACAGTAATGGTCTGTCCTTTTACGACTGCCTTTCCCCAGTCTTCTGATGTTCCCGGATAATATTCCTGGCGGTAGGGCATTTCAATTACCGGGTTTGCGAACATGATTATTCCCGGTTTGGCACCATCGATCCCGGTCTCAAATGATCCTTCCTTGTCAGCCAGCTTTCCGTTTTCATAATTGCTTACATCTTCACCCATGTACCAGACATTCCCGTCTTTATCCTGTGCATACCAGTCATAAGTATCTTCAATAACCTGATCATTGAGACTGACCACATCCCTTACCACTGTGCAATGTAAACCTGCTATTGTTTTTGTTTCTGACAGGACGGTCACAGTAATTGACTCGGTTCCGTTTTCTGTCTGTGCCGTATAGGTCAACTTTGTTCCCGGGTGAAGAGGGAAATAGATATTTGTCACACTGTCGATAAAATTGGATGGGATGATTTCAGGATTATAATTCACATCAGGCGCCTGGTTTTCTTCATTTTTCTGGCATGAAAGAAGCGATATTCCGGTGATGATAGGAATGAGGAAAAAAATGGATCTCATTTCGGAAAAATATTGGTAATTACTATAAAGTTAATATTTAAATTACTGGCGGACTATTACCGGTCAGCTTTTAAACGCGACAGAAACAATTTTTCAGCTTTTACCAAAGAATGCGAAAAGGTTTGTATTTAAATTAAGAAGTTTCTGATATTTGTTTGAGCATTTTACCGATATAGTTATTACCTTTCTGTATAATTTTTCCCAAAAATCTCTGAGCCAAATGAAAAAGATTAATGCATCACTTTTTTTAGTTTTCGCCCTTTTTGCGGCATGTTTAATTGTCAGCATCTCCTGTACGGGTAAATCCGGACCAGGAAAACCGGGTAAAGGGGAGCCTGCATCAGGACAGCCTCAGGCAGCGGCCGACACTGGCTGGAAGGATCTATTCAATGGCAGGGACCTGACAGGCTGGAATCATGTTGGTCCGGGTTATATGACCGTTGAGGACGGGATCATTCAGACACATGGCGGTATGGGCCTGCTGTACTGGACAGCAGGGAAGCTCGGAAACTGTACGATTCATGTGGAATGGAGGATGCAGAAAGAGAACAGCAATTCAGGTGTGTTCATACGCATACCCATTGAGCCCAGGGAAGAATGGATGCCTGTCTATTATGGTTACGAGGTCCAGATCGATAACCATCCCGAACTATCGGGAGAGGATGAATACCATTCAACAGGTATGCTCTATTCATTGACAAAACCACTGGCTATTGCCTGGAAGCCGGGACCGGAATGGAACACCTTTGATATTACACTCGATGGTCCGCGTACCATTGTGTTCCTTAATGGTGTGAAGGTCACTGACTTTGCAGAAGGTGATACCGTGCCTGCCCGGAAATTTGATTTTGAACCTTACCACGGCCTGCGGCCCGATTCAGGTTATTTCGGCCTGCAGAACCACAGCGATAACGATATAGTGTTTTACAGGAAAGTAGCCGTGCGGCCACTTAAATAATCATAAAATCAAAATCATGAAAAATCAATTATCCAGACGCAAATTTCTCCAGTCCGGTGCCCTGGCGACTGGTGGGCTGCTGGCTGCCAGGAGCATTGAACTTGATGCTTACCCTGCTGTTTACCGGTCAGCGAAGGTTGCACCCGGTGACCGCCTGCGGTTCGGTATGATCGGGGTGGGCATGCAGGGATCCGGATTGTTATCCAATGCTATTACCCTGCCCGGGGTCGAATGTGTGGGTGCTGCCGAGCTGTATGACGGACGTCATACCCTTGCAAAAGAGATCACCGGTAACACCGGCCTGTTCACCACACGGCGTTACCAGGACCTGCTTGATCGTAATGATATTGACTGTATCATTGCTGCCGTTCCCGACCACTGGCATAAGAAAGTCGTCGTTGACTGCTGCAATGCCGGCAAGGATGTCTATTGTGAGAAACCAATGTCTCACATCGTCTCCGATGGTTTCGAGATGATCGATGCCGCAAGGAAAAATAACCGCATAGTGCAGATCGGCTCCCAGCGCAGCAGCTCTGTCTTATGCGCAAAAGCTCATGAGCTATACAGCAACGGTGCCATTGGCGAGGTTGAACATGTTGAACTGTCCCTGGGAAGAAACGATCCCACGGGTGCATGGGAATATCCTCCTCCGACAGATCTTTCCCCTTCCACGCTCGACTGGGAAGTGTGGCTGGGCACTGCCCCGAAAATACCTTTCAATGCTCTGCATTTTGCCCGCTGGCGCTGCTGGAAAGAATACGGGACAGGTGTGGGGGGTGACCTGATGGTTCACCTCCTGACAGGCATGCTGTGCACCCTGGGCTGGAACGAGATCCCGCGTTCAGCACAGTCCCTGGGAGGTATCTTTCGCTGGAAGGATGGCCGGAACATGCCTGACCTGCACCTGGTGCTGTTTGATTACCATGGCGTGCCCGTATATGTCCGGCTTGGTTTGGGTACTGAATCCACAGAGCTGGCACGTTTTTTTGGTCCGAAAGGCATCCTTGACCTGCAGGAGTTCGGGATGCAGCTATCCCCGCAGACAGGCGTTGACATGGCTCCCAGTTACTATGCTTATGGATTCCCGCAGGCCATGCGTGATGAATATTTCAGCAAGTGGGACGAACAAAACAAACCCCCCGTTGGAAAGGAACCGCTTTTTGACCAGACAACCTGGCGCGGCCATGATTATGATGACGTGATACCACATTTATTTAACTTTTTTGAAGCCGTGCGCACCCGTAAACCTGTACACCAGGATGCTGTGTTCGGTAACAATGCCGCCATTGCCTGCCATATGGCCAATGAATCCTGGTTCAGGCAGAAACAGGTTTTCTGGGACGAAGCCACGCGGAGCATAAAAAGCTGATATTT
>Ga0172366_10003259_pt1 | contig 12788 bp, 12 predicted proteins | sample LakKivSesite69cm_FD_114533 | JGI IMG/M metagenome (GOLD analysis project Ga0172366, IMG submission 114533) | Sediment microbial communities from Lake Kivu, Rwanda - Sediment site 69cm | ecosystem: Environmental > Aquatic > Freshwater > Lake > Sediment | place: Rwanda: Western Province, Lake... | reverse complement strand
GACCGACGAGGAGATGCTGCCCGTCCTCGAGGCCGGCGGCCTCAAAGGCGGAAAAGACTTCTTCCTGGCTTATTCGCCCGAACGCGAAGACCCCGGCAACCAGAGCTTCTCGACGGCCACGACGCCCAAGGTCGTGGGCGGCCTGACGCCCGACTGCCTCAGGTTGGCCAAAGCCCTCTACGACCAGATCATCGTCCGGACCGTGCCCGTGTCCTCGACCAAGGCGGCCGAATCGACGAAGCTCCTGGAGAACATCTTCCGCTCGGTCAACATCGCCCTGGTCAACGAGCTCAAGATGATCTTCGAGCGCATGGGCATCGATATCTGGGAGGTCATCCGGGCCGCCTCGTCCAAGCCCTTCGGCTTCATGCCCTTCTATCCCGGGCCCGGCCTCGGCGGGCACTGCATCCCGATCGACCCGTTCTACTTGACCTGGAAGGCCAAGGAGGTCGACTACCAGACGAAGTTCATCGAGCTCGCCGGCGAGATCAACACGTTCATGCCCTACTACGTCCGGCAGAAGACGATCGAGGCCCTCAACGACAGGGGCAAGACGATCAAGGGCGCCAAGGTCCTCGTCCTTGGCCTCGCCTACAAGAAGGACATCGACGACTCGCGCGAGTCGCCCTCGCTCAAGATCATCACCCTATTCCAGGAGAAGGGGGCCAAGGTCTCCTACAACGACCCGTACGTCCCCAAGGTCGTCGGCCACCGTGAGTACCCCGGCCTCGAGCTCGACTCGGTCGCGCTGACGCCGGCGCTGCTCCGGAAGTGCGACGCGGTCGTCATCTCGACGGACCACACGGCCTACGACTACGGGATGATCGTCAAGAACGCGCCGCTCGTCGGCGACACCCGCAACGCGGTCAAGACCCGCCGCAAGAACGTCGTCAAGGCCTAAGAAAAAAAGAAGGGGTCAGACCCTAAATTATTCAATTTCCGGGCCCTGGAACGAGCGGCCCGGCAGAAATTGAAGAATTTAGGGTCTGACCCCTTCTTAACAGATGCGGGGGAGGAGCTCCGAGGTCAGGGGCTCGAGGAGGCGCAGGCCGCCGGCGGCCGTGCGGAGCAGGAGCTCTCCGGGGCGCCCGACGCGGTCCTGGACCTCGCCGATGACGGCGGCCCGGCGGCCGAGAGGATGGCGCCGGACGCGGGCGAGGATCCCCGCGGCCTTCGCGGCCGGAGCCACGATGACCGCTTTCCCCTCGCAAGCCATGTAGAGCGGATCGATCCCCAGAAGCTCTGACGCGGCCCGGACCGGCCGCGACAGCGGGACCGCATCTTCTTCGATCAGAACGGGATAGGGGAGCCGCTCGACGAGCTCCGAGAGGACCGTGGCCAGCCCGCCGCGGGTGACGTCGCGCATCCAGCGCGCCCCGGCCCGCCACAAAGGCAGCAGGAAGACGAGCGGCGCGCAGTCGCTGCGCACGCTCGAGCGCAGCCCGAAATCGCCCCTCGCCAGCATCACGGCCAGGCTGTGGTCGCCGAGCGTGCCGGTCAGGATGAGCTTGTCGCCCCGCCGGACCCTTTCCAGGCGCGGTCGCGCGACCGTCCGCCCGATCCCGGCCGTATTGATGAACACCTTGTCGCCCTGGCCGCGGCGGACGACCTTGGTGTCGCCCGTGACGATCCTGACCCGGGCCCTTTTCGCCGCCGTCCTGATCGAGCCGATGACCCTGTCGAGGACCTCCGCCTCGAGGCCCTCCTCGAGGATGAGGGCTAGCGACAGAAAGCGCGGCTCGGCCCCGGCCACGACGAGATCGTTGACGGTCCCGTTGACGGCCAGCGTGCCGATGTCGCCGCCCGGGAAAAAGAGCGGATCGACGACGTAACTGTCGGTCGTCAAGGCGATCCCGCCCGGCAGGTGCGTCGCGTCCGCCAGCTCGCCGAGCAGGGGATCGCGGAAAGCCGGGACGATCTTCGCCGCCAGAAAATCCCGCATCAGGCGGCCGCCGCTCCCGAGCTCCAGGCTGATCTTGGTCATGACCGGGCCCTCCTCACGGGTCCGTACTTGAAGTGGATGAGGCAGGCCCCTTCGAACGAGACCATGCAGGGCCCGAGCGGAGAGTCGGGCCGGCACCTCTTGCTGAAAAGCGGACAGCCCGCGGGCCTGATGACGCCGCGCAGGACCTCTCCGCAGCGGCAGCCGGCCAGGTCCGAGGCGTCCGCCATCTCCGCCGTCTCCGCCGCCATCCCCCAGCGCCGCCCGGCGTCGAGCCCGGCGTATTCGGCCCGGAACCGCAGGCCGCTGCCCGGGATCTTCCCCAGGCCCCTCCAGACGGCGTCGAACGGCTCGAAGACCTCGTCCATGAGCGCCCGGGCCACGGCGTTGCCCTCGCGTCCGATGGCCCGGCCGTATTCGAGAGCGACCTCGGCCCGGCCCGCGAGCGCCTGGTCCAGGACCGACCGGACGCCGAGCAGCATGTCGCCCGGCTCGAACCCGGCGATGGCCCCGGGGATGCCGTAGTCCCTGGCGACGAACTCGTAAGGCGCCGCCCCGATCACGGCGCTGACGTGACCCGGGTAGATGAAGCCGTCGACCGCGATCTCCCCGGCGTCGAGGATGGCCCTGAGGGCCGGCGGGATGAGCCACAGGGCGGGCAAGATCGAAAAATTCCTCAGCCCCTCCGCCGCGGCCCGCTTCGCCGTATACGCGATCCCCGGGATGGTCGTCTCGAACCCCGCCCCGAAGAAAACGACCTGGCGCCCGGGCTCCCGCCGCGCCTCGTCCAACGCCTCCTCAGGCGAGTAGACGATCCGCAGCCGCGAGCCCGCCGCCGGGACCGCCGCCTGCAGCGACCCCTTCCTTGTCGGGACCCGGGTCATGTCGCCGAACGCGGCCAGCGTCAGCCCCTCGGTCCCCGTCACCGCGGCGATGGCCGCCTCGTGAACGGCGTTGGGGGTGATGCAGACCGGGCAGCCCGGGCCCGAGACCATCTCCACCCCGGCCTCGGCGAGCATCGGCGTCAGCCCGTGCTTGAACAGGGTCATCGTGTGCGTGCCGCACACTTCCATCAGGCGCGGCGTCCGCCCGAGGAGCCCGGCCTTAGCCCCGATCTCGTCGAGGAGCCTCCGGAGGACGGCCGGGTCCCTGAGCTCCTTCATCGGCGGTCGGTCGCGGCCATCTCCTTGAACAGGCGGAGGGTCTCCCGGGCCTCCCTCGCGTCGACGATCGAGATGGCGAAGCCGGCGTGGATGATGACCCAGTCGCCGGGCCGGGCCCTCGGGACCAGGCTGAAATTGGCCCGGACCTCGCTGCCCATATAGCTCGCCGTCCCCTGGCCCGACTCCTCGAGCCGGACGATCTTCGCGGGCACGGCCAGACACATGGCGGGTCTCTCTCCTGGGCCACCACTTTAGCAGAAAGGCCCGGCCCAGTCCACCTTGTGCTATAATGGGGGGCCGATGGAGAAGCACCTCGAGGAATTCTTCCCCCCCGCGAGCGAGGCCGGCCGCCTCCTTCTCCAAGTCGACCTCGACCGCCTGCCCCGCCACGTCGCGGTCATCATGGACGGCAACGGGCGCTGGGCGACGGCCAAGGGCCTCGCCCGGGTCGAAGGCCACCGGGCCGGCGCCGCCTCGGTCCACGAGATCGTCGAGGCCTCGGCCCGCCTGGGCATCGGCGTCCTGACCCTGTTCGCCTTCTCCAGAGAGAACTGGAAGCGGCCCGCCCCGGAGGTCGCGCGCCTCTGGCGGCTCCTCCGGGAGAAGCTCACCAAGGAGGACGGCCTCCTCGTCAAGAACGACCTGCGCCTCAGGATCATCGGCCGCCGCGAGGGCATCCCCGCGCTCGTTCTCCGGGAGATCGACCGGGTCGAAAGGCTGACCCGCGACAACACCCGGATGACTGTCGTCGTCGCCCTCAACTACGGCGGCCGGGACGAGATCGTGGAGGCGGCCCGGCGGCTCCTCCGGGACGGCCCCTCCGATCCCGCCAAGGTCGACGAGAAGGCCTTCGCCGCCCGCCTCTCGACCGCCGGCCTGCCCGATCCCGACCTGCTCATCCGCACGAGCGGCGAGCTCCGGGTCTCCAATTTCCTTCTCTGGCAGATCGCCTACGCCGAGATCGTCGTCACCCCGGTCCTCTGGCCGGATTTCCGCCGGCAGCACCTCCTCGAGGCGGTCCTCGAATACCAGAAGAGGGACCGCCGCTTCGGCGACGTCCGTTCGGCCGGCGCCCGGCCCGGCCCAAGGAGCCGATCCTCATGAACCTGCTCAGGCGCACGCTCACCGCCGCGGTCCTCCTCGGGGCCCTCTTCGTCGTCGTCCAGTACGCCCCGGACTGGGTTCTCTTCGTCTTCGGCGAGATCTTCATCGTCGCCGCCCTGCTCGAGCTCTTCGCCCTGGCCGAACGGAAGGACCTTCATCCGAGCAAGCCGGTCGGCGTCGTGCTGACGCTTCTCGTCGGCGCGCCCTTCTTCTTCCGGGCCGTGCCGCTCGAGGCGGCGATCTTCGCCGGGCTTCTCGTCGCCGGCGTCTTCTTCCTCGTTTCGGTCGATTCCCCGGAGAAGCTGGGCCGGTTCCCGGCCGCCTTCCCCCTGACCGTGTTCGGGGCCATTTATCTGGGCTTCACCCTGAACTTCCTCTACCGGATCCGGTTCGAGTTCGGCCCGTTCCCGCTCTATTTTCTGTTCGCGGTCGTGTTCCTCGGCGACACCGGGGCGTATTTCATCGGCAAGCCGTTCGGCCGCCACAAGATGACCCCGATCGCCAGCCCGAACAAGAGCTGGGAGGGGAGCGCCGGCGGCATCCTCTTCGCCCTGGGCGGGGCCGCCCTGGCCCGCTTCGTCCTCAAGCTCGACGTCCCCCTCGGGACGGCCCTGCTCACCGCCGTCGTCGTCCACGCCGCGGCCCAGGCGAGCGACCCGCTCGAGTCCCTGTTCAAGCGGGCCGTCGGGGTCAAGGACTCGTCCAACGCCCTGCCCGGCCACGGCGGCTTCCTCGACCGGATCGACAGCCTCATCCTGGCCGGTCCGCTCTTCTACTTCATCGTCAGGTACATCTGGTAGGCGGCCTCCCCCGATGTCTCGCGCGCTGGCCATCCTCGGCTCGACGGGTTCCATCGGCCGGAACACGCTCGACGTCGTCGACCGGCTGGGCGGGGCCTTCCGCGTGGCCGCCCTCGCGGCCGGGTCGAACCTGGCCGTGCTGGCCCCCCAGATCGAGAAATACCGGCCGGACGTCGTCTCGGTCGGCTCCAGCCGGGACGCGGCGAAGATCCGCGCCCTGGCCCGCCGCTGCGGCGCGAAAGTCGTCTCCGGGCCCGAAGGGGCCGTCGAGGCCGCCCGGGCCGGGGGGGTCGACACCGTCGTCTCGGCCATCACCGGGATCTGCGGCTTCGCCCCGACGCTCGCGGCCGTCCGGGCCGGCCGCCGGGTGGCCCTGGCCAACAAGGAATCCATGGTCGTCGGCGGCGCCCTCCTCAAGGCCGAGGCGGCCCGCTCGGGCGCCCGGATCATCCCCGTCGACAGCGAGCACAGCGGCGTCTTCCAGTGCCTGGCCGGAGCGAGGCGGCGGCAGGTCCGCCGGGTCATCCTGACCGCCTCGGGCGGCCCCTTCCTGAGAACACCGCTCGCCGAGATGCGCCGGAAGACGCTCGACGAGGCCCTCCGCCATCCGCGCTGGGTCATGGGCCGGAAGGTGACCGTGGATTCGGCGACGATGATGAACAAAGGGCTCGAGCTCGTCGAGGCCCGCTGGCTCTTCGACCTCGACCCCTCGGAGCTCGAGGTCCTCATCCACCCGCAGAGCGCGGTCCACGCCCTCGTCGAGATGAACGACGGCTCGCTCCTGGCCCAGCTCGGCCCGGCCGACATGCGCCTGCCCATCCAGTACGCCCTGACCTGGCCCGAGCGGAGGGACTCGGGGCTGCCGCGGCTCGATCTCGAAGCGCTCGGGCGCCTCGAGTTCCTCGCCGTGGATGAGCGCCGCTACCCCCTGTTCGGCCTGGCCCGGCGGGTCCTCGCCGCCGGGAACAGCTTCCCCGTCGCCCTCAACGCCGCCAACGAGGTGGCCGTGGCCGCCTTCCTCGAGGGGCGCATCCTCTTCCCGGACCTGGCCGCCGTCGTCGCGGCGGTCGTCGAATCCCACCGGCCCCGGCCCGCCGACTCGGTCGAGGCGATCCGCGACATCGACACGGAGGCGCGCCGCGACGCCCGCCGCGCCCTCCCCCAGAGGTAGACCATGGGCACAGTGCTCGGCACGATCATCGTCTTCACCCTCGTCTTCGGACTGCTCGTCTTCGTCCACGAGTTCGGCCACTTCTTCATGGCCAAGCTGGCCGGCGTCCGGGTCGAGGTCTTCTCGTTCGGCTACGGCAAGCGGCTCTTCGGGGTCAAGCGGGGCGACACGGACTACCGCATCAGCCTCGTGCCGATGGGCGGCTACGTCAAGATGCTGGGAGAGGGCCTGTTCGAGAAGGGCCGGCCGCTCGCCCCGGACGACCTGATGGCCAAGACGCGCTTCCAGAGGCTCCTGATCATGGCCATGGGCCCGGTCATGAACGTCCTCATGGCCGTGGTCATCCTGACCTTCATGAACGTCGTCGGGACGAAGGTGGCCGAGTACCTCGACGAGAAGCCGGTCATCGGCTGGATCGAGACCGGCTCGCCGGCCGAGAACGCGGGGCTGCGGATCGACGACGAGATCGTCCGTGTCGCCGGGCGCGATGTCCGGAACTGGAGCGACGTCCTCGTGGCCGTCGGGGCCGAGCCCGACCGGCTCATCCGCGTCGACATCCGCCGCGGCGGGGAGCCCCTCGGGATCGACCTCCAGACCGGATCCGTCACCAAGTACGACATGGGCTACGCCGGGTTCCAGGCCAAGATCCCGACCCAGGTCGAGATGGTCTTCGGCGGCTCGCCGGCGGAGAAGGCCGGGCTCGAGCGCGGGGACATCATCCGGGCCATCGACGGCCGGCCGATCTATTTCTACCAGTTCCTCGAGACGATCCAAAAGAGCCCGGGGAAGGAGCTCCTCTTCGAGATCGAGCGGGGCGGCCGGACGCTCACGGTGCCGGTCACGCCGCGCCTCGAGGGCGGGGTCGGGCGGATCGGCATCCAGCAGGCCGCCAAGTCGGTGGTCAAAAAGTACGGCTTCTTCACGGCTGTCGGCCGGTCGGTCGACGAGAACCTGAGCAACGTCTTCCTGGTCATCCGCTTCATCCGGGGGCTGTTCACGGGCGAGACCCCGACGAGCCAGCTCGGCGGTCCGCTGGCCATCGCCAACTTCTCCTACACGGCCTTCCGCATGGGCTGGCAGACGCTCCTCGGCTGGATCGCGGTCATCAGCCTCCAGCTCGGCGTCCTGAACCTGTTCCCGATCCCCGTCTTCGACGGCGGCCAGATCTTCGTCCTCATCGTCGAGGCCATCTTCCGCCGCGACCTCGGGCCCAAGGCCCGCCAGGTCTGGATATCGATCGGGTTCGTCATCTTCGCCTTTCTGATCGCCTTCGTCCTCGTCAACGACTTCGTCAAGATGCTGCCCAACGGCTGGCGCAGCCTGAGTCCGTTCTAGCCTGGGCTATTCATGAGAACGTTTGCGTGAATAATCCAGGCTGAGCGAGGGAGGACCGCATGCTGTTCCCGCGCCGCGTGACGCGTCCGATCGCCGTGGGGGGGGTGCCGGTCGGCGGCGGAGCGCCGATCGCCGTCCAGGCCATGACCAAGACCGACACCCGGGACGCCCGGGCGACCGCGGCCGAGGTCCGCCGGCTGGCCCGGGCCGGGGCGGAGATCGTCCGCCTGGCCGTGCCCGACGGGGCCGCGGCCTCGGCCCTGGCGCCCATCAGGCGCCGCTCCCCGGTGCCGCTCATCGCCGACATCCACTTCGACCATCGCCTGGCCCTGGCCGCGATCGACGCCGGCGTCGACGGCCTGCGGCTCAACCCCGGCAACATCGGCGCTCCGGCCAAGGTCCGCGAGGTCGTCCGGGCCGCGGCGGCGGGGCGGGTGCCCATCCGCATCGGCGTCAATTCCGGGTCGCTCGAGAAGGACCTCCTGGCCCGGGCCGGCGGGGCCACGGCGGCAGCCATGGTCGAGAGCGCCCTCCGGCACGTCCGCCTCCTCGAGGGGCTCGATTTCCGGCTGATCAAGATCTCGCTCAAGGCCTCCGACGTCGCCCGGACGGTCGAGGCCTACCGGCTCCTGGCGGAGAAGGTCGATTACCCGTTCCACGCCGGGATCACCGAGGCCGGGCGGCTGCTCGCCGGGAGCGTCAAGTCCTCCGTCGGGCTCGGCGTCCTCCTGGCCGAGGGCCTGGCCGACACGATCCGGGTCTCCCTGACCGCCCCGGCCGAGCGCGAGGTCTTTGTGGCCTGGCAGATCCTCCAGGCCCTGGGGCTTCGGTCGCGGGGCGCGACGTTCGTCTCGTGCCCGACCTGCGGCCGGTGCGAGGTCGATCTCCCGCCGGTCGCCGCGCGGGTCGAGAAGGCGGTCCTGGGGCTGCGCGCGCCGCTGACGGTCGCCGTCATGGGCTGCACCGTCAACGGGCCTGGGGAAGCCAAGGAAGCGGACCTCGGCCTGGCCTGCGGCCGGGGGAGCGGGGTGATCTTCAAGGGGGGGAAGGTCCTGCGGAAGGTCGCTGCCTCGCGCATGGCCGACGAGCTCATCGCCGAGGTCCTCAAGCTCGCTTCCTCAAAATAAGAGGTTCTTCTCCCCATCCCGGGAAGTCCCTCTCTCCGGCTTTGCTCGGGATTTGCCTCTCACTCCCCGGACCCCCTGGGCACCAGTCCCGACGGTTCCCCCGCTCCGCGGGCCCCCCTCCGCTACGGGGATCTTCGAGGCAAATTCCATCACCGCCGCGAGAGCAAGTCCCGGGAAGGGGAGAAGAACCAACACGGCGCTGAGATGCGAGAAGTGCAAAAGGTAGGTATGACCCCATAAAAAAAGCGGGGGCGGGAAGCGATCGCTCGCTTTCCGCCCCCGCGTCCGTTCGCGTTCAGGTGCGAAGGTCGACGGAGCCTGAGCCGCGCGCTCAGTCGCCCTTTTCGGTCTTCTTCTCCGTGATGATGCCGACGATCTCGATGCCCGCCCCGCGGATGATGTCGATGAGGTCCACGATGTTGCCGTACTCGAGTTCCTGATCCGCCTTGAGGTAGAGCTTCTTGTCGGCCACGGTCAGAAAGGCCTCTTCGAGCGCGTTCTGCAAGGTCTCCATCGTCACCTTGTCCTGGTTGACGTAAAGGAGGAAACCCTTGGGGTCGCGCACGTCCTTCTTGATGGCCAGGACGACGTCCGGGTTCTCCGGCATGCTGACGGTGAACTGGGCGTTCGGCAGCTTGACATCGACGCCCTTCTGGATGAGGGGCGTGACGATCATGAAGATGATCAGAAGGACGAGCAGGACGTCACAAAGAGGGACGACATTGGGTTCGGACCTGACGGTCTCTTTGCCGCCCGTCGAAACTGAGAATCCCATAATAAGCCTCTCTCTCAATCCGGCCCTGCGGACGGGCCGGACACGCTGTCCTTAGCGGGATTCGCCGGTCTTCAGGAAGAAGTCGACGACCTGAGAATTGGTGTTGTCCATCTCGGCGTCGAAGACCTCGATCCGGCTGTTCAGCGTGTTGAAGACCCAGAGGGCCAGGACCGCGACGCCGATGCCGACGGCCGTGGTGACCAGGGCCTCGGCGATGCCGCCGGCGACGGCGCCGATGCCGCCCGAGCCGGTCAGCTGCATGCCGCGGAAGGCGTTGATGATGCCGAAGATCGTCCCGAACAGCCCGATGAAGGGGGCGGAGGTGGCGATCGTCGCCAGGATGCGCAGGCCGCGCCGGAGCTCCTGGTTGAAGAGGGTCTTGGCCCGCTCGCCGCCGCGCGCCGCGGTCTCGAGCTGCTCTTCCATGCTGAGCTTGGCGTCCTTGCCCTCGATGATGGACTGGATGCCGGCGGACGTGACGCGGGCCAGGTGGCTGCCCTTATAGTCCTTCTTGGAGGACAGGGCCAGCGCGTCCTTGAGGTTGCCGCTCTTCAGCAGGCCGGCGAGCTTCTCGGCCACTTCGCGGGATTTCTTCTTCGACCGGGAGAAGACGAGCAGCCGCTCGATGAACATGTAGATGGTGATGACGGACAGTCCGATCAGGATGATCGCGACGGTCTTGGCCACGGCGCCCATGGCCGCCCACATTTCGAGTAAACCGAATTGCATGGGTTAAACCTCCTGTAAAATATCCAAAGCCATTTGACTGACTTGGTTACTTCAGCTGGAACCGGACCGTGACGGTGAAGACGACGGGCCGGGGCCGGCCGTTGATGATCATCGGCTCGTAGACCCACTGGCGCACCGCGTCGATGGCCGCCTGGTCGAGCAGCGGGATCGACCGCAGGACCTTGACGCTCGTGACCCGGCCGTAGACGTCCGTCGTCGCCTCGACGATGACCACGCCCTCGACCCGGGCCTGCCGGGCGATCTCGGGATAGGTCGGATCGACCGAGCGGACGAGCTTCGGCGGCTTGACGTCGCCGATGGCCCGGACCGGGGCTTCGACCTCGCCGACGACGCCGCCGAGGACACCGCCGACGACGCCGCCGAGCACGCCGCCGACGACGCCGCCTTCGACGCCGCCTTCGACGCCGCCCTCGACGCCGATGTCGGAGAGCTGCTCTTCAGCGATCTGCTCGGGGATCTCGACGGGGGCGACGAGCCGGCCGGCCTCGATCGGGGCCGCGGCCTGGACGCGCTTGATCCGGGCGCTCGCCGTGGACGACTTCTTCTTGGCGGGCGGCGGAGGCGGGGGCGGCGGGGGCGGCGGGGGCGCCAGGAAGGCGCTGTAGACCTCGACCGTCGGCAGCTCGCCCGTCGACAGGAGCGGCATGACGATGGCCGTGACGATGAGGATGACATGAAGGATCAGCGCGATGGGAAAGATGAGGGCTTTCCGCGTCGTCCCTTTCTCGGCCGTGAAGAACGAGTCCTTGAAGACCGAGGGGACACCCGGCGCGCTGGCCGGTTTTTTCACTTCCGCCATGATGTTACCTCATGCTCGGGATATTACACACCGACAACGCCCGGTAGTATAGAAGAAAAAAACCGTTTTGACAAGGAAAATTTATCGCCTCCGGGCATTTTTCGGCTTGAACCATTTCTGCCAGAAAAGGACCACCGGGCAGGAGAGATAGATCGTCGAATAGACGCCCTCGATCGTGCCGACGAGCATCAGGAAGGCGAAGTCGTTGATGACCTCGCCGCCGAAGAGGAACAGGGCCCCGACCGTAAGGAAGACGGTCCCGGAGGTGATGATCGTCCGGCCCAGGCACTGGTTGATCGCGGCGTTCATGACCTCATCGAGGGGCTTGCCGCGCATGATCTTCTGGTTCTCCCGGACCCGGTCGAAAATGACGATGGTGTCGTTGATCGAGAAGCCGACGATGGTCAGGATGCCGGCGATGATGGGCAGGTTGATCTCGCGGTTCGTGAACGAGTAGAACGTCATGGTGATGAGGACGTCCTGGAACAGGGTGAAGATGGCCGCGACGCCGAACTCGAGCTTGAAACGCAGGGCGATGTAAATGAGCATGCCGATGAGCGACCAGACGGTCGCCTGGACGGCCTTGCGCCGGAGGTCGGCCCCGACCTGCGGGCCGACCGTCTCGCGGCTCATGACCGTCAGCTTGCCGAGGTAGGTTTTGTCCTTGAGGAAGGCCTGGACCTCGGGCTTGAGCCCGATCCCGGAGAGGTCGGCGAAGTCGCGGATGATGCCGTTCTGGTTCCGGTAGGAGATGACCGTGCGGGCGGCCTCGGGGCCCGAGCCGGGGAAGGCGCCTTCGAGGAGCGCGGTCAGGCTCTTCTCGTCGAGCCCGTTGAGGTCGACGAGGCCGCCGGCCCGCTCGGCCTGGCCGTCGTCGCCGCGGAGGGCGCCGATGATCTTGTCGGCCAGCTTCTCGTGGGCCTCGAGCTGGTCCTGCTCCGCGGCCTTGACGTTGCCGGCCTCGATGGCCCGGATCTGGAACTCGCGGCCCGACTCGCCGGACTTCTGGACGGTGCTCTTGCCCAGGCCGACGGTCTGCAGCAGGTCGCGGATCTGGCCCTCGTTCGTCGGGGCCTTGGTCATGATCCGGAGGAGCGTGCCCTCGCCGAAGTCGACGCCGAGCTTGAGGCCCTTGAAGACCGTCACGTTGAGGACGCCCGCGAGGACGATCGCCGCGGTGACGGCCAGGGCGACGTACTTGTATTTCAGGAACCGGATGCTGGGGGTCTTGAAGAGTTGCATGTCAGATACTCAGTGTCTTGGCGGTCTTGGGGACGGCTAGATCGAAGAGGAGACGGGAGACGAAGACGGCCGTGAACAGGTTGGCGAAGAGGCTGATGGTCAGGGTCACCGCGTAGCCGCGGATGGGCCCCGTGCCGAACTGGAAGAGGAAGACGGCCGAGATGATCGTCGTCAGGTTGGAGTCGAAGATGGCCGTAAAGGCCCGGGAGAAGCCCTGGGAGATCGAGCTCATGACGCCCTTGCCCAGGGCGAGCTCCTCCTTCATGCGCTCGAAGATCAGGACGTTGGCGTCGACGGCCATGCCGATCGACAGGATGATGCCGGCGATGCCGGGCAGGGTCAAGGCCGCCTTGAAGTAGGCCAGGGCCCCGAACAGGATGATGACGTTGAGGACGAGGGCCAGGACGGCGTTGATCCCCGAGAGCTTGTAGAAAACGACCATAAAGGCCATGACGGAGACGATGGCCACCAGGCCGGCGAGGAGCCCCTGGCGGATGGAGTCGGCGCCGAGGGCCGGGCCGATCGTCCGCTCCTCGAGGTACTTGATGCCGGCCGGCAGCGCGCCGGCCTTGAGGACGAT
>Ga0172366_10003257_pt1 | contig 12789 bp, 8 predicted proteins | sample LakKivSesite69cm_FD_114533 | JGI IMG/M metagenome (GOLD analysis project Ga0172366, IMG submission 114533) | Sediment microbial communities from Lake Kivu, Rwanda - Sediment site 69cm | ecosystem: Environmental > Aquatic > Freshwater > Lake > Sediment | place: Rwanda: Western Province, Lake Kivu... | reverse complement strand
CTGATTAGTTTGAGGGATGGGCCATGTGTGTGGAATTACGCTACCAACAATATGATAATATAACACTATGACAATATAGTTGATGTGCTGATTAGTTTGAGGAAAGAGGAATGAATGTGGTGTGACGAATCCAACAATATGACAATATATCAATATAACAATAAGTATCGATTGAACAATTGAATAATGGAGCAATAGAACCACGTTATCAACGTATGATTGTTGGCTACTTCTCAACCGAGACTGTTTTTTCATCCTTCGTTTTACTTATTTTTGCGACCGGTGCAACAGGCCCGGTAAAACACAGAAGAATGCCCGTTAAGAAAACCAAGGAGAGCGTTAAGGAGAAAGAGAAGAAGATATTTGTCCTGGATACTTCCGTCATCCTTTACAATCACAACTCCGTCAACAGCTTTCAGGATAACGACATCGCCATCCCCATCACGGTTCTTGAAGAGCTCGACAACTTCAAGAAAGGCAACGAGATAAAAAACTTCGAGGCGCGTGAGTTCATCCGCATCATGGACAAGCTCTCGGGCAAGTCGACGCTGCAGGACTGGATACCGCTGGGGCCCAAACATCTCGGCAAGGTCAGGGTGGTCATGAACGAACAGATCACTCCCGACGCCCAGCAGATCTTCGGCGAGATCAAACCCGACCACCGCATCCTCAACGCGGCCATGGTCATGGCCAAAGAATATCCCGGCCGCAAGGTGATCCTCGTCACCAAGGACATCAACCTGCGCATCAAAGCCAAGTCGCTGAAGATCACCGCTGAAGACTTCGAGACCGGCAAGATCAAAAACGTTGAAGAGCTGTATACCGGCAAGACGCTCGTCGAGAAGCTGGACCCCGCCATCATCGACCTCCTCTACCAGCAGGGTTACTGCACCCCCGGCGACATCGGCATCAGGGATCCCATACCCAACCATTACTTCATCCTGAAGAACACCAAGACGTCGGCACTGGGTTTCTACAACCCGGTGACGGCCCACATCGAACGGGTGGAGAAACGTCCGGCCTACCGCATCACCCCACGCAACGCCGAGCAGGTGTTCGCCCTCCATGCCCTGCTGAACCGCGAGGTGAAGCTGGTGACGCTGCAAGGCGTCGCAGGCACCGGCAAGACGCTGCTGGCCCTCGCCGCCGCCCTGGAACAGAAAAGAGACTTCAAGCAGATATACCTGGCACGGCCCATCGTGCCGCTGAGCAACAAAGATATCGGCTTCCTGCCCGGCGACATCAAGTCGAAGCTCAATCCGTACATGGAGCCGCTGTTCGACAACCTGAAGTTCATACAGAACCAGTTCGGTGAGAAAGACAAAGAATACAAAAGCATCAACGACAACCTGCAGAACGAGAAGCTGGTCATCACACCGCTGGCGTACATACGCGGGCGCAGCATCTCCAACGTCTACTTCATCGTCGACGAGGCCCAGAACCTCACACCCCACGAGGTGAAAACGATTATCACCAGGGCCGGCGAGAACACCAAGATCATCTTCACCGGCGACATCTACCAGATCGACACGCCCTACCTCGACTCGCAGAGCAACGGCCTGTCGTACCTCATCGACAAGATCAAAAACCATCCGATCTACGCCCACATACGCCTCGAGAAGGGCGAGCGTTCCGAGCTGGCCAACCTGGCCAGCGAGCTCCTGTAAACGGCCGGCTTATTCCCTGTAAATGACGGTCAGCACCACCTGGCCCACAACCTTCAGAGTGCTTTTGTCGATGATGCTCATGTCATCGTGGGTGGTGTGCCACTGCTCGAAGAAGGTCCCGTTCGACGACGTCGGCCTGAGGTCGATAATGTCGATGGTGGGGACGTGCATGATGGTGTTGATGAAGTAATGATCGTCGTTGATCATAGCCCCTTCGTCGGTGACAAAGTAGTGCTGGTAGCCGAGGTCACGGGCGATGGTCCACACTTTATTGACGATGTCGGGAGCGTAATAGTTCGAGAAGTATTCTTCGGGAAAGCGTGCGTCGGCGGCACCTACCATGTCGAGCAGGATGCCGTAACGGGCGCGGTATCCCGGTACATGAGGGTTCCCGGCCCAGTACTGTGCGCCCAGGCCCCATTCTTCGTCGGAGTCCTGGCTGCGTTCATCTTCGGGAGGACCGTAATCCTCGACATCTAGGAGGACGATGTCGACACCCACCGGCGGTGACTGTCGATTCAGCTGCCGCGCCACCTCCAGCAGGACACCCACACCGCTGGCACCATCGTTGGCGGCAGGCACCGGCAGCATCCTCCTGGCAGGATCGGGGTCATGGTCGGCAAAAGGCCGTGAGTCCCAGTGCGCGGCCAGAAAGATGCGCGTCTTCATATCCGGGTTGAAGGAAGCCATGATGTTCTCCATGTTCAGCACCGTGCCGTTGTAAGCACGTACCTTACCCCTTTGGATGATCATATTAGGTGTGTAACCTTTCAGCGTGGAGGATAAATAAGCTCCGCAACGGTCATGAGCTTCGGTGTTGGGAACACGGGGACCGAAATCCATCTGGCGCTGTATGAAATAATAAGCCGTGTCGGCATTGAAAGAGGGGACAGCGACGGTGACAACAGGCTTCTCAACAGGCGGCGGCGCCTGCTTCGGATGACATCCCTCCATGAGGAACAGGATGACAGGAAAAGAGAGGATCAGAAACGGCAGGAGTCTTTTCATCAGTATTTTATTGGGTCCGCGATAGCCATGAAGCTCACACCCTATGCATGGATATATCACTTGCTGCAAAGGTACTTAAAAATGTATCATGTGTTATGACACTTTTCAGAACGACATCGTGAACACCGTACCTTCCTGAGGTTGCGACCGCACCGTGATAGTGCCCTTATGCAGGTGCATGATCTGGCGCGAGAGACTCAGGCCGATGCCGGATCCTTCTTTTTTAGAGGTGAAGAAAGGCATGAATATCTTCTCAAGGAGATCGGGCTTGATGCCGTTGCCGTTATCGGCCAGCTCGATGATGACCCTGCCTGCAGGGCTGGTGCCAGCCCTGATACTGATCTTCGGTTCAGGATTCCCTTTCACCGCATCGATGGCGTTGAGCATCAGGTTGATCAGCACCTGGTCGATGAGATCAGGGTCGGCGGTGAGCATCAGATTGGGGGGGGTGATCTGCCTGGAACAGGCAATGCCCGACTGTTGCAGCTTGGGGCTCAGCAACATCTCACAACGGTCGAAGAGCTCCGCCACGGGGAAGTGCCTGAAGTTGGGCTTGGGTATGCGGGTGAGGTTGCGGAATATCTCCACGAAGCCGGATAAGCCCTTGCTGCGGCTCTGGATGGTCCTCAGGGCACTCAGCACCGATTCGACATCCTCCCGGCTGAGATGATGAGCGCCGGCGTCATCGGAAGGGATATCCGACAGCAGGTCGATAATGGTGGAGGCCAGCGAAGAGATGGGCGTGATCGAATTCATGATCTCATGCGTGAGGACACGTATGAGGTTCTGCCACGACTCGATCTCTTTCTCTTCCAGTTCGGCGCTGATGTTCTGCAACGACACCAGTATGAAATGATCGCCGCGCATCCTGAACTCGGTGGCATACACCGACAGCTGCAGCAACTGCCCCTCGACGATCACCTTGATGAGCTGCTTGTCGCCCGCCCGCATGGCATGCAGGGTCCCGGGAAGATCGTCTTTGAGAGCCTGCAGCTCGCCGATGTTCCTCAGGTTGCTGATCCTGAGCATGCTCTTGACGGCGTTGTTGACGATGTCCACCTCGCCATCCCTGCGGAAGGCGATGATGCCTATGCTCACATGCTGCACCACCGTCTGCAAGTAGTTGTAGTGCTCCTCTTTCTCGGCACGGGTCACCTTGAAATCGTTGACCACATCGTTGAGGGCTTTGTTGAGCTGCTCGAAGCTCTTACCAAGCCCCGGGTCGGAGAAGGAAGAAGAAAAGTCGGAATGACGGATGCCCTCGAGAAAGCGGGTGATGCGGTCGTTGGTTTTTTCGACGAAACGTATCAGGTTGATGACCAATACGATGATAACGGCGAAGACGATGAGGCTGGTGACCGTGTGGCGGGCAACAAAAACCAGATAGGCCAGCAGCAGGACCGCCAGTATGAGGAGTACCACCCTGGCTATGACCTGGAAACGGAAGTTCTTATAGATCATATTTCTCTATTCGTCTGTATAAAGAGGCCCTGGTCAGCCCCAGTTCCCTGGCGGCTTTGCTGATGTTGCCACCATGCTTGTCGATGACCTTCCTGATGAGTATCTTCTCCGTCTCCTCCAGATTGGAGGTATAGGATATGATATCGGCGCCGTCCCTTTCGTCGGCTTGCGACAGGAAGAAGTCATGGGGCTGTAAAATGTTCGATTCGCCCATGATGACCGCCCTTTCCACGGCATGCTGTATCTCGCGGATGTTACCCGGCCAGGGATGCTTCTCAAGACGCTTGAGGGTGTTGGGTCCCAGGCGCTTGAGGGGCATCTTGTACTTCTTGCAGTATATGGCGAGGAAATGATCCACCAGCGCCGGGATGTCCTCGACACGTTCACGCAAGGGCGGCACCTGTATCTCCACGGTGTTGATGCGGTACAGGAGATCCTGCCTGAACTTGCCCTCGTTGACCATCTGATACAACGGCATGTTGGTGGCGCATATCAGGCGCACGTCGATGGGTATCTCCCTGTTGGTGCCCAGCCGCACCACCTTGCGGTTCTGCAACACACTCAGCAGCTTCGACTGGAGGGGGAAATTGAGGTTACCTATCTCATCGAGGAAGATGGTCCCTTTATTGGCAGCCTCGAAGCGGCCGGCGCGGTCTTCACGGGCATCGGTGAAAGCGCCTTTCTTGAAACCGAACAGTTCGCTTTCGAACAACGTCTCGGTAATGGCCCCCAGGTCCACGCTGATGAACACCTCGTCATGGCGGGCGGAGGCTTTGTGTATGGCCCTGGCGATGAGCTCCTTGCCGGTGCCGTTCTCACCCAGGATGAGGACGTTGGCTTCCGTCTTGCCCACCTTCTCCACCGCCGCCATCACTTTTTGCATCGCCGCCGACTCACCGATGATCGTCCCGAAACCCTGCTCCTGGCTCGCCAGCAGAATCTTCTGTCGTGACCGCAGCTCCTCCAGCTCCTGCTTCGACTCCCTCACCTGCAGGTTGGCCGTGATGGTGGCCAGCAGCTTCCGGTTATCCCAAGGCTTAAGGATGAAATTGGTCGCACCCTCCTTGATGCCCTGCACCGCCAGCTCAATATCGCCATAACCGGTGATGAAGATGACCACGGCCATGGGATCAAGCTCCAGGATCACCCCCAGCCAGTGAAAACCCTCCTTGCCGCTGGTGGCATCACGCGAGAAGTTCATGTCGAGAAGGATGACGTCATAACTCTCACTCTTCATCAACATGGGTATGTTCTCGGGATTCTTCTCAGTGTGGACGATATTGAAATGCTGCTTGAGAAAAAGCTTGGCTGCTAAAAGGATATCCTCATCGTCATCGACAATGAGGATCTTGGCGTCGAGTTTATTCATGCAGAGCGATTTAACATGCTAAATTACGTAAATTGTCCATAAATGTACAAGTAATGAACGGAACTGGACAGGGATTATTGTCATGACGAGCCGCGGACGGCCGGAGGTGAAGAAAATCAGTGCAATACAAAAAGTGGCATAGTATTAGCCAAAATGGGTCAAAATTTTTAATGAATGGACCGACCCATTGAGAAAAAACGCTGGACATTAAAGAAGATCATCACCATCATAGCTATCGCGGTTTTCATTTTTTTCCTCCTATATCTTGTCTTACTCAGAGATAAAAGCAGCAGGCTTTACATTCCGGTCAATCAGGTCTCTATTACCCTGGTAACTAAGGATAACTTTCAGGAATTCATACCCGTTGACGGCGTAGTCCTTCCCAGGAACACCATTTATATCGACGCCGTGCAGGGGGGTGTGGTGGAGAAGATCTTTGTGGAGGACGGCTCCCGTCTGAAAAAAGGCGATCCCATCCTCAAACTTTCCAACACCAGCCTGGAGCTGAGTTACATGGACCAGGAGACGCGCATATACGACGCCATCAACAACCTGCAGAACAGTAAGATCAGCCTCGAGGAAAGCAAGTATTACAGACAAAAGGAGATCGTCCAGCTGGAGTATGATATCGACAAGACCAAAACCGATTTCAGGCGCAGCCAGGAGCTGTACAGCGAAAGCCTGATCTCCACGAAGGAATTTGAAGATGCCCGGAGGGACTATGAACTCAACCTGAAACAACTCGAGCTGTCACTGCGCCTGAAGATACTCGACTCCATCGCCAATGCTTCCAGGGCCATACAGATCGATAATTCGGTGGAACGCATGCATAACAACCTCCAGCTGCTGAAAGACAACATAGAAAACCTGACCATCAAGGCTCCCGCCGACGGCATCCTGTCATCATTCAACAGCGAGGTGGGACAGACCAAATCACCGGGCGGGCACCTCGGACAAATCGATATGGAGGACGGCTTCAAGCTGCAAGCCACCATCGACGAGCGTTACATCTCGCGGGTATACAAGGGGCAGGAAGCCGAGTTCGACCTCGACAAGGTCAACTACCGCCTCCACATCAATAAGATATACACCAACGTCAGCCAGGGTTCATTTCTGGTGGACCTCCTCTTTGACGGGGATTACCCCGCATCGGTGAAAAGGGGCCAGACCATACAGCTGAAGCTGGAATTCAGCAACCCCACCGAATCGGTCATCATCAAGCGGGGAGGATTTTTTCAGGAGACAGGAGGAAACTGGATATATGTCGTCGACCCGTCGGGTAAATTTGCCGCTAAGCGCCAGATCAGGCTCGGCCGGCAAAATTCATATTATTATGAGGTCCTGGAGGGCCTTGACCCGGGAGAGAAGGTCATCACCTCGTCATATGACGGCTTCGGCGACAAGGATAAACTTGTTTTCAGATAACCCATGTCAAGGTTTTATTTTAAGATAGCCTTACGGCATCTCTTCGGTAAAAAAGGATATTCCGCCATCCAGATATTTGCTCTCACCATCGGGATGACCAGTTTCATCCTTATAGCCTTATATGTGCTGGATGAGAAGAGTTATGACCGTCAGAATGTGAATGCCCGTGATATTTACAGGGTGGTGAGCGTCTATGATTTTCAGGGTGTGGGTGAACGGTCGTCGAGTTGTCCCTTCCCGCTGGGGCCTGCGCTGCAGCGTGAGTATCCCGCCCTGATCAGGGAACAGGTGCGTTTTTTCAATAACTGGTCCACGCCTTTTTTTGTGGAGTACGGCGATAAGGGATTCAATGAACGGAACCTTTTCTTCGTCGATTCAACCGTCTTCAATATCTTCACCATCCCTTTCGTGGAGGGTGATCCTTCCACGGCGCTGAACGGGACAGGGACGGCCGTGATCACCGAGACGACAGCCAAACGCTATTTCGGCGATGAAGACCCCTTGGGAAAGATACTGCGCGTTCAGGGCCTGTACAACCTGATGGTGACAGGAGTCATCAAGGATCCTTTACCGGAGTCACATTTTGCTTACAACATCCTGGCCTCCTTCTCCACCGTGCGGCAGATATACCGCCGTGAACCCGTCACCTGGGTCTGGAACCCCTGCTGGACATATATCCTTCTCAGGAAAGGCGCCTCACCGGAAGCCCTGCAGGGCATGCTGCCTGCTTTTGTATCAAAATATTTTTATGACGCTGAAAAGGAACATGTCTCACTATACCTCCAGCCTCTGTTAGATATTCACCTCAAGTCGGATCTCGATTACGAGATGGGACCTAACGGCAATATCGTCTATGTGAGGATACTGATGGTTACCGGCATATTGTTACTGATCATCGCCTGCATCAATTTCATCAACCTGTCGACGGCCATGGCCGGTAAGAGGATCAGGGAGATAGGCATCAAGAAAGTGCTGGGCACACACCGCCGGCAGCTCGTCATTCAGTTCATCACTGAGTCGGTCACCCTGAGTGTCCTGAGCCTGCTCATCGCCCTGGCACTCGTGGAGATCATCTTACCCTATTTCAGTGAATTCACGGGCAAGACCATCACATCGCATTATTTCTATGATTACAGGAAGATATTGCTGCTCCTGGGCCTGGCGCTGGTCACCGGCGTGTTGTCGGGATTATACCCGGCTTTCTATCTGTCGGCCTTCTCACCGGTTAAAACGCTCAGGGGCGACCTCACCACCGGCTATGAAGGCATCGTGGCCCGCCGCATCCTGGTGGTGACACAGTTCGTCATTTCCATCGCCCTGATCATCGGGACCATAAGCATTTACAGGCAGATCAGGTACATCAACAACACCGACCTGGGATTCAGGAAAAAAGATATCCTCTTCATCCCGTGTCAGTTCAACCCCATTGTCAACCGTTATAATGATGTGAAAGCCCGTTTGCTGAAATCACCGGATATACTGTATGTGACGGCTGCCGACTACATTGTGGGCACCGAGTTCAACCTCCATGAGTTTCACCCCGAGGGGTTCCCGACAGACCAGTGGCAATATTATCCTGCGCTGGTGGTGAGGGACGATTTCCTGGAGACCTTTGACATACCGGTGGTGGCGGGGCGCGGCTATTCCAAAGAAAACAAGACCGATCCCATGAATGGCATCATGATCAATGAGGCCATGGTCAGGTACATGGGCTGGAAGAACGACAGCGCCGCCCTTGGCAAGATATTCAGCTCATACAACGGCAAGGAGAGAGTGATCGGCGTGTTCAGGGATTTCAACGCCGGATCATTGCATAATAAGGTGTCACCACTGGTGCTGAACATGAAGGAGACCCCCGGTGAGATAAGTTACTATACCAGTTATCTGGTGGTACGTTATGTGCCGGGGCAGCTTTCGGAGATCGTACCCTATATCAGAAAGGTGTGGGATCAGTATGTCCCGGAGCGGCCCTTTGAGTATAAGATCCTCGAGGAGGAACTTAAAAAGACATACAGGGAGGAGGATATCCTGTTCCAGCTGTCGGCCATTTTCACTGCTATCGTACTGCTCATCGCTACGCTGGGGCTTTATGGCCTGGCGTCGTTCACCGTGTACCAGCGCACCAAGGAAATCAGTATACGCAGGATCCTGGGCGCCGATTTCATCAGGATCGCCGCCCTGTTGTCAAAGGAGTTTAACATGCTGGTCCTTTTTTCCGTTGCCATCGCCTGGCCATTGACATACCTCGCTGTGAGTTACTGGTTCAGCCATTTTGCCTATCATGTGAACACGGGCCTGCTGGTGTACCTCCTCGGCGGTATGATGGCACTTCTGATCACCACGCTGGTCACCGTTTTTAAGACATTTACAGCCACACGATTAAAATCTGTCGACTATCTTAAATATGAATAACCGGTTGTAACGATTGAATTATTTAAACGTCTAATCAAAAAACAGCTGCTATGATTAAAACTGAAAACCTAACCAAGATCTTTCGCACCGACGAGGTGGAAACCGTCGCCCTCAACCAGGTGAGCATGGAAATAAAACAGGGTGAATTCATTGCTATCATGGGCCCGTCGGGATGCGGTAAATCGACGCTGCTCAACATCCTTGGTTTGCTTGACAATCCATCCGGCGGCAATTATTTTTTCATGGGCGATGAGGTGTCACATTATTCCGAGAAGCAGAGAGCCCGCATCAGGAAGGAAAACATCGGGTTCATCTTCCAGAATTTCAACCTTATCGATGAGCTGAACGTCTTCGAGAATGTCGAGTTACCTTTGATTTATCTCAACTACAGTGTGCGGGAACGCAAGAGGAAAGTGGAGGAGGTGCTGGAGCGGATGCAAATCACGCACCGCCGCAAGCATTTCCCGTTACAGCTCTCGGGCGGGCAGCAACAGAGGGTGGCCGTGGCCAGAGCAGTCGTGGCCAGCCCCAAGCTCATCCTTGCCGATGAACCTACGGGAAACCTCGACTCAGCCAACGGCGAAGAGGTGATGAACCTCATCGAGTCGTTGCATAAAAACGGCACCACCGTCGTTATCGTCACCCACTCACAGCGTGACGCCGACTTCAGCCAGCGCATCATACGCCTGTTCGACGGCCAGATCATCACCGAGAACATCAAGGAGAGTGTCATGTGATGAGGCATAAGCCTGATTTACTGCTTATCATCTCAACCTCTAAACATCTGACGTATGATACTCAACTACCTCAAGAGCACGTTGCGTACCCTGAACCGAAATAAATTCCACACGGTACTCAACATCACAGGGCTTTCCGTCGGGCTGGCGGCCTTCATTCTGATCCTTCTTTATGTCAGGGATGAGCTCACTTATGATAAATCCAATGACAAATACGACCGTATTTACCGGCTGGAATCCAACTTCACCATCTCCGACCGTCATGAGAAGTTCGCCATTGTGCCCATTCCGATGGGCCCGGCTTTCAAGCTGGAGTTCCCGGAGGTGGAGAACATGGTCAGGCTGCTGAATACCGGCAATACATTGATACGTAGCGGCGATAAGGAATATTATGAGGAGAACTTCTACTTTGCCGACTCGACCATCTTCGATATTTTTACTTATCATTTTATTCTGGGTTCGCCTGAAAAAGCCCTCACGGAGCCCTTGACCATGGTCCTCACCAGGAAGACAGCCCGGAAATATTTCGGTGATGAAAACCCTGTGGGTCAGACCCTCAGAACGGGTAACGACCGCAGCTTCAAGATAACGGGAGTGATAGAGGATGTCCCAGTGAACAGTCATCTGACATTCGACGCCCTGATGTCGGTGACCAGCCTCATCGAAGGCACCACACCTGAGGATTTCAACAGCATGGACCCCATACGCTTTTGGAACATAGGCGTCTACACTTATGTCCTGCTTAACAAGAACGCCTCCATACAGACCATCTATGACAAGTTTCCCCATTTCTATGAGAAATACATGAAGCCCATCGGTGACCAGATCAACTCCGGCTTTGAACTGATGACCACCCCTTTGGCGGAACAGCATTTTACCGGCGGTCTTTCGGCCGATCTCCCCACGGGCAACAAGGCCTATATTTATATATTCACCGCCGTGGCCATCTTTATTCTTATCATTGCTGCCATCAATTACATGAACATGGCCACTGCCAAATCGTCCAACCGGGCCAGGGAAGTGGGAGTCCGCAAAGTTGTAGGTGCCCACCGAACTCAGCTGATCAAACAATTCCTGAGCGAATCCCTCCTCCTGTCGGTCATAGCCCTTATCATTTCCCTTATCCTCGTCTATTTGTTGATGCATGATTTCAATGTGCTGACAGGCAAGGAGTTAAACTTTGGTATGTTACGGCAGCCGGTCATCTTCCTTTCCATTATCCTGGTCACCCTCCTGGTGGGTTTGACGGCTGGCAGCTACCCGGCATTCTTTTTATCATCGTTTCAGCCGGTGAATGTCCTGAAAGGCCGTTACAGCGGTAATGTCAAACGCACAGGTCTTTTCAGGAAGATATTGGTGGTATTTCAATTTTTCATTGCCATCGATATGATCATTGCCACGCTGGTGGTCACGCACCAGCTCAATTTCATGAGGCATAAGAATCTGGGTTTCAATAAAGAAAATCTCGTCCTGTTGGAGTTGCAGGATACAGCCTTTCGTAGTAAAGCCGAGTCGTTCAAGAAGGAATTGCTGACCAATCCTGACATCATGGATGTGACCAATGCGACCGGGGTGCCGGGTCAGATCAACTGGATACAGGTCGTTCGCGTTGAAACACCCAACGGGATGAAAGACAATGCCCTGATACTGGCTCAGACGGATTTTGATTTCATTAAAACCATAGGCATGCAGATCGTCAAAGGGAGAGACTTTGACAGGAACATGGGCACCGATAAGGAAGAAGCTGTCATCATCAATGAGACAGGTGTCAAAACGTTGGGATGGGAAGATGATCCGATAGGAAAGAAAATACAGTATGGTTTCGATCTGAACGGATCCCAGGGTCGCATACTGAAAGTGATAGGCGTGGTGAAAGATTTCAATTTCAAGTCGCTGCATAACAAGATCGAACCCATCATCCTGTTCATCAGCCGCGTGCCACGGTACATGATGGCCGTCAGGATCAAAGGCGATAACATCCACTCCACGCTGGGTTTTATCGAGAGCAAATGGCATGACTTCGGAGCCAAAAGACCGTTCGATTATGAATTCATGGACCAGTCACTGGACAAGATGTACCAGGCCGAACATAAATTGGGCATCATCTTCCGCATTGCGGCTTTTATCACCATTTTCATAGCCTTGCTTGGTCTTCTGGGTTTGTCGTCATTCATAGCGGAGCAACGGACCAAGGAGATAGGCATCAGGAAAGTGCATGGCGCCACCATGGGCAACATCACGGAGCTGTTATTGAAGGAGTTCATAGTGCTTATCCTGATCGCATTTATCATTGCGGTGCCCCTGGCGTGGTGGCGGCTGTCGGTATGGATCGATCAGTCGTTCATCTATCATGACCGTATCCGGTGGGTTACCTTTGCCATTGCGGGCTTGCTGGCACTGGGCATAGGTACCCTCACCATCAGCTTTTACATCCTCAGGGCCGCCACCGCCAACCCTGTCAATGCAATTAAATACGAATAAGGCAGGAAGATAATTAACGGCAAAGTTAAAGCCGGCAACTTTTTAAAAAGGGATGTCGAGCAACGTCCACCGATCTTTGACGGAGCCCTCTATCATGTTTTGCTCTAGCAAGTTCCATCCGATGAAGCCGGTGAAGACACCACCAGGTGATTCCCCGGCCGTGGGAGCCAGCGGCGCACCGGTATCGGCATTATAATTTTCATGCATGGAACTGCACATCTTGATATCG
>Ga0172366_10003256_pt1 | contig 12790 bp, 6 predicted proteins | sample LakKivSesite69cm_FD_114533 | JGI IMG/M metagenome (GOLD analysis project Ga0172366, IMG submission 114533) | Sediment microbial communities from Lake Kivu, Rwanda - Sediment site 69cm | ecosystem: Environmental > Aquatic > Freshwater > Lake > Sediment | place: Rwanda: Western Province, Lake Kivu... | reverse complement strand
CTGCCTCTTGACGGACGCGGAGAAGGAGCGGGCTACGCTGCTCGTCGCGGAATCCGGCGCCGCGTTCGTGAAGACATCGACCGGCTTCTCGACCGGGGGCGCAGCCGTCGAGGACGTGATGCTGCTCGCGAGGGCAGCGGCAGGAAGAATCGGGGTCAAGGCAGCGGGCGGCATCCGCGACTACTCGACCGCCCTCGCGATGATTGAGGCCGGAGCGACGCGCATCGGCACGAGCTCCGGCGTGGCGATAGTAAACGAAGAAAGGAATCAAGGGCTCAAGGAATCAAGGAGCCAAGGGTGAAGCGGCGTGACCGCCTTAATCCTTGAATCCTCGGCTCCTCGAATCCTTCAGCTAAGGAGGACCGAATGGCCTACGGCAAGATAAGAGAGTTCCTGCAAACCGAGCTCAAGCAGGTTCGCGCGGCAGGGCTCTACAAAGAGGAAAGGTACATCTACGGCCCGCAAGGCGCCGACATCAAGGTCGAGTACCCGACCGGCGCGCCCCAGAAGGAGGTCCTGAACTTCTGCGCGAACAACTACTTGGGGCTGTCGAGCCACCCCGAGACAGTGAAGTCGGCGCACAAGGCGCTGGATGCCTGGGGCTACGGCCTCTCGTCGGTGCGATTCATCTGCGGCACCCAGGACGTCCACCGGCAACTCGAACGGAAGATCGCCGACTTCCTCGGGCTCGACGACGCGATTCTGTACTCGTCGTGCTTCGACGCGAACGGCGGCCTGTTCGAGGCCCTGTTCAAGGAAGACGACGCCATCCTGACCGACGCGCTCAACCACGCTTCGGTGATTGACGGGATACGGCTTTCGAAGGCGAAGCGCTACATTGTTCAGCACAACGACATGGCCGACCTTGAGGCAAAGCTCTCGTCCGACGACGTTCGGAAGGCTCGCTTCCGCGTATTCGCGACCGACGGCGCATTCTCGATGGACGGCGACGTGGCGCAGCTCGGGCAAATCTGCGACTTGTGCGAGAAGTACGATTCGCTGGTGATGATTGACGACAGCCACGCTACCGGCTTCATGGGCAAGCACGGAAAAGGCACGCACGAGCATTGTGGTGTGATGGGACGGGTGGACATTATCACTTCGACCATGGGCAAGGCGCTCGGCGGGGCGTCCGGCGGGTTCACCGCCTCACGTAAGGAAATCGTCGAGTTGCTGCGCCAGCGCTCGCGGCCTTACCTTTTCTCGAACACCCTGCCGCCGGTCATCGCGGCCTCGGCGGTGACCATCATCGACCTCCTGTCCCGGACTACGGAACGGCGGGACAAGCTCGAGTGGAACACGATGTACTTCCGCAAGGCGATGACCGACGCCGGGTTCGACATCCGGCCTGGAGTGCACCCGATCGTGCCGATTATGCTCTACAACGCGAAGCTCGCGCAGGACTTCGCCCGCGACATGTACGCGGAGGGCATCTACGTCATCGGGTTCTTCTTCCCGGTGGTCGGAAAAGGCCTCGCGCGCATCCGGGTTCAGCTCTCGGCCGGGCATGAGAAGGAACATATCGACAAAGCGATTGCCGCCTTCACCAAGGTCGGCAAGAAGTACGACATCCTTCACAAGTCCAAGGACGAAATAGTCGCCAAGTACGGCCTGTAAGCCGGAAACGCAAGGGAACGGGACGGCGCGGCGCCGCCCCGTTCCTTCACGAGGCCGGGACCGAATCCGCGTTATGCTTGACACCAGGCTTTTCCGGCCTAAAGTTCTCCGAGGCCGGGCCGCTGGCGGCCCGTGCCGCCGACCGACGTCGTAGTCGCACTGACGCTGATTGGCCGATGCCGGTCGCTACGTTGACAGCTTAATGCCTGTCAACTAGACTATCGGTTGAGGGAACCCGGCCGACGCGTGCGCAGTCGGGCCGAGCGACCGGGTTCCGTGAGTGGTGTAATGCTAGGTTACCGCACGTGCTGCGGGCTTGGGACACGACCCGAAACTCAAGGAGAGTTCCGGTCATGTCCCGGCCGGCGCTGCGGTGAGTGAAGAATAGGGAGGCAGAATGAGTGTGTGGTGTGTTCAGAGCGGGCGCCACCGGCTGCGCAGGCTGGCCGGGTCGGCGCTATGCGCGCTGCTGGTTATGGTAATATTCGGCTGCGGTCGGACTCCGCCGGAGGGATTCTGGGAGCCGACCAAGGATGACACGGCCGGAATCGTGCAGGCGGTTGAGGCGAAAAAGAACTACTTCCGGACCGGGCTGGCGGAGCTGGCAATGCAGTATTGTGATACTGCAATCGCGGGTACCACCGGCACCATATTTGCCAACGAGCTCAGAGGCAACCGTTTCAAGGCCAGGTTCCTGCACGACTCAATGCAGCACATCTTCGACTCGAACCCGATGTACTACACGTACATCGCCGGGTTGGACACGTTGAACCAGGAGACCACTTGCACGGTGACCCTGACCGAGTCGATTTTCGGGAAGCTGCGCATGCACGCAAAGGCGAAGACCGATTCGCTGCGGGACTCGCTCGTTCCCGTGGGCGAGGGCGAGACACTCCGGCTGCCGTTCTACTCAGACACGATGACACCGTGCAACATCTACATCGAGAAGCCGATTAGCGGTGCTTCAGTCGAGGGCTGCGTGCTCAAGAAGGTGGACGGGGTGTGGCAACTCTGGAAGCTAGCCGGCGGAGGGCGGTTCTACGCCCCGGGTCCAGCGGACGCACCGGCCATTGGCTACGCCTTCGTGCGGAGCAGCAGAAAGGACAGCGTGACCATTGACACGGTGCTCTTGCGGCCGGACACGACCCACTTCGGGATTCAGCGGTTCTATTCGGTTGCCGCCGCGGACAGCCAGTTGCTGACATACTCGGTCGGCGACTGGCTGAGGGTGTCGAAGTCCGATGTGGTCACGAACCAACTCATCGCGTTTGACTACCTTTACTTCAACGGACGGCGCTACGAGTTCGGTGATACCGTTAAGTTCGATGCGGTGCCCCCCGGGAGTATCTACCGATTGTCGCTCGAGCATGTCCCCGGGCAGGTGCTCTGGGAAACGAAAGGGGACTATAACGCAGTCGCCTGGGGCATCCCGATTAGAATACAGTAGAGGAGGCGAGAGATGAGGACAATGTCGAATGCCGAATGTCGAATGCCGAATGTCAGAACCGGATTCCGGACGCCTGGCGCCTGGCGCTGGGCGCTCGGCGCTCTGCTGATTCTGGCCGGCATCGCCCTGGCCGCGAATACCGGCTCCGTTGTCGGCCGCGTGGTCGACAAGAAGACCGGCGAGCCGTTGGTCGGCGCGAGTGTCATTGTCGAAGGAACCGAGCTAGGCAACGCGACCGACCTGAACGGCCAGTACCAGATCATCAACATTCCGCCCGGCAAGTACAACGTGACGGCGTCCTACACCGGCTACAATGACCAGCGCACGGAGGACGTACTGGTCGTGCAGGATAACGTGGCTACGGTTGACTTTAAGTTGTCGCCGACGGTGATTGACATCGGCCACACTGTTGAGGTAGTGGCCGAGAAGTGGAGGCCGGTGGACCGCCGGCAGGTGACCGTCGAACGCACGATCACAAGTGAGGACTTCAAGCGTCTGCCCGTTACCGGCCTTTCCGACTTGGTCGGCATGCAGGCCGGCGTTTCCCAAACCGCGAACCGAGGTTGGACCCACATTCGCGGCGGACGGTTTGACGACGTGGCGTATCTGGTTGACGGTGTGGCCGCGCAGGACGCGCTGGTCGGCACGCTCTGGTCTTCGCCCAGGCCTACGACCGACGCCCTGCAGTCGGTGGTCGTCATCACCGGCGCCTTTGACGCCGAGTACGGTTCCGCCATGTCCGGCATCATCAAGGCCGTGACCAAGGAAGGCGGTTCGCGGACGACCGGACGCGTCGGCTACACGACCGACGACTTCTTCCCGGCCAGCACCGGCTACAACTACGGCTACAACCGACTGACGTTTTCGCTGGGCGGCCCGACGCCGGTCTGGAACCGCCTACGCTACTTCCTGTCGACCGAGTACTTCAAAACCGACGATGATGCCAACGTCCGCTACAAGATAGCCGCGCCCCGCGGCGAGTATGCCTTAGAGGGGAAGCTGACCTTGCAGATGCCAAAGGAGTTCTTCCTGACCGAGGAGGGACTGAAGTTCACGGTCGATGGCTACCACTCGAACTATCAGTGGCAGAGCTGGGGCAACTCCTACAAGTACTACCTCGCCGGGCTCTACGCGAACCGGGTCCGGTCGTACAAAGCGAACTTCACCGTCAACCACCTGCTGTCGCCCACCACGGTCTACGAAGCGAAAATCGGCATGTTCCAGACGTCGCTCATCCGCACCGTGCGCAACTTCGAGGCCGAGCGGCAGGACACCAGCGGATTCTGGGGCACGCTCAGGAAGGCCGGCATCTGGGACCGCTACATCTTCCGTGCTGAGGACTGGGTGTTCAACAACTGGGAGGGTCTGTCCAAGCGCGACGCCGTGCTGCAGCTCTACCGGTCGTACTGGCTCTCGCCGTCCGGGGACACGTTCTGGGGCCACCAAAAGGAGCGGAAGAACTTCGCTTCCTTGTACCAGACGATCGACAACCCGTGGGGAGTAGCTGGTTCGCAGACGTATCCATTGTTCTACGCCGAGGGTGACAACCGGACCTGGCACTACCGCGCCACCGACCAGGTGCTGGGCAAGCTTGACCTGACTCACACCGTTTCCAAGATCCACGAAATCAAGACCGGCCTGGACGTAACCAGCTACTCGCTCTCCATTTATGAGAACTCGCTGCCTTGGGACCAGAACCCGTTCTGGGACGCCTACAACTACAAGCCGTTGGTCGTGGCCGGATACGTGCAGGACCGCGCCGACTTCGAGGACCTGGTAGTCCGGGCCGGAATCCGGCTCGACTACCTCGATTCGAAGGCGCAGGTGCGCGTATACCCGGAGAGCCTTGGCTCGCGTGACTCGATAGCCAATCTGATGCGGACGGTGCCGGCCAAGTACCGGCTGGCCCCGCGCCTCGGCCTCTCCTACCCGATTACCGAGCGGATTAAGTTCCGCTTCAGCTACGGACACTTCTATAAGAACCCGTCTTTCTCCGACCTGTACACCTACGCTGACCGGACCGCGGCCGAGTTGAGGAGTCGCGGCAACGTCATCGTCGGCAACGCCGACATGGGCGCGGAGAAGACCATCGCCTACGAGATGGGATTTGACTCCCAGCTATCCGATATCTTCGAGTTCGACGTGACCGCGTTCTACAAGGACGTCTTCGACCTGTCCGGAGTGCGCACCGTCCACGCCCTGCCCCAGCCGTACACGATGTACTACAACGTGGAGTACGCACGGATCCAGGGATTCGAGGCGACCATGACCAAGGCTCTCAACCAGTACTGGTCAAGCCGCCTCGGCTACACATTCCAAATCGCCAAGGGCACGGCCTCGACCGCCGAGACCCAGTACCAGCGGGCAACGCCGAGGCAGCTCGACTACTACCTTGACCAGGACCAGCGCCACTCGTTCCACGGCGACCTCGCCTTCTCGTTCCCCTCGGACTTCACCTTCGTGCCGATGCGGGACTTCGAGGTGTCGGGCGTGTTTACGTACGGGTCCGGTACGCCCTACACGCCGACCGACCAGAAGGGCAACCAGATTGGACTTTCCAACTCCGCCCGGCTGCCGAGCACCTACACGCTTGACGGCCGCATCGGCAAGGACTTCACGTTCGCGGGCATGTCATTCTCACTGACCTGCGACATCACGAACGTGTTGAATACAGAGGTCATCACGAACGTCTTCTCTGCAACCGGCAAGCCCGACTACACGGGCCGCGCGATAACGCCTTACGAGTTCAGCGCCGCCGGGTTCCTGTTCGGCGACCCCTACTACCACCCGGCGCGCGACTACAATCACGATGGCTTCATCACTCAATACGAGCAATACGCGTCCTACCTGAAGGCCTACGCCGACGCGAACACTCCGCCGACCTACTATGGGCCGCCGCGCAAGATCAAGCTCGGCCTGAGCCTGTCGTTCTAAGGAGCAACCATGAAATCACGCGAACGCCAATCGCCAATCGCCTATCGCCGATCGCTAACCGCCGGGCTGCTCCTCGTGCTCTTGACGATGGCGGCCCGCATGGCTCTGGCGCGGAGCGCCACGCCGCCCGCCGGCCACCGAATCTACGACATGAAGTGGCTGAACATCAACAAGTGGGAGTGTCCGTTCTACAACGACGGGCGCTACGGTCTTGACATCACTATCGGTACGGGTCAGGCCGGCGGCGCTTGGCCGCAGCCGCTCCACAACTGCTACATCTTCGGCGCCGGTCTCTGGTTCGGCTCAATCCGGGTGCGGTCGGACGACCCGAGCAAGTCGGACACGCTTGTCACCTTCGGCTATAACCCGAACTCCGGCGGCACCGAAATGTCGCCGGTCACGGTCGAGCACGCCGAGGACGGGTCGGGCAGCTCCGATGACCGTATCTTCGTCTACCCGACCGACTGGCCGCCTGCGCCCCGCGACCGCTGGGTGACCGTGGACGAGCTCGACACGCTGGTGCCGAAGGAGAACTTCTCGCTCCAGGACATGTGGTGCGCCTACTCCGACGTTCTGCCTGAGAACCACATCTCACCGGGCAAGCCCCTGAACATCGACGTCTACGAGACGGTCTATGCCTGGAACTATCCGTCTAACCAGGACATCTTCTTCATAATCTATCTCATCCGCAACGCCAGCGAAACCGATACGCTCAAGAACTGCTATGCCGGCGCGGTCTGCGACGCCGACGTGGGTGACGCGACCGATGACATGGTCGGCACCCTGCTGAACAACTACGTGCCGGGAGCAGACACGGTGAAGAACGTCGGCTTCGTCGGCGACTACAACAACCAGGAGAACGCGGGCGCAACTTGGGAACGCGGTACCCCGGGCGTGTTCGCCTACAAGTTCCTCGAAAGCCCGCGCGACACGAACGGCCGGCCGCTCGGCATGACCGCGTTCAAGAGGTTCACCATCGACATCGACCCAGTGACCGATGCCGCCCAATACCTGACGATGGCCGGCTACGACTACCGGACCGGCGTGTACTCGCCCTATGACGAGGTAGACCCGGCGCCGGCCGACAAACGGTTCGTCCAGTGCTCGGGGCCGTTCACGCTTGCTCCGCAGCAGATGGTACGGCTGGTCATCGCCTGCATCGGTGCGCCGTTCGGCGGTCCCGGCCAGACCTGGCAGCAACGGCCCATAGACTCGCTCGTTCACCTCGCGAGGGTCGCCAATCAGGCGCAGTTCATCTACGACCAGGGATGGCTCCTGCCCGGGCCGCCGCTGGCGCCGAACCTCACGCTCGTGCCGGGTGACAACCAGGTCAGGATTGTCTGGGACGACCTGCCGGAAAGGACCCCGGACCCGTACTGGCAAAAGGTCGCAAGCGACACTACCCAGACCGGTTGGGACCCCATGTACAAGGGCTACGACTTTCAGGGCTACATCGTCTACAAGTCGAAGAACGGCAGCGACTGGGGGATTCTCGCTCAGTGCGACCTAGCCGATTCGATAACGTTCGACTACCCGCCGGGTGGGGACTCGGCGGGCACGCCCGACAGCCTCTGGATTAGCGCGACCGACTCCGGCCTTTTCTACAGCGTACTCGACAGCAACGTCACCAACGGCTTCACATACTATTACTGCGTCGCCGCCTACGACTGGAACTACCAGACCACCGAGTGGCTTTCTTCGCCGGGGCGGAAGGTCCCGCTGGCCTGGGACACGCTCATCCTGCGTTCCGGCCTGGTGGCGAACTTCTCGACTGTGCCGCGCTGGGAAGCGGCCAACTACATAATGCCGACGACAAGTGTCATCACCGCGGTCGGCGACACTACCGACACTCTCAATGTCCTGGCTGGACTGAAGGTGCGGGCCCAAGTCGTCGTGCCGGCGCAGGTCACGGCTGACACGTACGAACTCCGGTTCCTCGGACCGGCATACGGCGGGGGTGCGTCTAGGTCACTCTACAGCTACTTCGTCACCGACAAGCGCAACGACAGTCTGGTCGTTGACACGGCATCGTTCAGCTACACGGTCGGCAACAGGCTCACCCGCGCGCTGCCTGTGTTCAACGGCCTCGCGCTCAACTGCAGCCTGTATCTGAGGGCTCCGACGCGCGCGTTCGATACGGCGTACGTCGTCCACCCCGCAGAATCCCCATACCCATCTGAGTCGGTCGGTATCAGGGCGGGCAACGCTCCGAACACCGGCTGGGCATTTCGCGGTTCCGACTACATGATAGTCTGGGACACGATGCCTGGTGGCTTCAAGACCGCGAAGGTGCTCGATGCCACCCACCCTGGCGTCGAAGTGCCTCCGACCCGCTGGGCCTGGACCGAGCCTTCGATGCCGTCGGCGAAGGCAAACGGCTGGTGCTTCATGAACAAATCCTTCCGGAACCCCACGGACACCCTGACCGGGCGGGCCGCGAACATCTACATCGGCGGCGGCTACGTCCGGTTCAAGCCTTCTGGCGACAGCTTGTCGACCCTGTACGGCTCGATCGTGGCCGGCGACACCTGGTACGTGAAGGGCCACAAGTCGGAAGGCACGGCCCCGTTCTACAACTGCTACTACGCGCTGTCAACGCCGGGCGTGCCGGACACCATCAAGAAGCTGACGCTCAATGTCAAGGTCGTCCCCAATCCCTACATCGTCTTCAACTCCTGGGAGAAGTCCTCGGAGCAGCGCTACGTCAGGTTCACGCATCTGCCCAACGAATGCACCATCCGCATCTTCACCCTGGCCGGCGACCTCGTCAAGGTAATAAGACATAGGGACACGAACACCCAGCCGCTCGACCAGGCCGGCACCGAGACGTGGGACTTCACCAACGAGTCTCCCGGCAGTACCGGCACCGCGATTTCGGGGCAACTCATCGCGTCCGGAGTTTACGTTTATCACGTCCAGTCGCCGGTAGGTGAGGCGGTCGGCAAACTGGTCTTCATCTACTAGGGGAGGCAGCCATGACAAGTATAAAGTCCAAAGTCCTAAGGACCAAGTCCGGACTCCTCATTCTGTCTTTTGTCCTTCTCACTTTGTCCTTGCCGCCCTCGGCCGATGCCGCGTTCTCGAAAGTCGGGACTACCGGAGCCGCATTCCTGAAGATCGGAGTAGGCCGGTCCACGGCAATGGGCGACGCGTTCGTCGCCATCGCCGACGACGCCTCGGCCGGCTACTTCAACCCCGCGGGATTGGCCCGGGTTGGCCGCCAGGTCGCGCTCAACCACTGGAACTGGATCGCCGACGTCAACCATGAGAACCTCGCCGTCGTCCTGCCGATGACCAGGTTCGGCACGGTCGCGTTCACAGTCACCGCACTGACGATGGGCGACATCGAACAGACCACGATCGACAATCCCAACACCGTCGCCCGCGAGGACGAGGGCACCGGTCTCTTCTTCGGCGCCTCGGATATGGCCTTCGCCGTAAGCTACGCCCGCATCATCACCGACAAGCTCTCCTTCGGGTTCACCGGCAAGGTCATAAACCAGACCATCTGGGACATGTCTGCCTCTGCGGTGGGCTTCGACCTCGGCCTCTTCTACAACACCGGTTTCAAGTCACTCCGTATCGGCGCCGCGGTGACCAACTACGGCACCCAGCTCAGCTTCAGCGGGCGGGAACTCGACTACAGCTTCTTTTGGCCGGACTCCGGCCCGAGCCAGATACAGGGCTCCTACAGCACCACGCCGGTGGGGTTACCCACGTGCTTCCGCTTCGGCATCGCCTACGACATCGTCGAGGCCAAGGACCTAGCCAAGGACTCCCGCCTGACTGCGGCAATCGACATCACCCATCCTTCGGACATCAACGAGACCGTGAACTTCGGGCTTGAATACGGCCTTGCCGACGTCTTCTTCCTGCGCGGCGGCTACATACTGAACGCCGATAACTCCTACCAGGAGGAGATCGGCTGGCTGACCGGTCTATCTGCCGGGCTGGGCGCGCGCACCAAGGCCGCTCGTGGGCTGAGCCTCGGTCTGGACTACACTTTCCGCTACTTCGAGTACCTGAAGCCGACCCACCGGCTGCAGTTGACGGTTGGATTCTAGCCCGAAGGCTTCAAGCAGCGTTGCAGGGGCACGGACAGCCGTGCCCCTGGTGTCTGTTATGCTGGTCTTCCTGGCCCTTGGCTCGCTTCCGGCGTTCGCCGCCCGATGGACCGTGGGCGTGTACATGTGCGCTGATAACGGTATGAACGATGTTGCCGACCTCGACATAGCCGAAATGAAGCAGGTGGGGTCGACGGAGGAAGTCAACGTCGTGGTACAGGTGGACCGAGCGGCCCGAGACCCCCGGCCCAACTGCTACCGCTACTTCATCAGGAAGGGCGGCGCCGACACGCTCGCCGACCTTGGCGAAGTCGACATGGCCGAACCCGCGACGCTTTCCGGCTTTGCCGGGTTCCTGCGCAGCCGCTATCCGGCTGCCAACTATGTGCTCGTTCTCTGGGACCATGGCAACGGCTGGTACGAGGGCTATAAGGCCAGCGCCATCTTCATCGACGATTCGCACAACCATGAGATGGGGGTCGCCGGCGGGGAACTCGCACAGGCGTTGGCCGGAGTGAAGCAAGCGCTCGGCAAGCGAGTGAGAATCATCGCGTTCGACGCCTGCCTCATGGGCATGGTTGAAGTTGCGGACGAGGTCCGCGACGACTGCGACTATATGCTTGCTTCCGAGGCCATGGTGCCGACCAACGGCCTGCCCTATGACAAGCTCCTCGAGAGGCTGACAAGCCGGCCCACCCGTACTCCGGCCGAACTGCTTCCGGATATCTGCGCGGATTACGTCGAGGAGTACCCCGGCCAGCAGGTCGCGCTTTCCGTGCTCGATATGGACGAGCTCGACCAAGCGCTCGACTTACTGGCGACCGCCACGACCGAACTTGGACCAACTCCGACGTCACGTGCGGCCCGAGCCGAGGTCCAGACGATTCCCGGCAAGTCCTTCCACATCGACCTTATCCACTTCCTGGAACTCCTGGCGGGCGGCGTTCCCGATTCCCTTGTGACCTCGCTCCGCTCGGCCGTCATCGCCAACGAACGCAGCTCAGGACTGCAGGACGCATCCGGTCTGGCAGTCTGGTTCCCAGACAACTACCTCGCCCTGAAGGGGTCCTACAAGTCGTATGCCGAGCTGGAGTTCGCCCGGGAATCGGGCTGGCTTCAGTTCCTCAACCGGTACTTCGACAGTGACGACCTGAAACCGGAGCAGCCCGCGATTGCACAGGTGCGGCAGGGAAGCCGTAGTGACGTCCGGCTCTGGTGGAACTCCTGCTTCGACCTTGCGCCGGTGCGGTACAACCTGTACGAAGCGACCCGGCCGGAAGAGATCTTCACCGACTACGCTGACAACTTCTCGAACTGGGTCGCCCTTGGCTGGGCCACGGACAGTCAGCATGTTCACTCCGAGCCGACTGCGTTCTTCTCCGGCTCCGGCTCAAATCTGGCCAGCTTCATTGAGAGCGCCGATACGCTGAAGCTGCCGCGAGGCGGGCTGCTATCGTTCTATGCTTGGTACAAGACGAAAGAGGACTTGGCCCTGGACTCCGCCGGCATCAGCCGCAACGTCTGCTATGTCGAATGGTCGCCTGACCGCGGGACGTGGCATAAGCTCGATTCGCTCTACGGCGACGGCCGTTCGGTCAAGGAGCGACGCTACCTGCTGCCGCCGGCGGCAGACGTCTACCTTCGGCTCCGCTACGTGACAGGCCCGAGCGTCGACGAGGACGGCGTGTTCATCGATGACATCAAGGTTTATTCCTTTGACACGATGCGCACCGTCGCCGACAGCATTCCCGAAACCACGGCTGCCGTGTTCGGCGTGCCGCGGGATGAGGCTGGGTACTACTACTTCGTGACGGCCACCGACTCGTTCGGCAATGTCTCGATGGTGAGCCAACTGAAACGGGTTCCAGTCATCACCTGGGCTGAGCCGTACACACGTCCTGCGCCTTTTTCCGGGGAGTGCGAACTGGTGCTGGACTTTCCGACCGGGGAAGCGCCCGAGGTGTCTATCTACACTCTTTCAGGCGCGCTCGTCCGGAGGCTTCCCGCAAGCTCAGAGCGGGTCCGGCACTGGGACGGCAGGAATGAAGCCGGCAGGGAGCTGGCCGACGGTCTGTACCTGGCGGTCGTCCAAGGCAGTACGTTCAGGAAGCTGGGGAAGATAGCCAAAGTCGCCCGATAGTCTGTGGCTTATAGTTCACGGTTCCCGGTTCACGGAACCGCAAACCAGGCACTAACGGGGTGGGCTCCCCGAACTAAGAACTAGAAACCAGTAACCAAGAACCAGCAGGGGGCAGCACCTTCCCCGGGTTCAGGATGTCTTCCGGGTCAAGCGTTTGCTTCAGACGGCGCATCAAGTCGAGTTCGGCGGGGCCAAGAGCCCGCTTCATCAGATGCCGCTTGGCTGACCCGACCCCGTGTTCAGCGGTGATCTGGCCGCCTCGCGCCAGCACGAAGTCGACCAGGTCGTCAATCACGGCTGACCGGACCCGCTGCCATTCGCCGTCGTCGGTAATGGTCCGGCAGATGTCGACGTGGATGTTGCCGTCGCCGATGTGGCCGAACGGCACCACCGGGATGCCATGCTTCCGCTGCAGCCCGGCAACGAGCCCCACGGTTGCTGGCAGCTCGGCAAGCGGCACCACTATGTCCTCGGCAGTGACTTGGGAGTAGACCCGTTTGAGGTTCTTGGCGAGGGAACGGCGCGCGGTCCATAGCCGTTCCTGGTCGCTTGCGTTGTCGGCCACCAGCGGCTCGCGCGCACCAAGAG
>Ga0172366_10003255_pt1 | contig 12790 bp, 17 predicted proteins | sample LakKivSesite69cm_FD_114533 | JGI IMG/M metagenome (GOLD analysis project Ga0172366, IMG submission 114533) | Sediment microbial communities from Lake Kivu, Rwanda - Sediment site 69cm | ecosystem: Environmental > Aquatic > Freshwater > Lake > Sediment | place: Rwanda: Western Province, Lake... | reverse complement strand
TCCATAAAGTCTCTTCCTTCTAGGTTGCCGCAGCAGCGCCACCAGGCTGCAAAACAGAAGACAGTAACTTGATGATGAAGCCAATTAGTCCAACTGCGCCTATGCCTAAGAGGCATATCTTTATTGATAGCCAAAGCTCGCTTCTTCCCGGCTTAACAGCCAGCTTCAAGGTCCTTGCACACTGAGTTAGGAAATCTCTTAAGCCCATGTTTCGTCGCACTCTCAACATTCCAATTTGATATAACTCATTGCTTGAAACTTGACGATTATGTATGTTCAAGCTTCTTTTCTTACAGATGTCTTCTTTAAAAAGGACGGGGAGATATTTATGTCTTCTTAAGCCTTTCGCATGGTTATGCTGCCGTCAGCGTTTCGCTCGATCTTAGGCTTAGCTTTATCGATGCGATATCAATACTCTTCTATTCTAGAAGCTGAAGCAATAGGTTCTGTACTTAGAATAAGGCAAAGGAACACTTCATACGCTTTCTTATACTCTGCTGTGGCATATACAGGAACTCCTCTCTCGTAGAGATCATTTACCTCCTCGTTGCTTACATGAATTGTGGTTTTGATCTTTCCTGTGACATCATCATAGTCAGCAAATTGGACTTCGTTATCCCGAGAAAGCTCTTTCCCGTTTAGGTATATCGGACGAAAACTTAGTGTAGGGGCTACTCTTTTTACTTCGTCTTGAGGTAGATTGGGAAAAGTAAGTTCTACTTTGTATCTCTTTACTGATGGTTCTCCGATTTTCACTTTGATTTCATCCAAATTATATGCTTCCAAATCAAATTGTTGCCCTTTTGCAGTCAGGTAGACTCTCCCTCCTTTACCTTTAATTTCTTTATGGAAATCGTAGAGAATCTTTAAAATTGTCAACGTGGATGCAAGGACTAAGATAGCGTCTTTCAGCATTTCTGGTGGAGGAGCTGTTTCCTCTATTACATATTGACAACTTACATCCTCTTTTCTTTCCTCTGAACTCAGAATGTCGTGGAACTTCTTCCTATACTCAGGAGGATAAAACACATCGATACGAAACTTATGATATTTCATCTCTCACACCTATGGTACAAGCTAGGGTAAAATACTTACTATCCCAATATAAACAATTGTTTCGATCGATGTGGAATTAGATCGATCGATCGTTTAGGTTAGGATAATTCAAGTTCTTTCTCTAATTGGACGTGCCATATAAACGCAAAAAAAGAAGAGATTTTACGCCTTCCTTATAGTCACGCTGCCATCTGGGTTCTTGTCAATCGACAGCGGCATGTCAACGCGCCAACTCAAAGCCGCGAGCCACTTTGCCTTTAAGAAGATAAAGCCGTACGGATTAATGCGTGCGGCGAGCGGAAAAGTCACAGTCTCTTTATCTTCTTTCTTGACTTCTTTCGGCACATTTTTCTTCTGCTTGGCTTTCTTTTCTGCAGGTGGCAAAGTTTTCTCTACGGGGCCCAAGTTTTGGCTGTGATCGTTGCCTTTATTTTTCTTCGTAAGGCGATCGATCTTCGCAAGCTCTTCTTTCACAAGCTCTTCTTTAACTTGTGACGGTGTTATCTTCGGCTTAAACTTAATTTCTTGCAAATTTCTCACCTCCGTTCACCGCACTATCTCCGTAAGCGGAATGTTCTCTTTCGCCGCATATCTCACAAGTTTACGCAGATTCTTAGGCGGGTAAAGTTGATAGCAGCGTCCGCATAAACGCTTTTCACAAGTGCGACCGCGTAAAGTGTGCCCGTTCTTGGGTCCACAGGAGCATGAGACTTTATAGAGCCAAGCGAAATCTCCACAATGCTCGCAGGAGCCGAACGTTATGCCCATTTTTAGGATTAACTGCTTTGCCTGAGTTATCGTATCCTCCGTCCACATCTTGCGTTCGCGCACGTGCTCTCCGCCGCAGCCTAAGATTATGAGCGCGCAGGTCTGCGCGGGTGAGATGTAACCCTGCATCTTTATCGCTCTCCGTATTTCTGCCGCCAGATTTCGTGGGCCTGTTTAACGGTGATCTGTTTGTTGTGGACTTTTGTGCGTAATTCTTGCAAAGTTCTCTCTTGCTCCGGGGTCATTTTGGGCAGCGCAAAGATTGCATTTAAGTTTCGCATGAGTTGGTGTCGTACTTGCGTCGCTCTTTTTCGTGAACTCATCTCTCTTACCAATTAACTACAAATGCAACCCTCAATTTAAAGGTTTGAAAATCATCAGATGTAAACCCGAAGCCGAGTGACTATAAAAGAGGGTAAGACAAGTGGGCATCGCAGAAGCGCCAGTAAACATTTATACCGCGTGGGAGAATACTATTGATCAAAGCAACTGAGGGATATTAAGTGCAGTGCAATGATCTATTTATAGCAGTGGATCTTTTTGGAAACTTGAATTCCACCCATACGTATGACAGACAAGAGGAAGGCGAACTCGATCGACTTAGGTGAAATCTATGTTCGAAGAGCCACCGGAAATCTTTAGGTACGGCTTAGGATTGCTAATGGCGATGTTACTATTGCTATGGGCGACTTTGGTGATGGCGCGTTTGGAGCATAGAAAGCTAGCGTCTATGTTTAGGGTTATACCAACAAGCATGGTTAAACGCGAAAAGATAGCGCCGCTTTCGAATAAGTTCAAGGTTGGAATAATTTCAAGTTTCGTAGGCGGCGGAATCTCCCTTTTCGAGTTAGTTCAAGGTCCATCTTTTGATTTTGGCGGTTTCGTTATAGCCTTTCTAATCTTTACAGGTTGTGCAATCGCGTATAAAGGTTTCCTATCCATCGGTGTCCTAACAACATACCTGTCATCGCTAATCGCTCTGATAGGCGGCGGCATCAGATTGAGTTCAATGTTATGTATATTCGGCAGTATCCTAATGTTGCTTTCTGTTGGATGGAAACCAACAAAGAAAGGAGGTGAAAGACTGTCATGAAAGGAACAGCTAAATTGCTGATGGCAATAGCAATCATCAATATGTGCCTAATTCTCGTAAGTCCTGTCAAAGCAACCATCTTTTATGGGGAGTATGGGGGGACAGCGAGCACTGAATATGATGAGTATTTTGAACCTTGGCGCATAGAAGCGGAATACACCACACATACGCTTAAGCTCGGCGTATGGTGTGCCCTTCCAGGACAAGAAGGAACTGCAAGGGGATCTATGTATGTTTGGGGACAAACAACCTATACTGGATGGGTTACAGGCACTGTAAAATGGTATATGAAAGGTTGCATTCTCTGTTCACTTATCAATGGTGGGGGATTAAAGGCACATGTAATTGTTAAGTTCCGAGCAGTAGACACCACAGCAAACCATGGGGTCGAAAACATCGTATTCAACCAATACGTAACATGGACATACTTGGAATACAACGGAGAATATAGCGGAAGTATGAGTATTCCTCTGTATAGTGGACATTTCTATCAGTTTTTCTTAGATGTTGAGGTTCATGCAGAGAATTGGGACTCCTTTCCCTTCACAGATGCATACGCAGATTTCTGCGGGTTTCCGGGGCACCCGTCAGACAATCGGATTGAGTGGAGATACATGGACATACCTAATGTTAGTCCAATAGGTGGTGGCGGTTGCCCAACGTTATTTGTTTGGGATGGTGCGGAATACGTTGACGAAGGTGTGTTAGATATTCACGCAGAATCAGATGTTACGGTTCAGCACGAGATACAGAATACTTTAGCCTTAGAAAAGGGTGTATACAAAATTCAATTGAGAGAGCTAGACGGGTACACAAGCCACATAGACCTAGTAAAGCTCTACTCCGTTGATTACAAAGGAGAATGGCACTTATGCCCGTTAACATACGCCTATCACAGTGAACTTGGCAAGGTGAAGCAGACTCTACTACATGACGACAGCAACCGAGTGAACTTGAACCCTGCGGAGATAGTAGACCTGAGATTTGAAGAGTCAGAATGCGAAACAGCATACTTCATATTTGAAATAAACGGCTACAACATGAAAGTGCCATGAAAGTAGACAAACTTTACATCTCCCCCTCTTTTTCTACAAGTTCAAGTTATCAAAAAGCGCGCCACACACAAGGTCTACTTTCTTTGTAAACATAGGAATGACGCATCGATCGATCTCTGGCGCCTTCTTGGAATAACCTATCAACCAACGGTCTCTCCAGTTACATCATCAAGGTTTGTTTCTAACACGAAGATTTCATCTCTCAAAAGTTGGCAATCTGGTGGCTACGCGCGCGTGGCGGTCTTGCTCGCAGTGAGCTCGATCGATCACGAGATATGTCAGCGCGCCCACTTATTGTAGTATTTGTGTTGGTGCATTTTATGGAATAGCAGTGCATGACGTTCTATTTTAGTGCATAACGTTGAATCAGCCTTAATAATATTGCTTTGTCAGTTTTGCTTGATATCTGGCTTGGAGCCGAAGTTTTGGTGCAGGTCATGCCTCAAAGCGTCCGGGAGCGCATAAACCTGACTGAATCGGCTGTTTCCGACGATGTTGTAAACCGGTCTATCGTTGATGCTGCGGAGACACTTGAACTTGAGGCGGACCTCACAATAGATCCTGATGTATGCACGGATGGTGAGGCTGTTGCGATTCGAAACTTGACAGCTGTCTACTGCTACCAAATTGAAGGGCGCGCGTGCATTAGAACTCTTTTGCGAGTTGAACTATGAATTCAAAAAGAGTATCGTGATTCTTGCTAGTTTTTCATGAGTATCAAAATTGCACAACATATTCAACCTAGCAAGCGTTCATTTTGGAAAAAGTTTTAGAATCCGCGACGCTGAGATCAAAGATTACGTCTTAATGAGAGTTAAGAGAGTATTGGGCGTACGTAAGTTAACATGGAACGATGTTGCGGACGATGACGATTTCATATAAACGTTACTATAAGTGCTGATAGATAAATCCACGCATTTCTATTAACTTTTTCCTCTCAATCCAGCTCTTCCCTTAAGAACTTGTCAATGTCTAATCCTTCTCGAATGGTATACTCGTTTCCATGAGCATCTTGACCAGCGGCTGTTTGTCTTCTCCCTTTATGCCTTTCCAGTCCAAAACTGCAGATTCTACCTTTTCCAGTGTTCTTTCGATGCATTGTTTTAGAATTTCAGAATCGAGGCTGGAAACAGCATACTTTGGGATCATGTGTCCAAAAGCTACGTCTTTTTCCAGCGCCATCCGGGTGAACTTGCTGCTGTAGTGTGGTCCACCTATGCCCAGCACCGTTTTAACCGGAGGGCTGCCGAATTTTGAAATCGTTTCCATCGTTGCATGTGCAACAGCTTCAGCTGCCCTTGAATCATTCCATTGTTTGAGTGAACTTCCTAGTTCAACAAACATTGTGGGCACGCTTAAGGATGGCCCGTGATGAGTGCTTTCATAAGAGACTTCGTAGTCAAGTTGCATCTCTCCTTTGAGCTTCATCATAGCCTTTAAAGCATCTCTCATGGCGTTGGCTGGGGAAACAGAAACTTTTCTCGAGATTCCGCCTTTTTCCGCTTCGCCCAAGTTGCCCGGAGTGTGTACTGACAGTGTGGGGGTTCCGCTGACGCTACTATGTTTTGAAATGAAAACTATAAGCTTCAGGTTTGTGAAGAAATCTGTCAGGTTTTGTGCGTATATGGATTCTTCACTTAAAGTCACAAGCTTGACATTTTTTCCATTGACTTCTATTGTATAGGTCGGGTTTCCTTGAAATTCTTCAGTTGCTTCTTTGAAACTGTAGTTTTTGAGGATTTGTCTTGCGATGTTTAAACTTGCGATGTCTTTGTTTGAGGCGACGGTTAGAATCATTTGTCTTCTTCCTTATGCAAGGTATGATGTTCTAAGAAAAAGTTTTCCATAAAGCTTATAATTGCTGAAGCTGGTTGAACGCTTAAAAGTTCAGTTAAAGGTGAAAGCATGCATCTAATTAATTTCAAGGAATTGACTGGGCAACAGCTTGCGGAGATGGTTGATAAGGGCATTGAAATTAAGCGTAATCCTGAAAAATATCGAAAAGCCTTAGACGGCAAATCGTTGGCTTTGATTTTTCAGAAAACGTCCACGAGGACTAGGGTTTCGTTTGAAGTGGCGATGACTCAGCTTGGCGGTCACGGTTTGTTTATTGATTGGAGAACGACGAACTTTGCTTTAGCTGACATAGGGGATGAGACGCAGTATCTGTCTCGCAATGTTGACTGTATAATGGCTAGATTGCTGAAAAACGCTGATTTACAGGTCATGGCTAAGGCTTCTCGTGTGCCCGTAATCAATGGTTGTGATGAAAAATATCATCCAAGCCAAGCGGTAGCCGATTTGATTACAGTGAAGGAAAAGAAGGGTAAACTGAAGGGCGCAAGACTTGTTTACATTGGTATTCACAATAACACTTGCAACTCGCTTGTTGAAGGCTGCACCAAAACAGGCGTTAGAATAACTACGGTGGCGCCGATATTCAACGAGCCGACACGGGATGATGAACTTTTGGAGGCTGCCAAGAAAACTGGGCTGTGGGAAACCACGTTAGATGTTAAGAAGGCTGTTAAAGATGCGGATTTCGTCTATACGGACACTTGGGTTGACATGGAATTCTTCACAGACCCGAAATTTGCTGCGGAAAAAGAGAACCGCGTCAAACTAATGATGCCGTATCAAATCAACAAGGAGCTATTGAAAGGAAGCAATGCCTTCGTAATGCATGATATGCCGATTCACCGAGGATATGAAATAACTGCAGACGCTATTGAAAGTCCAAAATCAATAATATATGAACAAAGCGAAAACAGACTTTACTCGGCAAAAACAATACTCCTAAAACTATTGGAAAAATACTAGGCTAGACACAGTTCACAAAATGGTTTACCGATTGGAAATGTCAAACGAAAACGCTTGGAATATGGTTGCGCCCTGCGGACTTTTGCAGCGCGCGCCAAAGCCTTGATCTTACCGTCATAGACCTTAACGAGACCTCTAACATCAACTACGATGTCCGTGAAAGTATTCTCCAAACTATGTGCTGATTTATTGGATTGAATTAATTGGAAAACCTTGATGAAATAGGTGTATCTGTTCAGCCAAGTTGTTTTTTGTTATTTGAGAATCATCTGGACGAACTTTTCCGCGTCAAATTCTTCAAGGTCGTCATATTTTTGTCCTGTTCCTATGAATAATATGGGCTTCTTGGTAACATACGTGACGCTCAGGGCTGAGCCGCCTTTGACATCAGCGTCCACCTTAGTCAATATAGTTGCGTCTATCCCTACGGATTTATGAAATTCTTCTGCTTGCATGACAGCGTCGTTTCCAATAAGTGAATCTAGGGTTAAAATTGTTAAGTCTGGGTTTACGACGCGCTTGACTTTTGCAAGTTCGTTCATCAAGTTTTGGTTTGTCTGCATCCTTCCGGCAGTGTCAATCAGAACGGCGTTTATTCCATGTGCTTTCGCGTGGCTGATTGTGTCGTAGGCCACGGCCGCAGGATCTGCGCCGTAGTTATGCTTGATCATCTTTATTCCCAGTCTTTTAGCGTGTTCCTCTAATTGTTCAATGGAGCCAGCTCGGTAGGTGTCGCTGCAGGCAATGACAGCGGAGTATCCCTTCTTGTTTAGGAAGCGGCAGACTTTGGCAATGGTTGTTGTCTTTCCAGTGCCGTTTATTCCGACAAAAACTATGATGTATGGTTCGCCTTTCTTGCGTTTTTCTTCAATGGCTTTTAACAAATCTATTTTGTTGTTCGTCATCATCGTCTCTAAAAGTACTTCTCGAAGGTTTTTCTCAACAATTTTCTTGCGGTCTTCGAGTCGTTTAACTTGAACTTTGTCCAAGCGTTTCTCCATTTCATCGCATATTCGTTCTGCCACGGGAAAGGCAACATCGTTTTCTACGAGGTTAATCTTGAATTCAGAAAGTAACGGCCGTAGACTTTCAGCCTTGAGTTCCGTTGTAGTGACTTTATTTATGAGTCCCTTTAGCCCAGATTTCAGTTTTTCAAACATTTTTTGGAGTTTTCCCTTCTCTCAATGCGGCGATTAACGTCTCAAATTTTTCTCTGTCCTCGTTAATTTTGTTCGCGACTTTGACGAACTGTTGCTGCATTGACATTCTTGTCTTCTCCAAGTCTTCCAACCGCTTCTTGATGATGTCTTTTGCTTCCTGCCGTGTTTTTTCAACTGAAACTCCTGCGCCTATTCCAACTATTATCTTGTCTGGATTGTCAAGCCTTGCCCCAATATAAGATGTCCCACCTATTGGAACAAGAAGCTCTGCATTTTTCTCTTCTTTTTCTAAACTTTCTAACGTCGTACTTGCATAGGTTAAGTCTGTGGCGACGGCGTTTACCATGTTAAGTCTAGACTGTAACGCTTCGGCTGTCTGCTCAAGAAACCGTAGCTCAACGCTTATTTTCCGTACCTCTTCTTCTTCGCTTTTACTCTCCAACTTACTCTTCCCCGGTGACCATTTTTTTCAGCAGCGGGTCCTCTATCTGTTCTGGAGGAATTTCTTCAACGCTTGTTATCTTGATGTGAAAACGTTTAACACGGTGCTTGCTGCCCAGTTCGGCGTAAACTTTTTCGACAGCATGTTCAGATTTTGCTGCCACTATTTCTTTTCTGAATGAAGTTTTTAAGTTCGGTTTCAGGATTTCACCTGTTACTTTGAAAACTTTCAATTTCTTCATCCTCTTTGACAACATCCAAGGCGTTCCCAATTATAAACATCTCGGGTCCCGTCGTCAGTAAACCTGCAATGGCTGCATGACGATTGGCAATTAGGCCAGTGCCAACGTAAGGTATTCCGCAATTAATAGTGCCAACATCAACCGGAACCTTTAACATATCCTCCAAAAGTCTCTTTTCTGAATTCTTCAGCAAAGGATGTGCTAAAACACCTTTATTTGTTGCGACGGCCAGCGATCCAACATACGGTAATCCAGCAACTTCACCTTGCGCAACCTCAACGCACAAAGTGTCGGATATGCTCTGTATTTCTGGCGCCCTCAATCGTGGATCAACAATTGCACCGCGGTCATTTGCCAAAACCAGGTTTCCGTATGCAGTCTTCTTGGTTTCCATTACCGTCATGTTTCCTTTAAAACCGCATCTTATGCTTTCAAGTTCTTGTTCTCGAATGAAGCTTGGAAGCAGGATTCCGTATGAATTTGCACACGCAAGTGCGCCAGCAAGGACTGAACCGCCGATCGTCGTGTGTATCAGCTGGGCTTTCAACCATCGGCTCAATCTTTCCGCTTTCTTAAGCGGCACCGATTTTGGAACTATGAGCATTTTGTCCGTAGCAAGTGAGTAGCAACCTATACTTGCGCTTCCAACAAGACTTGACAGGTAAATGGCCAAGGATCAGTCTCCTTCAGCCAAATAAACAGTGACATTGCCTTCTTTATCTTTTCCAGCTCTCACCCGAATCTTTTTTGGAGGTTTCTCTACGCCTCTTCCCCAAACCTTTTCGTTCACTTCATTACTAATGACAAGTCTCTTGGGTTCTTCTTCCTCTTCCCCCTCTTCCCCTTTGCGTGCTTCTAACTTCATGTGCTTAATCATAAAACTCCTAATCATCCGCATCGCTCTTGGAGTTCTCTTTCTCGGCGGCATAATCCAGGCTTTACCCAGTGGAATTGTGTAGATTCTCTCTTCGACTATCTCTTCTTCCTCTTCCTTCTTCTCTCGCGGCGGCTTAACCTCTTCCTCTACTTCCTCAGCAGGTGCAGGCATTTCTTCTTCTTTGGATTCGGCTTCTTCTGCCAGTGTTTCCTCTTCTTTTTCTTTCTCTTCCTCTTTTTCCAGAACTTCTTCAGCCTCTGTTTCTTCGAGAGTTTCAGCTAACTCTTCTGGTTCTTCTTCAGTCTTCTGTACTTCATCCTTGTCTTCTTCAGCCATCAAGGTGTCCTCCTAAGCTCTTATTTTCCTCCTTCGCCACTGTCTTCTTTTGGGGTGTGCCCTGAATTTTCCAGCTGTTTTGGCTATAACCCACGTTGGAACTGCTTTTTTCTCTTTTCCCGCTTTTGCAAGTCTCCGTTTTTTTGCTGTTGGTTTGTTTCGTGCCATGTTTATCTCCTTCTTATTGTTGGTTCCCGCTTGCGAGACTGAAGCTGAATGAGAATCTTTTTCAATTGCTCATCCGCTAACGGTATTGGTATTTTTCCTTGCTGTGCCAACTGGATCAGTTGCAGTTCTAGCTGATCTATAAATTCTGGTTTGACCATTTTGAGGTTTGTCAATCTTTGCCTAGCTTCTGGCGTTAATATGCTTCTTAGCAAGGCTTGCTTCTGTTGTTCCAGCTGTTGCTCTACCTGAGCGTTTCTATGCTCGGCAGCCATTTGTTTCTGTAGTGCTGAAAGTTTTCTTCTGCGAAGTTCTTCCAGCTCGTCCTCTGACATTTCACTCACCTTTCTGGTACTTCTCCAGTTCTGGAAGTTCCTTCACCAATTCTTTGCCGAGTTCTTCAGCTAGCTCATGCAAGAGTTTTCTTCCTTCACGTGTTACCCTTCTTCCGCGAGGTTTCAACGTTTCAATATAACCTGCAGCTTCCAACTGTTGCAGTGCTTTTCTTATTACTGATCCGCCTGCTTTTACTACATGTTCCGGTTTGACGCCGTAGTTTTTTCTTCCACCATAATCAGCTCTCAACTTTTCGATGCCTATCGGTCCGTGACCGTAAATCTTCCTCAAGATTGAAGCGCAACGTGTGTACCACCAGTCTGGATTTTGCGGTTGCTTTTCTACGTGTGCGCCAGTCTTTGCTATGCTCGCCCATGCTGGTGGAGTTACTGCATCCACATTGTCTTTCAGGTACTTGGCTAGCTTTTCGATGAATTTGGACGCTGGAACATCGTTAGGAGTTATCAAGACTTTTTGTCCTCTTGACGTTTCTTGCAGTAAAATCATGAAGCCTCATATAAATATTCTCTGGAAGCGAACTTATTCTAATTCCGTTTGGCAAAAAACCCCATTTTTTCTTTTTCATTCCAGACCTTGGACAAGTAGTTGCTGTGATCCTGCTGCTCGTTGTTTTATGGTTTCTCGAAGAACGCTTCTATCATCTTGAATCATCAAACGGAGACGCGGAAGAGGATGAGTGAGAAGACTTTGGAAAACGTGAGGGAAAGCCGGGGCGGAATCCGATGCTACCGTTGCTGCAAACCGCTGAGAAACTGGACAAGAATCCATTATGTTGTGATTGAAAAAGCTGGCGTTCGAGAGTATAAGCCGGTTTGCAGGGAGTGTGAGCATGGCCTGAATGTTATAAGATCCGAATTTTGTGAGCTTCATAGTTGTGGCAGCCATAGTGACAGGCGTAGTTCTTGGCATAGTCTTCCTTCTTTTAGGAGCCCTACAGAATGACTAGATCGATCGATCGTGAAAGGCGCACAGATTCCTCCAGATCATATGCTCAAGCCGCTTGACCCTCAGCTCATATTCATTGTAGACCCTGGAACAGTGAATCAGCCACAGGGCTGCGTGTCCTTTGCCTTGTCGCTGTTAGGCGATGAGCCCGGAAAATTGGGCAACGGAACCATGGCCAGCGTAACCTTCAGAGCTGAAGAAGTGGGGGCTTCAAACGTGACTATATCGGACTGCATCCTAGTCGGACCTTATTCACAAGTAGATCATACCATTATCTGTAACGGCGTCGTCGAGGTTGTGCTTCCTGATCTTGACCATGACGGGAAAGTGGACGGTTCAGATCTGATCCTTGTTGTCAACTCTTTCGGGTCCTATCTTGGACATGAACGTTGGAATCCAGCATGCGACTTCAATCAAGACTTAAAAATCAACATACTAGACATAGAGGTGGTAGCAAGGGCTTTCGGTGAAACATGATCGATCGATCTGTTGCCCATCATTTAAATAGAAAGTTCCTTCCTTTAGTTAGCGTTAGAGCGACATGAAAATTAGTTACGTTCGTGGGTTGGAGGAAGATGGTGCTAAGTTTTGGTTGAGTAGGGTTGGTTGGGAGTCGAGTGAAGCGTCGGAAAAGATCGCTCAAGAAAATGATCCGGAAAAAACATGCTATGTTGCTGACATCGGTGGAGGCCATGGACGTGATGCCCTGTGGCTTGCTGAACAACGTTTTCACTCGATTCTAATAGAGCCTAACAAATATTCTCTCAGATTAGCGGGAGAAAGAGCAAAAAACAAAAGGCTATATGTGGACTTGATAAATGCTATGTTACCTTATTTGCCACTGTGCTCTGAAGCAATGGATGTGGCTGATCTCTACTGGACTCTACACCAAATTCCAGATGAGTTCAAGCTTGAATCCTTGAAAAAAATCAATAGAGTTTTGAAACCTAATGGAACTTTATATTCTGCAAGCTTTGGACACTGGGAAGGTCAAGAGATGCCAAAAAGCATATATCCAATTTTAGAAAAGCAGAGTTTCTTAAAGCTTCACGTCTCTGCTGGTTTTAAACCTCGCTGTAAGATCGAAAAGAGATCTGACAGTGCTAGATCCTTCGAGAAATTTTGGTATGGGATATTTCAAAAATCTGATTCTGTTTATTTTCGCGAGTAGTCCTAGCTGTTTTATCCAGACCACATACAGAAAGTTAGGTCTGCCGTTTCTTTACGCGCTTGAAATAAACAAATGATACTACAACTGCAGCGTTAAGGAAGCCGAGCTTATCCATTGCGCGCTGCCTTGTCCCTTTATTACGTGTTGAAGTATGTTGGTGAGACTGCTTTGTCTGGTCTTCTGATGTTTTGTGCTGCTTCTCTGTTCAGGATCAGGCACAGTAGGCTGTAGAGGGTGTACGACGTGACGTTTCTAATGCCTCTGACTTTGTTGACGACTAGGCTGTACTGGGTTTTTAGGAAGC
>Ga0172366_10003254_pt1 | contig 12790 bp, 10 predicted proteins | sample LakKivSesite69cm_FD_114533 | JGI IMG/M metagenome (GOLD analysis project Ga0172366, IMG submission 114533) | Sediment microbial communities from Lake Kivu, Rwanda - Sediment site 69cm | ecosystem: Environmental > Aquatic > Freshwater > Lake > Sediment | place: Rwanda: Western Province, Lake... | reverse complement strand
GGCCCCTCCGCCCCCCAGCTTGACCACCACCGTGGGCACCACCTCGGCCAGCACCTCCGCAGCCGCTCTCGGATCGGCCCGTCCGGTGATGGCCGGGGCCTCCACCTCGTTGGGCAGAAAGATATCTGCCTGACGCAGTGTATCCCACAGGGTGGAATCCCACCTCTCCAGGGGATCATAGCCGGTATCCAACGAGGTGGTACAGCCGCGCATCCTGGCGGCGGCGAAGAGGTGGGGATAGCCGGGCTGAAGTCCCTGCTGCAGGAAGAAAGAAGAGGAGTGCACATGACGTGCCTGCTCGAAGAGGTTGTGATCCACCTCCTCTGGAGTGAGGGCCGCGATGGAGCCCAGGTAGGTGACAAATCCCCGGTCCTGCGGGGTGGAGATGGCGATGGTGGCTCCGGTGCGGATGGAGGGGTCCACGATGATGGGTCCGGTGTCCACGCCCAGTTCCTGCAGTCGTTCCACCACGAACCGCCCGAAGAGGTCATCGCCCACCTTGCCCACAAACCCCACGCGCAACCCCAGCTTGCTGGCGGCGGCGGCGCAGATGGCGGAGGAGCTGCCCATACGCAGCTCCAAGCTGGGGGCCAGGATCTCCTTCCCCAGCTCCGGCAGCCGTTCCAGCCCAGTGGCGATGATGTCCACATTCAGCTCGCCGATGACGAGCAGGTCCCAACGGGCGTGTTCCTTCATGGATACTCCTTGATGTCATTCAGTGATCAACGGGTAACGGCTCAACAAGTCAACGGGGGAAGGATTGCCCCACAACTCCTTGACCTATGAGCTTGGCGGTTGGATTATACCCCCCTCGCTGCCAACGTCAATTTCCGGCAGCCAGCCAGTAGGGGCGTAGCGAACTACGCCCCTACTTAGCAATCCAGGAACCCTCGATGTACCCAGGTCTCACACGCTCCTGTGTCGCGGTCCAGAAGCAGACGGCGGAGGAGGACCCGACGCCTCGTCGGGCCAGGGGGTGGCAGCGGCAATCGGCTGGCCTCCAGCCGCTTGATCACTGTCAGCAGCACCATCCCGACACAGGCCCAGGTCACTGCCGGGAGCTCTCCCAACCGCCAAGTCAGCAATGGGAGGGATCCTATCTCCCTGAGAATAGAAACCTGGTTTCTTTTCTCCTTACTCCGCCCAGAAGGAGAGGGCCAATGTCCCCGGGCCGGTGTGGGTGCCGATCACTGGCGTGATCCCGGTCTGATACAGCTCGCGGCAATCGAAACGCTCGCTGACGGCCTGGGTCAGCCACTCCACCTCCTCCGGCTTGGCCGCTCCCTGATGCACGGCCACATGCACCGGCCGTTCTCCTACCACCCGGGCCATGTGATCCACCAGGTCGCGCAGGGCACGGGCGCGGGTGATAGAGCGCCCCAGTGGTTCCGGTTTCCCCTTGTCGGCGCGGAGCTGGACCAAGGGCTTGATCTGCAGCGCTGAGCCCAGGAGCACCTGTGCCTCGCCGATCCGCCCACCCCGCCGCAGATACTCCAACGTGTCCATGGTGACGAACACGTACACCCTGGGGATCAACTCTTGGACCCGATCCACTGCCTCCTGCACTGCGACACCCCTTGCAGCGGCCCTGGCCGCCTCCAGCGCCAGGAACCCCTCAGCCATCAGGCCGGTGCGGGAGTCCACCACCCAGATGTTCAGCCCTTCCATCTCCTGAGCGGCGGTGAGGGCCGCGCTGTAGCCCATTCCCAGTTCCCTACCGTAAGGGATGCAGATAATGGCCTCAGCCCCCTCCTCGGCCAGCCGCCTGTAGAAGGACAGATACTCCCCCACCGATGGGGCGGAGGTGGTGGGCAGTTGCTTGGCCTCCTGCAGGCGGTGGTAGAACTCATCCAGGCCCATCTCCACACCATCCAGATAGCTCTCGGTGCCGAAATTCACGTGCAGGGGGATGACGTGGATGGAGTACTCCCGCCGCAGCTTATCCGGCAGGCAGGCCACCGAATCGGTGAGAATCGCAGTCCGATGCATGGCTTCCTCCTTCGCAGAATTCGATCAGTCTTCGTCGGGAATGGCTCCTGCGACCCGGGTCAGTTCGGCCCGCAGCCCCTCGATCAGATCACTCTCTACCACTCGACGCGCCTGGGCGATGGCTCGGGCCACGGCCGGCGCCCGCGAGCGCCCATGCCCCACTACCATCACCCCGTCAACCCCCAGCAGCGGCCCTCCTCCCAGATGCTCCTCTATCTCCATCATGGCCCGCAGGCTGCCGACTAACTCCTCGATCTGAGGCTCTGGAAGCTGCCCTTCCAGCCGCTCTTCCAACCACCCGGCCAGGGCCCTTCCCAGCCCCTCGCTGTACTTGATCAGGATGTTGCCCACGAACCCGTCGCAGAGGGCCACATTCACGCGGCCACTGGTCAGGTCCCACCCCTCGATATAGCCGACGAAGTTGAACCCGCTCCCCTCCAGTAACTCGTAGGCGGCCTGCGTCTGAGTGGTGCCCTTGCCCGGCTCGGTGCCGTTGGACAGCAGCCCCACCGTGGGCGCGGCGATGCCCAACAGGCAGCGGGCGTAGGCGACACCCACTGCCGCGAACTGGAGGAACTGCTCCGGCTTGCAGTCGGCGTTGGCCCCCAGGTCGAAGGTCACCGTCTGCGGCGCCAAGGGCAGGAAATTCCCTCCGGCCACGGGGCGCTGCACCCCGGGCAGCGGGCCGAAGGCCCAGTGGGCAGCGATCATGGCCGCCCCGGTGTGGCCCATCGTCACCGCCGCATCCGCTCGCCCCTCCTTCACCAGTCGGGCGCAGAGGGCCACGCTGGCCTGGGGCTTGGCCCGCAGTCCGGCCGCTGGGGATTCGCCATCCAGGATGAACTGGTCGGTGTGGTGCAGTTGGATGGGCAGGCCTGAGGCGTCGCAGGCGGCCAGCTCGGCCCGAAGCCTGTCCTCCGGCCCTACCAGGATGATCTCCACCCCTCCCTGTCGGGCCGCCTCCACAGCCCCCCGCACCACCTCTCTGGGGGCAAAATCCCCCCCCATCCCATCCAGAGCAATCTTAATCCTTACCTCTCTTCTCATCTCCACCTCCCTCAGTCTGAGAGCACTGGCTCGGTCACCTCTCTTGCGGGTCTCCCTCAATCCAGAAGGCCACCCCTACCAGCCCCGGCCCGGTGTGCGCCCCCATGACGGGGGTGAACCCGGTGACATAAAGCTCCACGCAGTTGAAGCGGGCCTCTATCCGCTGGCGCAGCCGCTCCGCCTCCTCCGGTACGTCGGCATGCGCTACAGCCGCGTGGACTGGCCGCTCTCCCACCCGCTCGGCCATGATCTCCAGGATGCGCCGCATCGCCTTGGCTCGGGTACGGGGCCGCTCCAGGGCGTCCACCACGCCATCCTCCACGAAGAGGATGGGCTTGAAATTCAGTGCGGAGCCTACCAAACGGGCCGCCCGTCCGATTCGCCCCCCGCAGTAGAGATACTCCAGGGTGTCCAGGATGGCGATGAGGTTCACCCGGGGGATCATCGCCTCGGCCCGGGCCACCACCGCAGCCAGATCACCGCCCCGAGCCGTCGTTCTGGCCGCTTCCAAGACGACGAACCCCTGGGCCATGGCCGCGCTGCGGCTGTCAATGACATGCACTGGCACTTCCTCGAACATCCGCCCTGCCTCTGCGGCTGTCTCCACTGTGGCGCTGAGTTCCCGGGCCGCGTGAATGCAAACGATGGCCTCTGCTTCCTGGCTCAAACGCTGGAAGAGAGCCAGGAAATCGCCCATGGAAGGGGTGGTGGTAGTGGGCAGTTGCCTGGCCGTCCGCAGCCGGCGGTAGAACTCGGCTGCCGTCATGTCCACCTCATCGCGGAAGGTCTCCCGGCCGAAAATCACCAGGGTGGGGATCACGGCGATCCGATACTGCGCCGCCAGTTCCGATGGCAGGTTGGCAAGGCTATCGGTGACTACAGCGATATGACTCATTGGCTGTCCCTTCTCCTTCCCCACAAGTGGGCCAGGCCCTGTCCGCTCCCCCAGGCCAGGGCGAAGGCGATGATGAGGGAACCGATGAGGTTGACCCCCTTCCAAACCCAGCCCCACCTCCCCAGGAGGGTACTCCCCAGCCAGGCGCCCAGGACCCCGACCATCAGTGTCGTCCAGATACCGCCTGGGAGCTCTTGCCCGCGCAGGAGACACTGCCGGGTCGCCCAACTGATGGCCAAACCGATGGCCAGGATGAGGAGGGTGCCCCACCCCCCCCACCACTCACCCTGTCGGATGGCACGAAGCTGAGCCTGTCCGGCCAATAGGTGAACAAACTCCACAATCCGGTTGCGGCGATAAGGATAGATGCCAGTATGCCGAGGATGGCTTTATAGTTGGGCGGGAACATCTCCTTCTCCGGCCGGAGGCAACGAGTAGATGAGTCAACGAGTGAGCTGAACCCTCGGTGACTCAGTGCCCTGTTAACTCGTCACTTCTTATCGGTTTGATTTTATCACAAAGGGATTAAAAATTAGGGGAAAAAGTATAAAAAGGGGATAAACATCAAGGGCGGCGGAAGCGGTAGCCCACCCCGTGTTCGGTGAGAATATACTTAGGGTCCTGAGGGTCGGGCTCCAGTTTGGCCCGCAGCCGGCCGATGTACACCCGGAGGTAGTCAATCTCATCGGTGTACTCTCGGCCCCACACCCGCGCCAGAAGCATTTCGTGGGAGAGCACCCTTCCGGCATTGCGCACCAGGTGGTAGAGTAGCTTGTATTCGGTGTTGGTGAGAGGCACCCGCCTCCCCGCCATCGTCACCTCCCGCTGGGTGAAATCCACCCGCAGGTCACCGCAGAGGAAGGGTTCTTCATGGGCAAGCGGCCAGTTCTGAGCTCTGCGGAGCACAGCTCGAACGCGAGCTACCAGCTCCAGGTGGCCAAAGGGCTTGGTGATATAGTCATCGGCCCCCAGCTCCAGCCCCTGCACCTTGTCCAGCTCGCTGTCCCGGATGGTGACCATGACGACCGGCACGTCGGAGAAGCGGCGGAGCTCCCTCAATACCTGAAAGCCATCCATCTCTGGCATAGCCGCATCCAGCAGCACCACATCCGGGCTCTCCTCGGCCACCAGGTCCAGTGCCCGCTCCCCTTCGTAGGCGCTCAGCACCTCCCAGCTTGGCTCCTGGAGGGTCAGACTCCAACTGATCACCTTGACCATGTCAGCCTCATCGTCTACAATCAGGACCTTCATCTTCTCCCCCTTTGGAGTGCCGAAGCTCTGCTTCGGCAGCGCAAGCGGAGCTTGCGCACTCCAGATTCGCCATTCCAGGGATAGTGAATCGGAAGGTGCTTCCCTCCCCTGGCCGGCTCTCCACCCAGATGCGCCCCCCGTGGAGGACGATGAACTGACGGGCGAGATACAGCCCTAACCCTATCCCTACTCCTCCCTGATCCTTCGCTAGGGTGTAGAACTTGTCGAAGACGCGCTCCTGCTCCGTTAGCGGGATACCTGGCCCATTGTCCTGGATGCTGACCTCCATCTCATCCTCCCGTTCCACCACCGCGACGCAGACTTTTCCCCCTTTAGGGGTGAACTTATGAGCGTTGGAAAGCAGATTGTCGAGCACCTGCTCGATGCGGCGCCGATCCACAGAAACGGAGCAGAGGCTCGGCGGAAGCTCCAGCCTGATGGTCTGCCGCTTGCGTTTCATCAGGGGAGCAAAGGCCTGTACCGCCCGCTCCACGAGAGGCCGTAGGTCTGTTGGCTGTCGGGACAGGGTCACCTGTCCCGCTTCCAGGCGGGTGACCTCCAGCAGGTCGGTGACCAGAGCCTCCAGCCGCCCTGTGTGGTGGCTGATGGCCTCCAGCAGTTCACGGCGGGCTTGCTCTGAGCACCTCTCTCCCTCCTCCTTGAGCAGCCCCAGCGAGGTCTTAACTATGGTCAGAGGCGTGTGCAACTCGTGGGAAACGGAGGAGACGAAGCCGGCCTGCAACCTCTCCAGGGCTCGAAGCTGTTCCACCTGGCGCTTCTCAGCCTCATACAGCCGAGCATTGCGGACGGCAATGGCGGCCTCCCGACCCAGGGCCCTCAGGAACGCCAGTTCATCCTCAGTGTACCGATGAGGCCTGAAATGGCCCACATCCAGAAAGCCGATGGCCTCGCCATCCAACAGCAGGGGCATAGAGGCCCCGGAGACGATCCCCTCCTGCTGAGAAAGTGCCCGAAAGGAAGGGAATCGCTTGGGCAAAGCGCTGATGTCCTCGACCACATAGGGACTGTCCCCCTCCAGGATGACGCTCATCAGCTCCTGATCCACCCTCCAGCGCGCATGGGACAAGGATGTGGGATCGAGCCCCTGAAGGGCAGCCGGCCGCAGATGGTGACCCTCCTTCTCCATCAAGGAGAGCACAGCGACATCGGCTTCCAGGAAACGGCAGGAGGCCATGACCACCGTCTGCAGCACATGTTGGAGATCCAGGCTGGTGCCAAGGCGCTGAAAAAGCTCATTCAGGGCCGTGAGGCGTGCCACCAGGGCCCTTTCCCGTTCCGTCTCCAGCCTCTCCTGGCGCAGTTGTTCCAGGAACAACGCACACAAGATGGCGATCAGGAGAAGAATGGCGGAGGTGCCTGCTAGGCTGTAGATGGCGTAGGGGAATTGCCGGCCAGCAGGGTTGATGAAGCAAGTAGCAGCGTAAAGGCAGTTGATGAGCAGGGCCAGGAGGACGGTCTGAACCAGGTTTAGATGGAAAGCTATGCCCAGGATGACGAAGTAGTACACGATGAAAAAGCTAGAGTGAAATCCCCCCGTCAGGTAGATGGCCACGGTGGCTACCAGTGTGTCCAGGGCCAGGATGTTGAGGGGAAGGCGAGGCCAGGGGAAGATGTGTCCCAGGGCCTGGATAAGCAGGTTGTAAATGACGGCGCCTAAGATGACAGTGGAGATGGGAATGAGCACTCCTTCAGTGAAGGGATCGAAGAAGGAGAGGAGGAGAACTAACCCCAGGGCCAGCCAGCGCAAGGCCATGATCACCCTGTCCGCCCCCTCCAAATGGAAGAGCTGTGTCCACCATCTTGTCACATATCTCATCGCTACCTCCTCGCATGCTCAGGCTAAGATTATACCACACTTCCCCAAAAGGGCATCCCAGACTGACCGGAGGGAATAATTCAGAATTTTGAATAGTTGGGGCTCTAGTTGCACAAAACTTACGCTAATTCATGTACAATAGGGAATTTCGATTTGACAATTGGGTCAAGGTGTGCTATGATTTACCCTGATTGTAATTTAATAATACCATTGGGAAAAGGAATGCTACGATGCTCGAACGACGACCACTTTACGAACAGGTACGGAAACAGACGCTCGACTACATCAACGAGCACGATCTGAAGCCCGGTGACGCCATCCCCACCGAGGCAGAACTGGCCGCGCGCTACGGGGTAAGTGTAGGCACAGTGCGCAGGGCTCTCCGCCAACTGGTGGACCAGGGGATCCTCTACCGTCAGCCGGGGCGGGGGACCTTTCTGACGGAGCAGAGCCGGGAGAGGGCCAGGCGACGCGGTTTCTTGGCCTGCATGGTACCCTACATCCGTGATGCCTTCGCCTCTACAGTAATCGCTGGAGCACAGCACGCAGCGCAGGAAGCAGACTACGCCCTCCTGCTGCACAACTCCTACGGCCAGCCCGACCTGGAGGAGAAGCTCCTGCGCCAGAGCCTGGGAAGCGCAGCGGGGATCGTTCTCCTGCCCGTGGGACGGGCCACACTCCCCCCCATACTGGAGGAGCTCCTGCGCCGCCGCTTCCCCCTGGTGTTTGTGGACCGGCTTCCCACTCCGGACACCGACAATGTCAACTGCGTGATCGCCGACAACCGTGGCGGCGCCTACGCCGCCGTCCAGCACCTCATTGAGCTGGGACACCGTCGGATTGGGTTGGCCCTGACAGCCAACGCCAAGGTGAACAGCAGTGTGGCCCAGCGTGCGGAGGGCTATCGCCAGGCCCTCCGTGACCACGATCTAGTCGTGAACGAGGCCCTGGTACTGGAAGGGCTCACTCCCCGCCGCGAGATCGCCAAGCCCACCGACGAAGAAGGCGTCGAAGAGGGAGGCGATATCGATCTGATCCAGGGGTTCCTGCGGCGAGAGCAGCCCTCAGCTCTGTTCGCCGTCAACGACCTGATAGCTATCCAAGCCTGGCGGGCCGCCGAAGGGCTGGGACTGTCCATCCCTCGGGACCTGTCCATCGTGGGCTTCGATGACGCCGATTTCCTGCGCGACCTGGGCATCCCCCTGACCACCGTAGCCCAGGATGCTTTCGGGGCAGGCCAGAAGGCGGTGGAGATCCTGATCGAGTGCATTGAGGGGAGGGTCGGGGTCCCCCGCCAGGTGGTGCTGCCCACCCACCTGGTGGTGCGGGCCTCCTGTCAGGCCTATAAAGCGCAGAGTTGACAAATCACGGAGAGCGTGGCATAATCCCAACCCGGAAAAATACAGAGGAGCACGTCCCTGACGGCTCGGAGGATATCCTCCCCGCCAGGGACGTTTTGTTGCCACCTCGGAGGCTGGCGGGGTGGCTATCAACCTCATGGAGCGAAACATGAAAGCGATTCGCCTGTACGGCCCACGGGACCTACGTTTGGATGAGGTGCCACGGCCGGAGATCACCCCTCAGCAGGTCCTCATCCGCATTGAGGCCTGCGGTATCTGTCCCAGCGATGTGCGCTGGTACGCTGGAACCCGCCCCATCTCCGGGAGGGTGAAACTCCCCCACATCCCCGGCCACGAATGGGTGGGGGAGATCGTGGAGGTGGGGTCGGAGGTCACCGGATACCAGGTGGGGGACCGCGTGGCGGCCTACGGCCAGGTGGTGTGCGGCATGTGCGAGAACTGCCAGCGAGGCATCTTCAACTTCTGCCTCCATCGTCAGTGGGCCATCGAGGGCGGCTTCTCCCAGTATGGCCGCGCCTCAGCCCAAGGGCTGCTTCCCATCCCCCAGGAACTCAGCTACGAGGAGGCCTCCTTCACTGAACCCCTTTCCTGCTGCATCAACGGCATCTGGCGCAGCCACGTCCGACTGGGGGACGATGTGGTCGTGGTGGGCGCGGGCCCCATCGGGCTGCTGCATGTGCAACTGGCACGCTTGCAGGGAGCGCGGGTCATCGCCACCGACCTGATCCCCGAAAGGCTGGAGGTGGCGAAAGCAGTGGGCGCGCACGAGGTAGTGGACGCCGGCGGGGGGGACGCTGTGGAACAGGTGCGAGAGCTCACCCAAGGGCGGGGGGCCGATGCGATCATCGTAGCCACCGGCACCCGAGCGGCTATGGAGCAGGGGTTGCAGATGGCCGCCCTGCACGGCAATGTTAACTTCTTCGCCGGAAGCTATCCCTCTCCGCAGCTTTCCCTGGACCCCAACCTGATCCACTACAAAGAGTTGACCCTCACCGGCAGCCACCACTTCACCCCCTTTACCTTTCAGAGAGCCCTCAAACTCCTCCAATATGGCCTGGTACAGGTCAAGCCGCTGATCAGCCACCGGCTGGAGCTGGAACAGACACCGGAGGGGTTCGACATCGTGGCCGGACAGAAGGGGCTCAAGGTGATCGTCTTCCCTCAGCAATAGTGAGGAGGAGGGGCATGGGGCCGTACCTGTTGGCCATTGATCAGGGGACCACCACCTGCCGGGCCGTGCTGTACGACCTGGAGGGGTACGCCATCGCCGAGGCCTACCGCGAGGTCTACCCCCATCACCCCCAGCCGGGTTGGGCGGAGGCCGACCCCCAGGACTGGTGGTGGGCCGTTGTGGCCGTGGTCCACGAGGTCCTCAGCCATTCGGGAGCAGCGCCCTCCGACATAGCGGGAATCGGCGTCGCCGCTCTGCAGCACGCCATTGTGCCGGTGGATAGAGAGGGCCAGCCCCTGGCCCGAGCGATGCTGTGGATGGATCAGCGCTGTGCCCCCCAGGTGGAGTGGATGATCCACCAACATGGGGAGACCATCCGGAGGGTGATGGGGGAGGGGCGCTTCCCCACCACCACCTATTCAGCCCCCAAACTGCGCTGGTGGGCCGAGAACCGGCCGGAGGTGATCCGTCGGGCGGCGGTCTTCCTGCTCCCCAAAGACTACCTCCGCTACCGGCTGACTGGCGAGGCGGCCACCGACCCCTCCGACGCCGGAGGGGCCTTTCTCTACCATCCATCTCGGCACGGCTGGGCCACGGAGCTGCTGGAGCTGATCGGCGTCCCGGCGGAGAAGATGCCCCCCATCCGCCAGCCCTACGAGATCGTCGGCCGGGTGAGCGGTGCCGCCGCGGCCCAGACGGGGCTGGCCGAGGGCACGCCTGTAGCCACCGGCTGTGCCGATACCCTCTCCACCCTCATCGGGGCCAATGCCCTGCTGCCAGAGCGGGGCTACCTCTACCTGGGCACGGCGGCCTGGCTGGCCCTTTACGACTACAGTTATCCCTATGTGACCACCTATCAACGTCCCCCGGCGACCATAGAGGGGAGATATCCCTTTGGCTCGGTGGCCACCACTGGCGCGGCGCTGCGCTGGTTCCATGACCTGCTCCGGCCTACTCCGGCTGGGCCAGGCGTACATCCCCAAATCGACTACGGCTCACTGCTGGCTCAAGCAGAGGAGGTGGAGCCGGGCGCGGAGGGGCTCATCTTCCTGCCCCACCTCATGGGCGAGCGGGCCACCAATGATCCTCGGGCCAAGGGTGCTTTCTTTGGGCTAACCCTGGCCCATGGGCGGATGCACCTCCTGCGGGCGCTTCTGGAGGGCACGGCCTTTGTCCTGCGCCAGCTCCTGGACCACTCAGGCTATGGGCCACCCCGGGAACTTCTGGCCCTGGGGGGTGGGGCTAAGAGCCCTCTGTGGTGTCAGATCATGGCTGACGTGATGGACATCCCTGTGCTGATGCCCCGGGTGGTGGAGACGACTTCTCTGGGAGCGGCCATCCTGGCCGGGGTGGGCGTGGGTCTGTACCCCAGCGTGGCTCAGGCGGCGGAGAGGGTGCTGCACATCGTGGGTCGGCACGATCCTCGAACGGAGTTTCGGGCTCGATACGACAGAATATACGCCCTCTATCGTCAGTTGGATGAGTTGCTCACCCCCTACTTCCCTCGGGTGCCGGTGTAGGGGCGAGGCATTCCATGAAGACTGGCTCAATTACACCGTACCCTCGTATAGACCAGCGATCGAGGCAAATGCAAGATGATCTTGGGAATGCCTCGTCTTTGCTCCTGGGCCTGGATCAAGGCTCAACCACCTGCCGGGCCGTGCTGTACGACCTGGAGGCCCATATCATCGCCGAAGCCTACCGCGAGGTCTACCCCCATCACCCCTATCCCACCTGGGCGGAGGTGGAGCCGGAGGATTGGTGGCAGGCAACGGTAATGGTCATCCGCGAGGTGCTAGCCTCCTCCGGCGTGGATCCGACCCGAATTGCCGGGGTGGGGCTGACTGCCCTGCTCCACGCCGCGGTGCCCGTGGATGAGACGGGCCAACCCTTGGCGCGGGCTATGCTGTGGATGGATCAGCGCTGTCAGCCCCAGGTGGAGTGGATGATTCAGGAACATGGAGCCAAGATCGAGGCGGTCATGGGCCCTGGCCGGCAGCCCAGCACCACCTTCACCGCACCCAAGCTGCGCTGGTGGCTAGAGAACCAGCCGGAGGTCATCCAGCGGACCTACAAGTTCCTGTGGCCCAAGGATTTCATCCGCTACCGGCTTACGGGGGCCATGGCCAGCGATCCCACCGACGCTGGAGGAGCTTTCCTCTTGCATCCGGAGCGCCGCTGGGCCTGGGAGATCATGGAGCTCATCGGCGTCTCCGCGGAGAAGCTCCCCCCCATGCTGGAGCCCTACCAGGTAGCGGGACAGGTCACCGCCCAGGCCGCCCGGGAGACGGGCCTGGCCGGGGGGACGCCGGTGGTCGCCGGCTGCGGCGACACGCTGGCCACCCTCATCGGGGCCAACGCCAACCAGCCCGGACGGGGGTGCCTCTACATCGGCACCGCCGCCTGGCTGAGCCTGGGCTCCTTCAGCCGTTACTTCGCCCCTCCCCAGTCAAAAGTTTCGGGGGAGCGGCGGTGGGGCTTCGGGGCGGCGGCGACCACAGGCGCGACGGTGAAGTGGTTCCGCGATCTGGTGAGTGGCTGCCCCGAGGGAGGCGGGGTGCGGGAGCTTGTAGACTACGAGGCCCTTTTTGAGGAGGCGGCGACAGTGGAGCCCGGAGCGGAAGGGGTCATTTTCTTGCCCCACCTCATGGGCGAGCGGGGGCTGAACAACCCCTATGCCAAGGGGGTTTTCTTCGGCCTGACCCTGGCTCACGGCCGGCAGCACCTGATGCGGGCCGTGCTGGAGGGCTCGGCCTACTTCCTGCGCCAGCTCATCGAGCAGGCCGGGGAGCCTCTGGAGGAGATGGTAGCCGTGGGCGGCGGGGCCAAGAGCCCTCTGTGGAGGCAGATCTTCGCCGATGTGACCGGCGTGCGGGTGCTGACCCCGCGCATCCTGGAGACAGGCGCGCTGGGGGCGGCGATCCTGGCCGGTGTGGGGGTGGGCCTATACCCCAGCGTGGCCCAGGCAGCGGAGAGGTGGGTGGAGATCGTCAGCGAACACTCTCCCGATCCTTGCTGGCGGGAGCGATACGACAGGATATACTGCCTCTACCGCGAGTTGGAAGACCGCGTCGCGCCCCTCTATCCCCAGGTGCCAGTGGAGTGAATTTGACAGATATACTTTCAACGGTCATAAAGTTTCATTTTCAAAAGTCTGGAAGTGGAGGGTCAGCAAGCTGGCCAGCTTAGCCTTGTGCTTGTTTTGCGTTTCAGACAAGCATTCCAGAATCGCTTTCTTG
>Ga0172366_10003253_pt1 | contig 12792 bp, 11 predicted proteins | sample LakKivSesite69cm_FD_114533 | JGI IMG/M metagenome (GOLD analysis project Ga0172366, IMG submission 114533) | Sediment microbial communities from Lake Kivu, Rwanda - Sediment site 69cm | ecosystem: Environmental > Aquatic > Freshwater > Lake > Sediment | place: Rwanda: Western Province, Lake... | reverse complement strand
GGGCGCTTTGCAAGGTGGAGATGACTATTTGCAGATAATTTTCTTTTAACAAAAATAATGGTCTTCTTACTAAAAGAAAATTTAGAATTTCGGAAGGTTTGTTTTTTGAAAGCCGATTTTTTGCGTGGAACCCACTCTTTAAAAATCAGAAGGTTCAAAAAATGAAAACCGTAATTCGTTCTGCAAATAGGAATACTACCTGTGTAAAGGAGTTCCCTGAACCTGCGTAAACTGTTAAGCCAGTAAGAGAAAAAAAACCTTAAAAATCTTTTATCTTTTGTCCTGTCTTTAACATCAGGGTGTTATGAGGTTGGGGGTGGCGGGCGGGAAAATCACGACAGGGTAAATCCCTCGAGTGATTTTAACGGTCAAAGGGCTTTAGCCCTGCGTAAAACAAACCTTTGAGTGACGGCTCTGTCCATCACGATAACTAAAATTCTTTCCTATGAAATCTCTCTTTTTCACAATTTCGTTTCAGAAATTGCTATTCTCTTATCAATCTTGAGGCATCTTTTAATAAGTTAATGGGCATGCTCCTTTCATTGCCGATTAACTTATTGCTTCTTGCCTCAACAAAAATAAAGTCTTAAGCGAAGCAGGACGCTTTAAAATACCGAAATAATTTTTGCCTTATAAAATTACTTTGGGTATTTTTGTCCTGCGAGCATGTCATACAATCACGGGCGCTCCTAAAAGCATCGAAAATGATTTTCGTCTTCTAAAATCATTCTGGGTGCTTTTGCCCAGCTAACATGATCCCCTCTGGAGGTTTGGGGGACAAATCCTCGCAATTGATTTTTTCCAGTAAATATCTCTTTTAATTTCAAGATTTTGTCTCAGAAATCTCACTATTGAAATATTACCTTGCGAGGCGCTTTAAAAACGACTCTAAACATCAATGCCTTATCCAGTGACTAGAGTGGTTTTTGCATCGAGCTACAATATTTTGTTCTTAGTTCATTTACACCCTTGCTGTGCATCATAATGATGATGAAAAGTTGGGACTCAATAAAGCAACTAAAATTCATAACTGCTGACCAGATAGAAAAAAATTTCTAAATCTATTTTAATAATTACTATGCTGTGCAGAAATTGAAACGAAATCACTACACTATCTTATCGAAACCGTAATCAAATTGCTTACACTCCGATATAAATTCCTTAATTTTCATTATACTTTTGCATTTAATCTCTCTGTTCTTGTATGTTCCTACAACAGTTTCTACTCCTGATTCAACATCTACACCATACGGTCTTACTTTCTTTATTGCCTGAAACACATTTTTGGGTGTCAAACCACCTGCTAAAATTACTGGTTTGCCTATATTCTTAACAAGTTCAGCACTTAACTCCCAATTATGAATAATTCCCGTCCCTCCTTTCCACCTTCCTTTTCGTTTTGAATCAAACAATAAAGCATCAACACTCTTTGAGAAAACTTGTGCAATCTTAAGAATATCTTCATATTTAGAATCAACATCTAGCGAAATCGTCTTAACTATCATTAATTCATTTTTCTTTCTCCGCGAACTTAATTCACATATTAAATCTTGAAATTTACTACTTCCCACTTTCCCCTGGAATTGAATTGTGTCAAAATCAACTTTATCAAGGACTTTTTTTAGAACATAAGGTTCATAAATATCCGTCAGCATCCAATAAGATACCTCTTTAGGCAAAAATTTAATTATATGCCGAAATTCTAAAATCTTGCCTTCAACGTCAGAAGTTTTCCAAACATGGAATCCGAGAGCATCAGCACCTAATATTGCAGATTCATATGCAACATCAAGATACTTCATGTTGCATATTTTAACTTTCATTCCTGTGTTTTTTTTATCCCAAAATCTTTTCGTCATATATATCGGTTTTATCATAAGGAGGGGACATTATTTCCATAATAACGCATACTCCTTCTTGCTTATTAGTTATCTTGTGGAACTCTTTTACATCAACAATTATAGTGTCTCCAGTTTGAATGTTTAGATGGAGACCATCATTAGTTTCCAGTTCAGCACATCCTCTAACAACATGAAAAACTGTCTCTGATTTACAATGATAATGCATACTTGTGCTCATATGAGGATATATTTCTAAAATCTTGAAATCAATTCTTTCAGTTTTCATTTCAAAAGAATTTCCACCTGCCAAAACCTTCATTATTCCGTATTTTCTTTTAATTTGTTCTGAGTTCTTTATCGGTCTTACTTTCATTGATTCTAAATCCTTTTTAATAGATATGCATAAATATTACCCATACCTTCTGAATACTTAGGATTATAGGTTTGTGGTTGTGCATACATAACAGATAAGTCTTCCTCAATAGCTAATACACAGCAACCTAAAGATTGTGGCTTGGTACCAAAAGGAGAGATAGTGAAATGTGCATCTTCTTGTCCATATCCAGTTATGATAGACTTTACCGTCTTATACATTTCAAATGGATCATAAAGAGGGCTATATCTAATATCATTGATTCCATTTTGAAGCTTGTCGATTATATCTTTGTTAGCGTATAAAACTCTATCAATCATTATTGATGGGAATCCGATTACAGGGCAAATGTCGACATAGCTTCCATTCTCATAAACCTTTTTTGCTAATCCTCCCTCAAATCCAAGAATAGGTATCCATATGTGTTTTTTTCCACCAGAATAAGACCCCACAAAACCTGATATGTAAGACACTTCCTCTGGATCTTTACTCAACCAGTGTGGATAGTTAATAACACTTGTATAGATTATATAAATTTTATGATCATAGTTAATATTTTTGAAGAGAAATTTTACAATAGGAAAAAAAATTTTCGTGGGAACTGTAGATATATCAAAAAAAATGTCACTTTCTTTACCTGCTATAAGATTCTGTATTTTCCCTACTACTTCATCAGATTTCGAAAGCATTCCATCGATAAACGTTTTTCTTGTTTTATCTAGAAGATTCTTTATCACTAATCGATTTTTATTTTGAAGATCGCTACATTGGTCTCTATAATAGTTTTTATCATCCTCAATATTCGCAATATAGAAATCAAAATTATTAACACTAGAATAATTTCGTATCAATTTGACAGCTTCAGTGCATCTGCTTTCGAAACTCGTAGCACCGATAAAAATAGATTTCTCTTTAACATCTTGCAACACTTTTCTAAATGAAAAATTCTCTATTAAAAAATTGCTCATAATCCCTCTCTCACATTTCCTCAAAACAGGGTTAATCCACTAGGTTTTAAAAATTCATTTATGAGTCTCCTCTTGGTTTCATTCCAGTCATATTCCTTATCAGAAATTAGTTTAATAAGGTCGTCTTTATTAAGACTTATATATACCTCTTCAGGATAAACAGAAAGGTTAAAGCAAGGGCATAGCATCTTGTTAAAAGAGATGATAACTTTTGAGTGTTTCTTATCAACTTTCTCTTCTTTATGAAGTAGAGAGTAATCTATCGCCTCACTTATTAAGTCCTTTATATCTGATTTGTCATATTCATCTTTGTCAATTTCGCAAGATATAATCAACCACGCGGGTATCAACTTATGCAGACCCCTAAATAAAATGCCTAATCTAGACAAAACTAACTGCAATTTAGAACCTGACGGTGTTTTCGTGGCTATCTCGTCAAACATTTCTTCCGCAACTATCTTGACACACATACTTTGCTTTTCTTTTGATAAATGTTTCCTTCTTACATCTTCGAAATTTTCATCCACTAACTCAAATAGTTTTTTACAAAGTCTAAGATAATTTAGTACAACTGGATATGACATTCTTATCAATGTATCATACCCAAAATATTTTTTCCCACTCATAGGATTAATATTGGCTCTGGTAAATGAATAAACCTCCGTCGCCTCTTTTCTCCATCCTTCTTCAGTCCTATTTTTCTCTACATCCTTTTTTATATCATCTTTTTCTATTTCTGCTTTCTCATATTTTTTAATTGCTTTTAATAATAGCATCATAGAAACTATCCGATTAAAAATACCATCAGGAGGAGGATGATTAAAAACGTCTTTATATTCTTTTTCTAGATTTTCAAAGTTATACTTATAATGTTCTTTTGCTTTCTGCTTCAGCCAATCAAAAAACTCATTTAGATTAGAATCGTCTTTCCGCGAGGGTGTAGAAAACAAGTCACTAAAGGAATAGTTTATATTATAATTACTGCTCTCTAGCCGCTTAGCTGTAATATCCTTGATAAATTTTCTATATTCTTCAAATCCACCTGTCTCTAAAAACGCATTCTCTAAGTCTATTAGGTCATATTCTCTATCCCTCTCTATCTTGGTTTCACTGCCCAATATTCTATACTCCTTAAGACCATATCTTCTTGTACCTATTTTATATTCAATTAATGAGATAGGTGTTCTTGCGGTTGTTTTAATAGCAGTATTTATTACCCTTGGAAGCAATGAATTTTCTGTTACCAACCCAAGTTCCTGATATTCATCAAATAATATAAATAATCTAGTATCCCCGTCTAATACCTCATCATCTCTGAGAATTTTAATAAAATCTATTAGTAGCCTACCTGGTTCTATCTGGTAGGCAGGGATATCATCTTTGTTTACTTCTTGCTTTGAAACAATTCTATGGCATGTACTAATGCTATCGATTAGCGACTTGTGAAAATCGTGACAATTGTTGCTCTTTTCGCAATCACAAAACAACTCATTGTACAGGTCTCCAGATTTGAGTATTTTCTCAATGGCTTTGGTAATCTTATTCTCTTCACTATTTATACCCATTGCCTTTCCCCAATTTTTCCCCTCATCAGTAGTGCAATAAAACAATAGACGCAACATTTCCTCAAAAATCACTAAGTTCAAATAATGCCCATAAAAACTTGCCCATTTTTCACTTGATATGCCCCGTCCGCTGAATTTTGTATACGGACCTAACGAAGCTGTATAATATATCCCAGCAAATTTCTTGGGCAATCTATCCCCAAAATTTTTGTTATAAAAATTAGAAAGAGATCCATTATTATGAATATATGATTGATTCTTATAATAAAAGAATCGAAGAAACATAGTTTTGCCAAATCCTTGTGCGCCTAAAATAAAGTGATTCATTGGTGTCGATATCCTAAATGTTCCTTTTTGAAAGATATTAAAAGAGAAGAAATGAAAAAATTCTTCTGGGTTCTTAACTTGCTCACTAATATAAGCATAATAGAAAGGGTTTATTGCATTCATTGTTGCCCCCTGCCAGCCGTAGAGTGTTTTATATAACTCGGAATTCTCGGGAAAAGAGCTTTCCAGTCTTTATTCTCTGCCCAAACTACAGGTATAGTACTATTAGGGCAATTATGGGGCAACACAAGAGTAAGTCGTGTTTTATTATAGCCATATTTGATTTTTTTCCCCCACTTTTCGACATCTGCGTGACCTTTCAATTTATCAAAATAATTATCACACAATTTTTTTACCTCTTGTTTATCATCTTCAGAAAACAATATACTATTATTTCCAAAACACTGAACCTCCGCTGGCAATATAAGTCCAGGAATTATCTTTAATTTATTACTATGTATCTCACTGAGCTCCGACAATTTTAACAATGATTTGTGGGAGATTACATACGAAAATAGAAAAACAGCTTCAAAAGAGTAGTTAGTTAGAATTCTCTTAATATCGTTTTCAACTGTAGCTCCAGATCCACTAAAATTTGTCAAAAGGACAAGATATTTTTTCCCTTTCAAAGCCTCCTTTCTTTTTCCCAAATCAGCAGCAATTTGTGTTTTGTAGTCTTGCATTATAGAAATAACCTCTTCGATAACTATGGTTTTGTTTGAAGTTTTATCCACTTTGTAATCTTTTAAGGCAAGCATTTTGCTAATTAGACGATCAATCTTCTCAATCTTTTTTATTTCTTTCAAAAGCTCATCAATACTATTTAAGAAGCTCCGAGAGCCATTTACTATATCCTTTCGTCCAGGAACTTTATTTATACGGAAAAAATCCGCCACCTTTACGTCTTCTTCTAGAGAAATAAATAAGAATTCTCCCAAAGACTTGTCTATTAGTATCTTATACTGGGAAGTGAATAATTTATAAACATAGTTTTGTAGATATTCCAATTCACGCTCTGTAATAAACAGTATACGAGAAGCTAGTTTAAAAGCAATTAACTTATCTCTTTCTTCTAGAGTAAAATTATTAATCCAATTTTCAAGAATTGTTTGAAACCTTATTGGAGGGTTAAACTGTATATATGTTGAAAATTTATATTTGGAAAGCGTCATAATATAATCAAACAAACGACATGGACTTAGTTCCCACGGGCTGACGCTTTCAGTATGTACTCCTAACGGATCAAAAATACTAGAGTGTTCACCTTTACCTTTATTATATTCCGCTTCCCAATTTTGAATTAAGTCATCAATATTCATGAATTAATATCTCATCGTTTATTCTGGCAAAGAGGTTAGTTACGAAAAGTGGTTCGCTTTCTTTTATATGCGTTACCAAGCTTTTGCTAGTATGAAACATAAAAATTTTCATATCCACAACCAATTCGTGTTTGAACCGAATGAGCATAAGTAATATATCACTTCTAATCGCCATAATAATTCGTACTCATTTCCTTCGCCACTAAATATTATCATTCTTCAACTTCCTTATTAAATTTATACTACTTAAGAAGGTATTGATCCATCAATACACATTATCACTAAATATGAACCTTTGTCAAGTTAGCAAGAACATTTTAGTGCATCAACAAATCCAAGATTGATAACTCTGTTTGCAAAGATTCGCACTTGTTATCGTTTATTTCAATTAAAAGAACTACATATTCTTAGCTTGTATTAAACTTGAGAAAATCTAAGTTGTGAAATATCTCTATGTACTTTATCCCTTAAATTTGTCAATAGACTTCACTTAAGTATTTTCCTCAAAAATTAACTCCTCGTTGTGATTTTAGCTCTATCGAGAATTTTAGTTTTATACATCTTCAGAATAATGAAGTACTCTGCGAGTCCCGATAATTTAAGCAGTTTATCAATTAGCAAACCAAAAATCAACTAAATTCTTTATAGCTTCTTTAAATATTTCAGGTGGTTTTATTCCAAGTACAAGATCTCCATTTTTGTTCAATAAAAAACCGACCTCAACTTCTACAACTCGTTTTTCCGTGCCACCATATAGAACAACTGTTCGAAGTATCTTATAGCTTGGATAATATTTCTTTATGTACCTAACCTCTACATCTTTAAAGTCTTTCAATTCTTCAATTCCTTTATCTCTGAACTGGTATTTTTTCCCTTCGACGTTAATGATTTCAGATCTTCCAAAATCAATTAAAATCAAATCGGGAATACTAATTATTTTGCTTTTATCACCAGATTTGTAAGCATCTCTATCTGAATATTTTGCTAAAGCAACGGGTGTACCATTACTTGTAATAAAATACCCCTTTTCACAACCAGCGTGATTTTCAAATATTGAATCCCCAGATGTAAAGGTTTCAACTATAAGGTGTATAAAAATAGTTCCAAGTTTTTCCCCCTCTGTTTCATATTTCCAATATTTATTGCTTATTTGAGTTTGAGGTAAAGTCAAACCTTCTAGATCAATGCGAAGTACATTCGCAATCTTTATAAATTTGTTTTCAGGTTTTACGTGTTTTCTACTTAAACCGTGTCTAGTTATAACTATACTATTAGTCCAACCCAGTTTCCGCAAGGTTGCACAAATTAAGCTTAAAGCACCAATGTTTGGGTCATGCGATAGTGAGTCATCTTTTATCAGTCTCCCACTGATTTTTATAGTATTACCTTCCTTACTTATTAATATCGGAACGTTACCTTTTGGGGGCTTATTCATATTGTTCTTAAATTTCACTAGTTTATCAATGCTAGCAAAAGGCTTAAAAATTTTCCCGTCTAATCGTTTTCCTAAAGTCTCTACCCCGAGAGTTAACAAACACCTTGTTCCAAATATATATGTGTCTGTAGGTTGCTTTTTTTGTGGGACTCTTAAGTTAAATAGCATTATTTTCTTTACAGAAGGGTAATAAATATCAATATAGACAAATTTTGAAGCCCTTTGGAAAACTCCCGTATTTCTACTTTCGCTATCATCTGTTTTTGTTTCCTCTATCGCATATAGGGGAATGTCAGTTTCATTTGGCTCATCATCTTGGAAAAAAATAAGAAAATCCACAAAGCTACTATATCCACTTGCTATTTTCAGAAGTATTTTTCTTATTATATTTGAGCGAAAACCTATCACTTCATATAAGAAGCAAAATCTCCTTTCCTTATTCAAAATAGGCAATATTCTAATAGTATCTATAAAGCAAGGAATCCTATTGTCGCATGCAAACTTACGCAATATTTGAGCTATGACTTCTCTCTTTGGCCTTTCTTCTGTCAAAATCCATAGATTACTTTTTTCCATAATTAGATTTCCTTTCGAAATATTAGAATAAACTGGTGAAATTGATTACTAACATAACTAAATGGATACCCAAAAGGGTAAAGATTCTGTGCCTTATCGAACCATATTTTATAACCTTTGAATTTTAATCCTTTTATCTCCTGAAGGCTTGACACTATATCTGCATGCAACATGTTATGATGAGCGTTAGTAGGCTGTAGATCTTTAGTAAAGGTAACTATATATTTCTTATTTCTTAAATAGGGTACAGTATCTTGAACTATATTTTTCAACTCTTGAAGATAATCCTTATAATCTATGTTTCCAATATCTCTTGAGTCATTTGTAAATGGCGTAGTAAACTTCTTACCATTCTTTTTGGCTTTTTCTCCAGTTTTAGGTCTTGCTTGCATGTTACAGTAAGGTGGGTCTGTTAATACCAAGTCAAAAAACTCTCCAATTTCACCTAAAAAATTAGGTATTTCTCGAGCATCTTCAACAATTGCGATTTGTTCTTTCAACCCAAGTTCTTTATTAACTCTTTTGTAAATATCTATATAATTTGCAGAAATATCTAAACCTACAGCATTCCTGTTACATAAAGAAGAACCTAAGAGAACACCACCCACTCCCATAAAGGGGTCTAAAATCCAACCTCCTTCCTTAGTAAAAAATTCAATAATCGATTTCATTAACTGTGGAGGTTTAGGAGACGGATGCAGTTTTCTGAGATGATGACCATAAGCCTCTCTTCCAGAAGTCGGATAGTTAGTAATTTCAACAGAATTCAAAAAATAAAGCCACTTTCTTCCACTCAAATTATTCAGATCATTTCTTATATCATAAAGCTGCATAACTTTTCCTACGTATGAATATTTGCCTTTTTTTAAAAAGTTCCCTTTCCGAATTTCCTCTCTGAAGTCTTTAAAAGGTACTGACTCAAAGCTCTTTAGAATTTCGCTAAATTTATTCACTTTATTTCACTCCGGTGAAAATATATTCAAGAATTTCTCTACTTTCCGTATGTCCGTTGCTTTTGAATCTTCGATAGGGGAATTCATATAATTTTGCATTGTTTACCTTTGCATCTCTAAGAATATGCAGAATTTCCTCTTTCTGAATAAGGCCTTCGCTATTGTAACTCAACATAATGTATTTAGTTTTTAATCTGCTAAACAGTTCAAACAATGCATTATTAACACTGCCTTTATTGCAAAAGATGGATTTTTCATTTTCCCTATTTTTTCTTATTCCGGTTATTCCTCTAATTTCTGGATTATCATATTTTGCAATTGTTTCCAAGATATGATAATTATCTATATATTGTCTTGAGTTATAAGGTGGGTCAATATAAGCTATATCGCAACTCACTTTATCCAGAAGATCAAAAATGTTCTCCTTATATGCAAGGTGGTTAAAATCACTTGCAATTACCTCTACGAATTTTAATTTGAGCGCTTTATGCGACCTTTGATCCCAAAACTTATTAAATGCACCATAAGTACCAGATGTATTTGCTACCTTCTGAACGGCAAGTAGAAGACTTCCTAGTAGATAAAAATACTCCTCATCAGTAATTCTTTTTTCATGAAACCATTCTTCAATTTTCAACCTAATAGCATCTATTTTCAATCCATTTTCTCGCGAGAAGTATTTTCTTTCAATACCAATAGTTTCCTTGCTAGCGGGTGTATAATTTAGGTATACGAATCCTTCTATTCCCTCTGCAGCATTAAGAAAATCAAGAATCATTTCTATTCTTTCATTAGGTATTTTTGAGCAAGGTTTTAAAGTTAAATTCTCAAATAATGGGTAGGAATTCAAATCTACTAATGCTCTTTGAAGAATATAGGAAAAGTAAAGATTATCGTTAGAAATTATTTTAAACTTTCTTTTAAAGAATCTAGCTACTACGGCGCTGCCACTAAATACATCAAAAAAAGTATTCCCACTAATATTTTCTTTAACCATAACTTCGTAAATTCTCTGAAGAATATTATATTTGCTACCAACTATTCTAAACTGTGGTATTTTTGTTAATGAAACAAGTTCAGATGGTGTTCCTGTTAGATCTTTGTTTATCACAGCTGGTTAGGTCTCCTTTACCAATCTACTAACATGAACAAATAGATTCCAAGCACTATTGTATTTCTATGCTTCACTTTTAAGATCCCGCCTTAGTTTTTCAAAGTTTTGTTCTTTCTCAACCTCTGTTTTTCGCTCAATCAAAACAAAATTCAACAGTTGTACACACACATCGAAGTACTCATAAAGGTCTTCTGCCTCTAAAGGAACTGGCCACTCCGCTCCCCAATCGTCTAACTTAGCATGCACTAATTCATTTCTTTTACCATAAGCTTCTTGAATGTACTCAAAAAGATCTTCTCCGCGAGGCATCTGCTTTCTAAATATAGATTGCAACTTCTTTAAATTCAAATGTGTATCCTTAACACCATACTTCTTTTGTAATAAGTGCATACAACCCTCAAGACAAAAGAAAACATTTGCAGTTGATTCCTCTTGAAAAGTTAGATTAAATCGTAACATAGAGGCTTTGAGAAAATAGTAAGAGGTTTTTAGTAATAGTTCGTCATTTAAATTATAACTATCAAATAACTTACAATATATATCAATGTATGGGCCAAAAGCTGAAAATTCATATTTTTTTGGATCAATCGATATGTCCCCATGCGGTAGCACTTCATCACTTCTACTCTTATCAAACCTGTATTTTAAGGTGTTTTCATATTGGAGAAGCTGATGCAAAAAATAAAGTTGGAAGTACTTTGGGATTTTTTCTAATTCATCCTTGGAGAAGAAGAGTATATTGTAATCCTCGAAACTATTTAAGAACACAAAAGCACAACTATTTGCAAGCATGGCACAAGTCGCAACACGTAACTCACTACGATTCATTGAGATTGCTATTTCCGAATTAGCAGTACCCTCATCGTTTTTAGTCATCAGTACCGGTATTGAATTAATTATAGTATATTTTGAATCTCCTCTTTCCAATTCACAATCTGGATAGAGTCCGTGTTCTCCTAGGATTCTATACTTTATTATAGTGCTGTCCTTTTCCTTTTTATAATAATTGTTGCATGGATTTTGAAAGCTCTCAAGCTCAGTATTTTGAAATTTCTCACATAGTTTATCCAAGAAAACTTTTAAAACATAAGAAGTAACGAAATATTTTAGAATTTCGCTGTTTGGCTGAGGTAAAGATAATAATTCAAGAGATTTCTTGAATATATCTTCTATTTTGCCTTGACTTAGGCTCGAACCAAATTCTGCAGAAATTTCCTTTAGAAACTTCTTAATCCTTTTCTTCTCAAATTCAGCAGTAAATGATTCCATCAAGTAAATTATATTCTTCCAACAATAATTTTCAACTTCAGATTCGCTTTTCTAATATTTCTCTCAAACTCTCTTTTGCCTTTTCTCTTCTATGCCTTACCGTTGCTCTTGATACTTCGAGCTTTTTCACCAGCTGGTGAACTGAAGTATGGTTGAAATACAGCTCATAAATTATTTTTTGGCAAGTGAAAAGTCCGTTTGCACTGCTCCTATTGGCATAACAGGATTTTAATTTGATTTTATCTTTGAGTTATGCGAGTGTGCAGGGCGTATTAAATGGTCTTTGAGCGAGTAAGTGAACAAAAAGTCCATTTTGCCCTGCGCATAACAGTGGCATAACGAATAGTAACAATCATTCAAGTGTTGTATATTTTAGATAATGTTAAGATAATAGTAATTTTGTTTAACAAGAGATTGTTTCTTGACGATTTATATAATTTTAATATAACAACTAACTCAAATTTTGTTCTTAATAAACGCTCTTAAGTAATTATTTAGAAACTATCCCTTTGGTGGATATGGATCATTTCCATGACTATCAGATTGAGAAATCCTTCCATCTTTTTTATGAATTTTCAGTTCGGTTTTTTGGTTTCTACTAATTTCTCTGGCTTTATCAATAGCTTGTTTCTTTGTCTCAAAATGCGCACTTGCTCGCTCAGAGCCACCTTTTTTAATATCCCAGCCTCCCTTGGGATTTGGTACTACATGATGTGTTCCTTTTGCCATACTTTACCTCCTTGTTATAAATAACTACTATTTAATTATAGATACTTTTAATATTTTATACAGTTAAATCTATTCTTCTGGTTGATTTTCTCATTCAGAAACCTTCTTGAATTATTTTCTTTAATTGTTTAATTGCTTTGTCTCTTCTGTATCTCACTGTAGATCTTGAGATACCAAGCTTCTTTGATAATTGATGGATTGAGGCGTTATTGAAATATAACTCGTAGAGGATTTCATAATCGTCCTTATCGAGTTTGTTTACTGCACCTTTTATGAATTTTTTAATCCTTTTCCGTCGCATTACTTTCATATTCTTTGTGCCT
>Ga0172366_10003252_pt1 | contig 12798 bp, 12 predicted proteins | sample LakKivSesite69cm_FD_114533 | JGI IMG/M metagenome (GOLD analysis project Ga0172366, IMG submission 114533) | Sediment microbial communities from Lake Kivu, Rwanda - Sediment site 69cm | ecosystem: Environmental > Aquatic > Freshwater > Lake > Sediment | place: Rwanda: Western Province, Lake... | reverse complement strand
GCTCGGTCCCATTGGCGGCTTCCGCGACTTGCTGGGGAAAAACTTCACCTGGATGGGCGCCTGGTTGGTCTCGGTCTGTATGCTCATCACCTTCTATTATTCGGTGGTCACGGGCTGGTGCATCAAGTACTTCACCCTGGCCATGTCGGGCGCTTTCAAGCCCGGTGTGGACACGGGAGCTCTCTGGAACGCGTTCCACAATAATTCTTGGCAGAACCTGTTCTTCCACTTTCTGTCCATCAGCCTCTGCGGCTTCATCATTTATAAGGGCATTCAGAGCGGCGTCGAGCGTGTCTCGAAAATCATGGTTCCCGCTCTTTTTGTCTTTCTTGTCGTGGCTGCCGTCCGTGCGGTGACGCTCGCCGGAGCCGGCCAGGGCCTGACTTACATGTTTGTGCCGATCTGGTCCAAGCTGGGCAAGCCCGAGACCTGGCTTCAAGCATTTACTCAGTCTGCTTGGTCTACGGGCGCAGCCTGGGGCTTGCTCTTCACTTACTCCGTCTACACCAGCCGCAAAGAGGATATCTCCCAGAACTGCATAATGGTCGGATTCGGCGACCAAACTGCAGCCTTGCTTGCAGGATTGGCCATTATCCCCACCATTTTCGCGCTCTCGCCGGACCTCGAATCAGCTCATGCCGCCATGGAAAGCGGAAACACCGGATTGACGTTCATTTCCCTCGCCCATCTCTTTCCCAAGATGCCCGCCGGATTCATCGTCGCGCCCATTTTCTTCCTGGCCATGGTCTTTGCTGCCTTCACTTCTCTCATCGCCATGGTCGAGGTCGGGGTGAAGACGCTGATGGACGCCAACTGGAGCCGGAAGACCAGCACACTGCTTGTCGTTGCGGGCACCTTCTTCCTTGGAATTCCGTCCGCGGTTTTCCCCTCTTTCCTCGACAACCAGGACTGGGTCTGGGGCGTCGCCCTGCTGGTCAGCGGCTTCTTTATCATCCTCGCCGTAAGAAGACATGGGGCTGAAAGAGTTCGGACTGAACTCATCAACCCCACCGCTGACATCAAGATGGGCCGGTGGTGGAGCTTCATCATCACCTATATTTCGCCGCTAATCTTTTTAGGCCTGACCGGCTGGTGGCTTTACAAAGGAATTATCGACAATCCCAAGAGCTGGTGGAAACCGTTCAGCAGCTTCACGACGATGACCATTATTGTCCAGTGGGCCTTGCTGATGGTCGTCTTGCTGCTGGTCAACAAGGCCCTTGCTAAGTGGGTCAAGCGCCCCCCTGAGGAGGTCGATTGATGCTGAAGACCTGGATCTGGATGGCTATTCTCCTGGGTATCAATTGGGGCGGCTTTATCGCCTTGCTCATCCGCACAATGCGAAAAGAAGGGGCCAGGGCAAAGGAAAAACAGTAAGGTCTTCTCAATTTAAAAAAAAGGGGACAGTCCCCTTTTTTTATTGAAAAGCAGAAAAGCGGACTGTCCCCTTTTCTCTTTAAAAAGAAAAGGCCATTGGCTATAATAGGTAACTTATCTTTTCCATTTAATGATGCAGGAAGGAAAATAAAACAATTTGTTTTATGAGATGGAGTTGTAGAGAATTAAGTTTAATAGACGACCGAGTATTAAAATGAGCCAGGAAAAAAGAGAAACTGAGGCGCTCGAAGCGCTTCAAAGAATCAAAGAGGCGGAGGAAGAAGCGCGGAGAATCATCAAGAATGCCCAGCAGCAGGCAGCATCAAAAGTGATCCAGGATGCATACGATGAGGCAAAAAAAATCAAGGAGAGTCATCTGAGTCAGGCAAGAAAAAAGGCTCAAGAGAAGAAAGATTCCTTGATTAGCCAGGCTGAAAGAGAGGCAGAAAAAATCAGGAAAGAGACGGCGGAGGAAGTCCAGGCCATGAGCCGCACAACTGAAGCGCTCATCCCCAAGGTCGCCGAAGAATTCTCAAAGAAAATAAGAAACTTTTTGAAGTGAGGAGCTTTTTGATTCATGGCAATCGCTGAGGTCAAGAAAGTTCAAATTGTCGCCCACGGCAGCGTCATGATGAGAATTCTCTCTTCACTCCAGGAAGAAGGGCTCCTTCACCTGGAAAGAGCAAATATCGAAGAACTTGATGTCAAACCCTCATCCTTTGAAGTCTCTGAGCTTGAGCATCGTCTCCATCGTTTGTCCTCTGCTCTGGACTTTTTATCGCAGCGGGAAAAGGGCGGACTTTTGAAAAAGATTTTTACCCAGAAGCCTCGTCTTGACCGCCAGAAAAGAGACGAGGTTTTAAACTATGACTACCTTCCGCTTTTAAGCAGAATCGAAAAACTGCAATCAGAAAAAAATGAGCTCCTTTCAAGGATAAGATTCCTGGAGAAAGAGAAGGAGTTCCTCTTGCCGCTTAAAGGCCTGGAATTGCCACTCAAGTTGTTCAAACTGGCTGATTCGGTGGAAGTGCTCGTCGGCACACTGCCTCCCACCCGCCTCGGAGATTTAATGAAGCGGACTGAAGAGGAAGCTCTCTGGCATGAAGTCGTCAGCCTTGAAAGAAAAAAACTTTATCTCTTGCTCATCTATCCCAGAAAAGAGAAAGAGCATTTCGGCCAGCTTCTTAAGGAATTAGACTTTATTCCGCTCTATTTTACCGAGCCTGTCATCAAAAGAGCTGCCGGGCAGGGCACGGTGAAAGACGTCATGGAGAAGATTGAAGCCGAGATAGAGGAATGGAGGAAAAAAGCCGATGAGCTTGAAAGAGATGGGCAGGAACTTTGCCTCCACCGCGAAAAGCTGATGCTCGTCTATGATGTTTGTCTCAATGAGCGGAAGAAAATATTCTCATCTCGTCTGCTCGGCGAGACAGAGCGGGCCTTTATTCTTGAAGGTTGGGTCTGTTCTTCTAACTTGAAGAAGCTCGAATCCAATCTCAAGCCTTATTCAGAGATGATTGAGATTTATTCACGAGAACCTATTGCCGGAGAGGACCCGCCGGTTGTTCTGGAGAATCCCAAGCCGAGCAAGCCTTTTGAGCTTGTGACCAAGCTCTATGGATTGCCCCGTCACGGCTCCTTAGACCCCACTCTCTCCTTGGCTCCGTTCTTTTTCATCTTTGTCGGCCTCTGCGTCAGCGAAGCAGGCTACGGCCTGCTCGTTGCCCTGCTGAGTTTTTTCCTTATCAAGTTTGCCAAGCCAAAGCGGGGATTGCTTCAGTTCTTGAAGCTGCTCATGCTTTTAGGAATATCAAACGTTGTGCTCGGCACACTTTTTGGCGGCTGGTTTGGATTCCCTCTCCGCAAGCTGATGATCATTGACCCCCTCCAGAATCCTCTCTCTTTCTTATACCTCTCCTTGGCCCTCGGATTTATTCAAGTCTGGTTTGGAACTCTTCTCAATATGATTGAGGGAATAAAGAATAAACGGTATCTTCAGCCCATCTTCGTTCAGGGAGGATGGCTGGTTCTCCTCCCTTCCTTATCGCTCTACGGGCTCACCGGGAATTCAACTTGGGGAATATTCTCCCTCTTGGGAGCAGCCGGAATTGTCTTCTTCGCCTCTCCCAGCCGCAATCCCCTTGCCCGATTCTTTGGGGGGCTTTACAGCCTATATGATATCTCCCGCTACATATCCGATGTCCTTTCTTATTCCCGCCTTCTGGCTCTGGGGCTGGGGACAACGGTTATTGCCATGGTGGTCAACACTCTCTGTAAGACAGCCCTTGCCATTCCCTGGATAGGCTGGCTGGCAGCTGCTTTGATTTTTATCGGCGGCCATATGTTCAATCTGGCCATAAGCTTCTTGGGCGGGTTCGTCCATTCCATGCGGCTTCAGTTTGTCGAATTTTTCAGGCAGTTCTTCAAGTCCGGAGGAAAAGCGTTCAAGCCTTTCGACCTTGAGAGCAAGTATATTGAGTTTTTCTGAATAGATTTGTTGGATAAGAATTTGAGGAGGTTAAAAATATGGAGCTGGGTTTAACTTATGCTTTTTTAGGAGGAGCCCTTGCCGTTATCCTGGGAGGCATTGGGTCAGCCATTGGCATCGGACTTGCCGGCCAGGCCGCGAGCGGTGTGATGAGTGAAGACCCGGAAAAGTTCGGAAGCCTTCTTCTGCTGGTGGCCCTTCCCGGAACTCAGGGCATCTACGGATTTCTGAGCGGCTTTCTGGTCATGCTTAAGCTGGGCGTGACCGCAGGAAAATTAGTCGTCCCGCCTGTTCACCAGGGTTTGCAGATTCTTATCGCCTGCCTTCCTGTGGCCTTTGCCGGGCTCGTTTCAGCCATACACCAGGGCAAAGTCTGTGCTTCCGGCATTTACATGGTGGCCAAGCAGCCCAAGGAGATGACCAAACCCCTCGTCCTGGGCGCCCTGGTTGAGACATACGCTGTCTTAGGCCTGCTGATCACTATTCTTCTACTCAACGGGATAAAGCTCTAAAGAATTGAACCATGAGCCTGGATAAGATTGTCAAGAAAATCATCGACGACGCTCAGGCTGAGGCGGATAGAATCATCCTCGAAGGCCGGAGCAAGGCAGAGGTGATTAAAGAGAATGCCCGCAGGGAAGCGTCGGAGATGGGAAAGGCCCTGGAGAAAGAAGCGGAAAGACAGGGCCGGCTCGAAGCCAGCCGCATCGTCACTCAGGCCCGTTTAGAAAAAAAGCTTGAAATTCTCTCCCTCAAGAAAGAGCTGGTGGAGAAAGTGCTGGACAAGGCTTTTGGGAAGAGTTCCTCCAGTAGAAAACGATTAAGGAGAAAAATCATCATGAAGCAGGGAGAAAAGGAAGAGCCTTACGATGAGGCAAGGCTCAAGGAAGAGCTTCGCTCCAGGCTCGAGAATGAAATCATAGAGGCCCTGAAGATATGAGAAAGCCCTCCCGGCTTGACTATGCCTTCGCCGTGGGCAAGGTGCGCGCACTCGAGAAAAGGCTGGTCAGCAAGGAAGTTTTCAGAGAGGCCGCAGACGAGAGTGACCTTCAATCTGCGGTGAAAGTTATTTTCGAAGCAGGAATTTTCTCCGAAGAGATGATGGAGATAAAAGACTCGGAGGCGCTTGATGGATACCTTGAGAAGGAGACAAATAACATCCGAGTTTTGATGGGCGAGCTTCTGCTTGAAAAAGACATCCTGAGGATTTTCGAAGAAGACGAGCGCCTTCAGAATGCGGCGCTGCTGGCTCCTGGATGCGGCTATGCTTTTATCAGAGACTATCTCCGGCACAGAATAGATCTGGCCAATATAAAGATTTTTTGCCGGATAAAATATTCAGGCTTTCCCAAAGAGAAACTTGAGAGTCTGATCTTAAAAGGAGGTTTTTTGGACGAGAAAATTTTCCTCCAGAGCTTTGACCTTTCTTTCTCAGAAATCGGAGAGAAAGTTCAAGCCTCTCCTTACATTGAGCTCTGGACCAGAGCCACCGATACTCTTGAAGAACAGGAGACTTTTATCGCCCTCGAGCGCGGCATCGAGGATTTTTTGATGAAGCACCTGCAAAAAGCAAAGTATATTGTCTTTGGGCCTGAGCCTGTCTTCGCCTACGGGCTGGCGAAGAAAAGCGAGCTGGGCCTGGTGAGGCTGGTGGGCATTGGAAAGCTCACTCAGATTCCTCCCCAAATTCTCAAGGAAAGGATAAGCGAGACCTATGTTTGAAAAAGTGGCTGTGGTCGGCGATGCCGAGCTTGTTTTCGCTTTCCGAGCCATGGGAATAAAAGTATTTTCTCCACGGGCCAGAGAAGAGGCCAGAGAAATTTTGGAGACGCTTAAACAGGAAAAATTCGCCGTTTGCTTCCTGCACGAATCCCTATTCGAAGCTTTGAAGCAGGAGAGAGAGGCATTGAGAGAAGAATTTTGCCCGGTGGTGCTTGGATTTTCCGATTATAGGCAGGTCAGCGGTTATCTGGAAAAGATGATGAGGGAGATTGCCATCAAAGCCACAGGGTCTGATTCTTTGGTTAAAAAGAAGGATGAAAATGAGACAAGGTAAGATTGTTCGCGTCGCAGGTCCTTTGGTTGTGGCTTCAGGCTGCAGCGGGGCCAAGATGTACGACATGGTCAAGATTGGAAAGCTGGGCCTCATCGGAGAGATTATCGAGCTCAGAGAAGATAGTGCTTTTATCCAGGTCTATGAGGACACAACAGGGATTGGCCCTGAGGAACCGGTCGAATTGACCGGCCGGCCGTTGAGTGTGGAACTTGGCCCTGGCTTGATAAGCTCCATCTATGACGGCATCCAGAGGCCGCTGAATGTCATCAGGAGCGAGAAAGGAGACTTTGTCTTCCGCGGTGTTGAGCTTCCAGCCCTTAATCGGGAAAAGAAGTGGGAATTCGTTCCTCTTGTCAGCAAAGGCCAGGAGGTTATGGAAGGAGACTTTCTGGGCGAGGTCAGGGAAACCCGGCTGGTCAAGCATAGAATCATGGTCCCCCTTGGAGCATGCGGAAAAGTGATTGAGATTAAAAAAGGCGAATTCACTGTCCAAGAGGTTGTGGCCCGCATCAAGACCAAAAAAGGAATCCAGGACATTTCCATGCTCCAGACCTGGTCGATTCGCAGAAACAGGGCAGTTCGCGAACGTCTCATGCCTGATGAGCCCCTCTCCACAGGACAGAGAGTCCTTGACACTCTCTTCCCTCTGGCTAAGGGCGGGACAGGCTGTGTGCCCGGACCTTTTGGCAGCGGGAAGACCGTTGTCCAGCATCAGTTAGCCAAATGGTCTGACGCCCAAATCATCGTCTTCATCGCCTGCGGCGAGAGAGGGAACGAAGTCGCCGACCTTCTTCTCAGCTTTCCTGAGCTGAAAGACCCTAAGACCGGCCGCCCCCTCATGGAGCGGACAATCATCATCGCTAACACCTCGAATATGCCGGTTGCGGCCCGCGAGGCATCGATCTACACCGGAATGACCATCGCCGAGTATTTCCGGGACATGGGATTCTCTGTAGCCCTCATGGCCGATTCTTCCAGCCGCTGGGCAGAAGCCCTGCGTGAGATTTCGGGACGAATGGAAGAGATGCCGGGCGAGGAAGGTTATCCGGCTTACCTGGCAAGCCGCCTCGCAGAATTTTATGAGAGAGCGGGAAAAGTTATCTGTTTGGGTTCGGACAAGAGAAAAGGCGCCTTGAGCGTTATCGGCGCCGTCTCTCCTCCTGGCGGCGATTTATCCGATCCGGTTGTTCAAGCCACGCTCAAGGTGGTCAAAGTCTTCTGGGCTCTTGACGACAGGCTGGCCAACATGCGTCATTTTCCGGCCATCAATTGGCTTTTGAGCTACTCCCTCTATGTGGAGAATATCAAGAATAATCTGAACACAAAGGTTGCCGAAGAATTTACCGACCTCAGACAGCAGGCCATGCAGCTTCTCGAAGAAGAGTCCGAGCTGCAGGAGATTGCGCGGCTTGTCGGTGTTGAATCCCTCTCGTCCAAGGAAAGGCTTATCCTTGAATCGGCGCGATCCATTCGGGAAGATTTTCTCCACCAGAATGCCTTCCATCCTCAAGACACCTATACCTCTTTGCGCAAACAGTATCTGATGCTGCGTACGATTCTCCATTTTCACAACTCGGCTCTTAAGGCCCTTGAAGAAGAGAAAACTCTGGCTGAGATTTTGTCCTTGAGCGTCAGAGAAAAAATTTCGAAAATGAAATACCTGCCGGAAGAGGATGTCGCTCTTCTCGAAACCTATATCGAAGTCGATAACGCTTTTAAAGAATTGTCGCAGAAAAAAGGGATGGGTGACCAAAATGTATAGAGAATATTTGACGGTCTCCAACATCGTTGGCCCTCTGGTGATCGTTGAAAAAATCGAAGATGTCAAATACGGCGAGTTAGTGGAGATTGAGACCGCAGAAGGAATCCTGCGCCGGGGAACTGTGCTCGACGTTTCAACCGAAAGGGCAATCGTCCAGGTCTTTGAGGGAACTCTCGGTCTTGACGTTGATAAATCGCGGGTGAGGTTTCTGGGCCGCTCGCAGCAGCTCGGAGTTTCAGAGGAAATTGTCGGCAGAATCTTTGACGGCTCAGGCCGGCCCAAAGACAACGGCCCGCAGATCATAGCCAGGAAAATGCTCGATATCCAGGGAAATCCCATAAACCCGGATGCCAGAGACTATCCCTCTGAGTTCATCCAGACCGGAATTTCTTCCATAGACGGCATGAACCCTCTGGTCAGGGGGCAGAAGCTTCCGCTTTTTTCAGGAAGCGGCCTTCCCCATGCGCGGATTGCCGCCCAGATTGCCCGGCAGGCAAAAGTCCTGGGAAAGGAAGAGAAATTTGCCGTGGTTTTCGGAGCGATGGGCATTACTTTCGAGGAAGCAAATTTCTTCATCGAGGATTTCCGCAACACAGGGGCATTGGAAAGGGCAGTGCTCTTTCTCAACTTAGCTAATGAGCCTCCAATCGAGCGAATCGCCACCCCGCGCTTGGCTCTGACCTGCGCCGAATATTTAGCCTTCGACTTAGATATGCACGTCCTGGTCATCTTAGTGGACATGACCTTTTATGCCGAAGCCTTGAGGGAGATTTCCGCAGCCCGGAAAGAGATTCCAGGACGAAGAGGCTATCCCGGCTACCTTTATACTGATTTAGCCTCGATGTATGAGAGAGCAGGAAGGATAAAAGGCAAAAAGGGCTCGATCACTCTCATCCCCATCCTGACCATGCCCGAGGATGACAAGACCCATCCTATCGCCGATTTAACGGGTTATATCACCGAAGGCCAGATCATGATCAGCCGCGAGATCCACCGCAAAGGAATTTATCCTCCGATCGACGTGCTTCCCAGCCTTTCGCGGCTTAAAGATAAAGGAATCGGCGAGGGGAAGACGCGGGAAGACCATGCCGATGTTCTCAATCAGCTTTTTGCCTGCTACGCGAGGGGAAAGGAAGCCAGGGAGTTAGCTTTGATCCTCGGAGAGGCAGCGTTGAGCGATATAGACAAGGTCTATCTGAAATTTTCAGACTTATTCGAAGACAAGTTTGTGAGACAGGGCGAGTTTGAATCCCGCTCTGTCACAGAGACGCTCGACACCGGCTGGAACCTTCTTCGGAAAATTCCCAAGGCTGAGCTCAAGAGGATTCGTCCCGAATATTTAGAAAGGTATTATCAAGAAAAGAAATGAAACTCGCTGTCAACCCCAACAGGATGGAGCTGATGAGGCTGCGCAGGCGTCTCAGCCTGGCTGAAAAAGGGCACAAACTCCTTAAGGACAAACTGGAGGAGATTATGCGCCGCTTCTTGCAGCTCATGCGCCAGCTTTTTATCCTTCAGGATGAAGTCAGAATAAAATTGGAAAAGACATTTTTGTCTTTTGCCCTTGCCCGGACGCGGAGCTCTGGCAAAGACCTGGAGAGATTCATGCCAGAGGGAGAACTGCGTTTAAGAACGAGAAGAGAGAGGATTTTCAACATCGTTGTTCCCAGGTTTGAAATTGGAAAGAGTGAAGTCTCTGATTACGACTTGCTGAATACAGAGAGCGAGCTCGACATCGGGCTGAAAAAAGCCCGGGAGCTGCTTAAGGACATGTTAGAGATGGCCAAGCTCTGGAAAGCCGTGGAGCTTCTCGCTCATGAGATTGAAGTTACCCGGCGCCGGGTCAATGCCTTGGAGCACATTCTCATCCCGAGCATCAAGGAAGCGATAAGCTACATCTCGGGCCGCCTGGAAGAGATGGAGCGCTCCTATCAAGTCCAGCTGATGAGGGTCAAAGAGATCGTCCGCGGGCATTAAGATTTGAATCATTCATAGAGGAAATATTTCGGCCGCCTTTCGGTTTGACATCTGCGCCTTTCATGATTTATCCTCTCCTTCGATGGGCCGAAAGGAAAACTAGAGCAAAAATGTACAGTGGATTACTGCGGCCAGAAAAGGGGACTCTTATCCCGAATCCTTGTTTATTGCCCTTAAGCCATCCGGGCTGCTCATGAAGCAGTGAATATGCTTGTAAGAATGCTCAATGACTTTGATGAGACAAGCTGACTAATGAGCAGTTTGGATAGAGTTCTCCGTCCACTGGGATGTAGGATGTTTTAAGAAATAAAAGGCTGTAGAGGGTGAGCAGTTATGAATCGCGATGAGATAATAGAACTGTATTTCATCGCACCTATCGCGAATGTACCCTCTATCATGCAGCATGGCATCCTTTCCCACAAACTCGCCCAGCAGATTGCTCATGATTCGGTTGCTATGCAGGATATCCAAGAGCGAAGAAGAAACAAGCAAATACCTGGTGCTCAAAGACTTCATGAATACGCCAACTTATATTTTGACGCTCATAATCCGATGCTCAGTAAACTACGGGAAAAGAATGATGAGATATGTATTTTGCAAGTAGACAAGGCAGTGTTAGACTTGCCAGGTATCGTAATCTCTGATATTAATGCAGCTAGTGATTGGGCTCGTTATTCACCAGTCACCCAGGGCTTTGAATTAATCAACCGGGAAAGGGTATTTGCTCGATACTGGACTCACCCGGAAGATTCAAATGATGAGCGAAGACACAAATTAGAAAAATGTGCGGAGGTGCTCGTGCCCGACTGCATTATGCCATGCTACATTGTCGGTGCTTATGTAGCAAGCGATGCGGCCTTGTCGAGATTTCGACAACTCAATATTGAGTTGCCTGTTTGCATTAGAAATGATATATTTTTTTATTAAGAGGGAAGCATGAAAATCCTGGTGGGCGATATTCTTAAATCTAAAGCACAAACCCTTATCAATACCGTCAATTGCGTCGGTATTATGGGTAAAGGAATTGCCCTGGAATTCAAGAATCGTTTCCCCGAAATGTTCAAGGATTACGTTGGGAAGTGCGCTCGTAAAGAAGTTAAGCCAGGCGAACCTTACCTCTATAAGACGCTGTTTCCCCCTCAAATCGTAAATTTTCCAACAAAGGATCACTGGAAATCTGTCGCAAAAATTAGGGACATAGAGCGTGGATTACAATATCTTTTGGTGCATTATAAAGAGTGGGGTATAACATCGCTTGCTATTCCTCCGCTCGGCTGCGGAAACGGCCAACTGGAGTGGAGAGCTGTCGGTCCGTTGATTTACAGATATGCCAAACAGATGGACATTCCCGTGGAACTGTATGCGCCCTACGGAACGCCTTCAAGGGAGCTTCTGGTTAAATTCTTGGCGCAGGCGACGCTCGACATTAATCTTCCCAGGAGAGGGACTATTCAATTGTCCATGAATCCGGCATGGGTTGCGCTTGTTGAAATCCTTCGCTTGATTGAAGAGCAGCCATATCACTGGCCCGTAGGAAGAACAATTTTCCAGAAGATTGCATATGTGGCTACACAACAGGGTTTGCCGACCGGATTTGTCTATCAAAAGGGAAGCTTTGGCCCCTTCTGCAAAGAATTGAAGACCGCAGAGACTAAGCTCGTAAACAACAATCTGCTCCAGGAAGAACGAATAGGCAGAATGTTTATGGTCAAGGTTGGGCCGAATTTCATGAGAGTAAGAAAGGATTTCGAATCATTGCTTTCCAAATGGACATTAATCATCGAAAAAACGACAGACCTGTTCATGCGGATGAACACCGATCAGGCTGAGATCGTGGCAACTGTCATATATGCCGCCGATTCTCTCAAGAAAAAGGCCAAAGACAGTCTGACCGAAAACCAACTCCTTGACTCTGTCATGCAATGGAAGCAGAAGCGCCGGCCGCCCTTGGACAAATCTGTTGTTGCTTCGATTATACGGAACCTCGGGATGCTCCGCTGGCTCGACATCAAGCCTGATTCCAGCCTTCCAGTTGCCGAAGACGAATGCGTTCCGGCGTAAAACACTTCATTCCCTGCCAACTTTTTAAACTTCTCCTCGATGTCGTACCGCCTACCAGGAACCCCTCCTGGCCGTTTGAGGAAGATATTAATGTTCCCTCTCCATGCCCTTTCCCGATGATAAGTTTCTTGATGTATCGTAAAAATAGCTGTATTTTTTACGATGGGCTGCGAAAAAATGCTGAAAGATAGGTTTATAATAAATGATGGGGGTCAAAGAAATTGTCCGCGGCCATAAAGGTTCGAATCATTCATACTGTTATCTAAGAATTCCCCCCAGGATGGATAATTTGATCGTCAAATATACAACTTGCTATCTAATATGGATAATTGTAAGATAAGACTGCAATTTTAAGGGGATATTCGATGGAATCACATAATATACGACGTTAATTTAGGGAGATTTTTATCAAATACAGCATGCTGTATATTAACCTGATCTATTCATAAATTGTAAAGGACAAAAAAATTTGATTCAAGAACAGGCAAAAATCTTAATATGCGAATGGATTCGATTTTGCGACCGTACTGACGGTTATGTTTTCTGCCTGGTTGTGATGATTTTTTCCCATAAAGATAGACTTTTTCCCTTAGTTCTTGCGTGCTCTTTTATAAATAACTCTACCCACGGTTATTACGTATACCCTGCTCCACAGCAGGATAACCAGATTTTCTGCAGTTCTCCTTTCCAGGCAAAGGAGGTGGGCAGATGAATCCTGATTTTCCGCGACAGTTGTCTTATCCGTGCTCCAATTTTAATGATTTTCAGACGTATGGTATCGAACTGGGCCGAGGCCCACTCCGTTGCTTTTAAGTGGAGAGTCCGGAAGGTATGGAGAAGCACATAGGCGGCTGAATGAAGAAAAAGCCGGAACTGATTGGCGGAAAAGCTTGTGCACGAAGTTCGGTCAGACAGCAGATGGTTCTTGTGCTCTTTGATCATAAGTTCCATCGCTCCCCGGCCGGAATAGACCGTTTGATAGATGAACCGGCGGTTCCAGTGTTTCAGGTTGGTGATGATGAAACGGGTGTTCGGACCGAAAGCGTTATATTCGACTTTGGCAATGACTCTGCGCTT
>Ga0172366_10003250_pt1 | contig 12799 bp, 12 predicted proteins | sample LakKivSesite69cm_FD_114533 | JGI IMG/M metagenome (GOLD analysis project Ga0172366, IMG submission 114533) | Sediment microbial communities from Lake Kivu, Rwanda - Sediment site 69cm | ecosystem: Environmental > Aquatic > Freshwater > Lake > Sediment | place: Rwanda: Western Province, Lake... | reverse complement strand
TTTATGGTAGGCACAACCGGCCCGGGTGCATGATGTAGTTCGGATCGAACATCTCCTTGACCAGCTTGAGGTACTTGTAGTACGTGCCCGCCATGGCATATGTGGAAGGCGCGTGGATGTAGGGATCCGGACGGTAGTTGACCCAGCCCTTGGGCAGGAACATCTCGGTCGTCTCGCGGTTGACCGCTTGGACGGCCTCGAATTGCTCGGGGCGGCTGCTGTCAAAGCACACGATGGGCATGCAGATGGCCTGGCGACCGCGCTCGATGCTGGCGATCCACATGACAGGGGCAAAACCGTATTTCTCGAGCACCTTGTTGTACAGCTCGGCGAACTCGGCGCAGTCGCGCCACGGCGTGTACCACGTGATGAACAGGAAGCCCGCCTCCCAGAGCGAGTAAGGGATGGCGATTTTATTCGGCTTCCTGAGGCGAGCGGCGACCTGCGCGGGGTGTAGTTCCCACCGCTTGATCGACGCGGGGCTCTTGGCCTTGCCGCCGTTCTTGTACTCGCCCGCGATGCGGTCGATCTCGGCGACGACGAAGTCCAACTCCTTCTGGCTCTGCGCCCAGATCTCGAAGTTCATCCACCACGGGGGAATGCCGGCGCCCTCCCAGAACTTGTAATCCGCAGGCACCTTGTCCTTCGGGAAGCGGGTTTGCACGAGCGGCCAGTTCCCGCCTTGCACCATGACGCAATTGTGCGCGATGCCGAATTCCTTGCGCGACACCTGGTGCGTGAGGTCCTGCATGTCGTAGGGGTTGTCCATGGCCCACGCGATGATGGTCTTGTGGTGGCAGTGGGGGAAGATCTTGATCGCCGCCTTCGTGACGACGCCCATGGTGCCCTGGCTACCCATGAAGCACGAGAAGACCTCGGGGCCGAGACCCCAGCGGTAGTACGGCTTGGCGCCGTTCAGCGCCCACGTGCCCGTGCGGATGATGTCGCCGCGCGGGACGACCACCTCCATCCCCATGACGCACTCGCCCTGGGGGCCCATGGACGACGTGAGCAGGGAGAACCCGCGCTCGATCGCGTCGCCCATGATCGTGGCTGCCGGGGGCGCGCCGTCCGCGATGGGGGGCGCCCATTCCGGGTGATATTTCTGGAAGTACGCCCAGATCCCGCCGGCAGTGACGCCTGGCTCGATCACGACGTACCTGTTGTCCTCGTCGACTTCGATAATCCTGTCCATTCGTTGCATATCGAGCAGCACGCCCGCAGGCTTGATGAGCGGGCAAGCGAAGCCGCCAGAGAGCCCCGCCGAGATGGGCGAGACGGCTATCTTGCGCGCGCTGCAGTGCACGAGAATTTTGCGAACCTCCTCGACGTACTTGGGCTTCACGACGATGTCAGGAGTCGTTGACTCCAAACCCATCACCGACCGGCTCAAGTACGATTGCATGATGGCCGGGTTCGCCGAAACGTTCGCTCGACCAACGACCGACTCCAAAAACTCGAGATCGTTCTCGTTGGGCTTCGTGTATGCATGTCCCATGACTGGTTGCATGTACAATCAAATCCGTTTGTCTGTCGATTTAATATCCGGGTCTTATAAAACATGGCAACCCAGGGTGGTGGCGTGGCTTCCATGGCCGCGCCCATCTTGTGATGCCAAGATAGGTAAAGTTCTACCGGAACGCATAAAACCTTTATCCATTCCATTGGCTTCCTACGTGCCAAGGGGGAATTAGTTACGGAATCCAACAAAAAGTCGGGCAAGATCGCTCCCCCCGCGCGGCACCGAGCACCAGCGCGGCCCGTTCCAGCTGCCGGGCCGGGATGACCACCTATTTCTTAATCGTGAATCACGACCTCCCTTTAAGTTCCTTGCGTGCCGGTCCGGATCGTTGCAGTGCTTCGAATAAACATCGTTGGCGCCGAAATTCATGCAAGTTTTCACCCGACGTGACGATGTTGGCCATTGTGACGCACCAAGAACCCATCATCTTGTTTGCTAAATTCGAGAAGGCGGAACGGGCACGATCATAGCAAACATACCGTGTCATCGCGTGGATACAACAAGGAGGCAGGCACGATGATCGCGACTTGACGAGTGATGCTTCATTTCATAGATACCGATGCCCGACACCATCCTGGCATCCATCAACGTCTTCACACGAATTATTAATACATATTTATAACATGGGATGCTATCCGTCACTCATCAAGAAAGCTGAGAAGAGAACAGAACTGCTCCATATACACGCAAGCAAAGTGCGAACGAGACATGTCACGAAATCTCGATTATATCTGGAAAATCGTCGTTGGCGGTGCGGGGGGTGTCGGTAAGACGTCATTCTTGCATCGGTACATCCATGACGAGTTTAAGGAGGACATGAAGATGACGATCGGCTGTCAATTCCACGATCAACAGCTCGAGCGGCAGAACAGGCATATCTCGATGGTCATGTGGGATCTAGGTGGCCAGGAACGGTTCCGCTTCGTGCAAGGTGACTACATCCGCGGCGCTGCCGGGGCGTTCGTGCTGTTCGACTTGTCCGACCATTCCACCCTCGAAAACGTGGCGGCCGATTGGATCCCGTTGATCCGCGCCAATGCGAACCCGAGCATCCCGATCGTGCTCGTGGGCTCGAAAATGGATCTCGTGGACGAGTCGACATACCAAGCCGTGCAATTGGAAGCCCAGAGACTTGTTGAGAAATACAAGCTCGCTGCGTTCACGAGCGTGTCATCAAAGTGGAACGTGAACGTTAGCGAGACGATCCTCTACATGGTCGATTTCCTCATCTGGCAAGCCTACCAGTCGGAGCAAAACATGGCTTTTTCCGAGAATTTTGCATGACATTGCGACCAGGAGACATGTTGAATAGAGCTAGAGAGACTTGTTTTTTTACTAGCTCCCGCGGAACATGATCTTGTTCCGTTTTTTCTCATCACGCCAGGACAAGAGCAATGGTATCGATTGCCGTGCAAGCGGCGATCAGGGCGACGCCATGCCCCGGGACCGCCGCCAGGACAGAGGGATGAGGGGCAACACCAGCAGTATGATGCTGATCTTGTGATTTTACGGTCGTAAAGGGATGACGATCTCTCGTGTTTCACATCCGTTGGCAGAGATTGTGACTTTTACCTTTCCCGGTTTGTATCCAGAACGCACCACCGCTAGCGCCCGGCCATAATATGTCGCGTGTTCTGGCGCATTGAAGACTTCTCCTGTAAACGGATTCGCACTGCCGAAGCCGAGCAACGTGCCTTCACCTTCAACTTTGATCGAGACCTTTCTATCAACGAGCGGTTTCACGATTCCATTTTCATCGGCAAGCGAGATATCGATGTATGCCAAGTCCTGGCCAATGGCCTTGAGCGCGTACACGCCACCAGGAAAATATCCCGTGTTAAACGAGTTTTGACAATTTGGCACTCGTTTTTCATAGATCATTGCATCATGGGGTAAATCTACATTGATGGCTTCATGCTCGTGCCCCTCCTTGTAAAATGTCCAGGCCTTGTTGAAATTCTCTCGTAACATTATCGGTTCAACCCTCCATTGTGAATTCAGGTAGTAATCTGTGCGATGACGTCTATATCCCGGTGTGCCGGGATTTTTTATTAAGACGGAGGCAAAGGTGTAAGGTAGACCGATCGAAGACCTTGCTTTCGTTTGCGTGAAAAATAGAGAACTTGGTTGCCTAGCGATCGAAAAGGAATTTGAAGATTATGGCTTGATCGAGTATGGATTAAAGGATGACGAAACCGTCGATTATTCTATTCGATTTAGGAGGCACGCTAGTCGAATACTACAAGACCTCCGAGTTCCATGCCATCCTGGACGAGGCATTGCTAGATATCCAGGGTTTTTTATTCGAGAAGCTCGCCATCACGTTCGACGAGGTCACAGTCGGGAAGCGCGCTGATGAAGAAAGCCGGGAGTCTGGCGACAACCGCGTTCGCCCCCTCGAGGATAGGTTGGCCACCATCTTCCAGCTGGGAGACTTGCGGCAGGAACACGCGTTCATGATGAACTTGTGCAAGCGCTTCTTGAAACCGATCCTCGCCAGGAGCCACGTGTTCGAGGACACGCTGCCCGTCCTCGACGAGTTGAAGAACCTTGGCTTCAAGCTCGGCATCGTGTCCAACACGCCGTGGGGCTCGCCGGGGATCCTCTGGCGGGAGGAACTCGGGCGGATCAGGATCGCCAATTACGTGAACCCCATCGTGCTCGACCGCGACGCCGGCTGGCGGAAACCTGCCGGGCAAATATTCCAGCACGCGATAGACATCCTCAAGGCACAGGCCAAGGAGTGCATATACGTCGGCGACGACCCGCGCTGGGACATCGCCGGGCCGAGAGCGGTCGGCATGGACGCGGTGCTCATCGACAGGTCTGGAACCCAGGTCGTGAAGGGGGCATTAGCTCTCAAGAACCTCCACGAGCTCGTCGACCTCGTCAAAACGCTTTGAAAAAGGAGCATCTTCCGCGTGTCGCTACTGCACCTGATCACGAGAATTTCTTGAACACGTAATAGAGCCCGCCGGGGTCGCCGACGACGCGCTTGCCCTCCGGCCACCGCGTGAAATCTTGCAGGTACACGCCCACGAGCGTGAACCCGCCCTTGCCCGCGAGGTCCACGAGGTCCTCGTGTGTCCAGAGCCGCAAGTCGTGCGTTTCCTCGACCTGGATCTTCTTGCCATGATCGTTCACGAGCATTCGAAACTTGATGTGGCGAATCTTGTTCTGCTCGTCGTAGTCGTGCGGCTGCCACGTGCAAGTCACCTCGACGTCGTCCTTGGACACCGTCCATGTCTCATCGGGTGTCCACTCGTTCTTGAAGTCCTCGCACTTGAGCCCGACCTCGAGTATGTAGAGCGCGCCGTCGTTGAGGGACGCGGCGGTAGCCTTGAAGTGGCTGACTATGTCCGCGTCCCTCGTTAAGTACCCGATGCTGTTCACGAGGTTCAGCGCCGCGTCGAACTTCTGATCGTAGGTCATGGTGCGCATATCCCCGACCTGCACGTCGGCCATCTCGTTCGTGTACGCGAGGTGGTGCAGCTTTTCACGGGTAAAGTCGACCATGGGAGCCGCGAGGTCGTACCCCGCGGCGTAGAAGCCGAACTTCGGCAACCATTCGAGGAACAGGCCGGTACCACACGCGGGCTCGAGGATCCGCTTGACCGGCTTCACGTCCGAGAACTCTGCGAACATGCGCTTGTAGAACTCGATCTCGGGCGCCACGTCGCGGTCGAGTGCCATGTCGTAGTATTTGGGCATCTCGTAGAACTGCAGCTCGTTGGCAGGCTGCTTCCCTTTTTTTTTAGCCGGGGTAGCCTTTTTTGCCGGCGCGGCCTTCTTTGCCTGCGCTGCCTTCTTTGCCGGCGCAGCCTTCTTTGCCGGGGCCGCGGGCACGGGCTTCGGCTTTCGCAAGATGAAGTAGGGGAACTCGTACTCGTCCCCCGTGATGCGCTTGCCAGAGGGGATCTTCTTGTAGGTGCCGTCGATGGCCGCGGCGAGCTCGAGCCCGCTCGCCCGCACGAGCCTGACGATGTCCTCGTGCGTCCAGAGCCGCAGCTCGTGGGTCTCGTGGATGTCGTAGCACTTGCCGTGGTCGTCCACGTGCATCGTGAAATCGATATACCTTACCTTCTTGGCCAGGTCGTACTTCACCGGGCGCCACTGGGCGGTGCACGTGACGCCGTCGCGTTCCATCGTCCATTTCTCGTCCCGCTTGTGCTCGTTCTCGAAGTCCTCGCACTTGATCGTGAGCTCGACGATGTAGATGCCCCCGTCGACGAGCGAATCGGCGGTTGCCTTGAGATGGCTGATGATGTCCTCGTCCGATTGCAAGTAGGCAAGGCTGTTGATCTGGTTGATGGCCGCGTCGAACTTCTCGTCGAACGTGGCGTCGCGCATGTCGGCCTTGACGACCGTGATGGCCTTCTCGAGCCCCTCCTTTCTTGCCCGGTCCCGCGAGTACTCGACCATCTCGGGCGCGAGGTCATACCCGGTCATCGTGAAGCCCGCCCTCGCCATCTTCACGAGGTAGAGCCCGTTGCCGCACGCTGGCTCGAGCACGCGCTTCACGGGAACGCCAGCATACTCCTTGAATATGCGCTTGTAAAACTCGATCTCGTCGGCGATGTCCCCGTCGAAAACGATGTCGTAATACAGCGGGTTCTTGTAAAACTCGTGATCCTCTGTCGCCTCGCCGCCGGCACACTTGCCATCGCCGCCTTCTTTCGTGGCTTGCAATTTCGCGGCCTTCGCTGCTTTCTTTCCCATGGGGGGTCAATCCCTTGCAGATGGGTCAAAAGGACCGCAAAACGATAAAAAAGTAATTGTTAGAGCGCCCGCGATCTCACGAGAACAGCATATCGAGGTGTTCCCAGACCTTCTGGAAGCCGCGCACCACGGCCTCGAGGAACTTCTGCTCGTTCGGGGGATAGAAGTACTCGACATTGAACGTCGTGTCGACGAGCCGCTGAGCAGCCGGGTAGACCTCGCTCGCGTAGTCCCGCTTGGTACCGGAGCCGTACGGGCATGTCCACGGGCAGCCGTTCCCGTAGCCCCGCAGCGCCATATAGATGCCCTGCCGAGACAAGATGTCGCCCACCCACGTCGTGGTCGGGATCCCCTCGGAATTGAGCGCGAACATGATGCCGGTCTTGAGCTCGGGCATCGGCGTCTTGTACTTCTCGCCGAGCGCGTGATCGAGTGCAATCTTGTACATGTGGTAAACATGAGTGAAACCGTCGGGAACTGTTGGCGTGATGACCCCCTCGAGTTTCTTCAGCTCGGCAGAGAGAAACTCGCAATTCTTCCTGCGCGCGGCGTTCAGCTCGTCCAGGTGCTTGAGCCGGCTGCGCGTGAGCGCGGCGGACAGCTCGTTCATGCGGTAGTTCCAGCCGAAACTGTACGCGGGGTAGACTCGCTTGCCCTCGACGACCTGTACTGCCATCTCGAGGATCCTTGACTTGTCGGAAATGTCCTTGTTCGAGGTCACGAGCAGCCCGCCCTCCGCCCCGGGCAGGTTCTTGCTGCCGTTCAAGGAAAACGCGGCGACGTCCGCGAGCGACCCGGTCTTCTTTCCATCGATCGCGGCGCCGTGCGCCTGGCAGCCGTCCTCGATCGTGACGATACCGTGCTTCTTGGCGATCTTATTGATCGCGTTCCAGTTCGCTGGAAGGCCGAAGAGGTCGACCCCGATGATGGCCTTGGTCTTCTTGGTGATCTTCTCCTCGATCTTCTTTGGATCCAGGGTATAAGTCGCGAAGTCTATGTCAGCGAACACCGGGATGGCGTTGTGGTGGAGGATACACGATGCGCTCGAGTGGAACGTGTAGGCCGGGACGATGACCTCGTCGCCAGCGCCGATGCCGGCACCGGCCAGCGCCATATGGAGCGCTGCTGTCCCGCCATTGGTGCCGTGGCAATGCTCGACGCCGCAATAGGCCGCCCACTCCTTCTCGAGGGCGACCACGTTCGGCGCGTTCCCCCAGATCTGGTTGGAACGCAAAGCGGCGCTCACGGCCGACACGTCTTCTTCCGTTATCACGGGCCAGGGAACCTTCACGAGGTCGTCCGGCACGGCCTTGGGCCCGCCGCCCATTGCTAATTTGTCCATAGTTTGTCACCATTGTTAGTGATCGCTAATTCGCAAGATAGTATCAATTCTATCAATGTCATTTTCGATCAAGGAAACCAAGACGCCGCTTTTCGTGGCCGAAATGGGCAACTCTTTCTCGCGAGGTTCGAGCACGATTTTTTTCACGTTCTTCCATGATGATCGGTCAAATTCCAGCGTGATGGCCGTCTTTTTTCCCGTGAAATTTATCACGTGCAACAAGGCGTCGTCGCCGTGGCGAGCGCCTATCGTGCCGAACCTTTTTTGGTCGATCGAGACCCCCGGGACCTTGTTACCGGCATAGGCCATTGGAACCGCATCGATAAACAAGCCTCGCCGGGACGCGTACCAATTTCCCAGTATTTCCAGGTGCCGGCGCGGCCCCGCGTGCAGGTCCCCATTCATGAGGGATGGCATGCCAAACAACGACTTGCCACCGCTTGCCATCACGACAGCGGCGATCCGGGCATCTTCCAAGGGGTCTGCCCTGGTCTCGGGATTGTCCCAGTATTGGCCCGCCGGGCTCACCAGCTCCCATGGCTTCCTTGTTTTGCGGTATTTATTCGCCTTTTCCCAGGCCTTGTCGATGCCATGCGCCTCGTGCGAGAGATAATGCACCCAGGGAAGGTCCCCGTTTAAACTGAAATTGAACGTCAAGACGGTGTTCGGATATTTCCGTTCCATGAATTGCATGACCGCGTCGGCCGATGCGTGGTGTTCCGGCGCGACCTCGACTTGGTACCAGTCCATCCAGAGGCCATCGCAGCGGTACTTCTCGATCAACTCGGCGAGCTGCTTGAACAGGTATTTCTCGTATTTCCATGGATTGTAGACGAAGGAATTGAATGTGAAGCGGTCGAAATACTTCGATTTCTGCTCCTGTTTCGGCGAGTTTTTTTTATTCTTGCGAGTTGCGAGATACTTGTATCGCCACGTCAAGAGGGTGAAAATGAACGAGAAAAGGGCGATGATCCACTTGCTGCGCGAATGCAGGCCGATGAACGAGCTCGTGCCAGAACGCAACGGCTGGATGTCGTTGAACTGGGGATTGTGGTCGAAGATGTTGGAATAGTAGTACATGAAGGGGATCGCGGCGTGCTTGCTCGCCTCGGAAAATTGCTTGCAATAGTCCACTGGCGTTTTCCAGCTCGTGTGCTTGGAATCGAAATAGCAAATCCCGTCATGCCACTTTGCCTCGAAAACGTGATAATCGACGCCGACATTTCGTGAAAACGCAACCCATTCATCGATCTTGCAAAACGGTCCATTAAATTTGAGCCGCCCCCTGCCATCCATCAACGAAGCGCTGAACTTGTCATAGTTCCGGTTCCACTCCCAGCCTGGCCTGGCCTCTATCTGGTACATGATGCCAATGCCTGGTTTTTGCCACCATTGCTTCGGTTCCGGCACGATCAACGCCCCGACTATCGTTCAAGGTCTATCCTTGCGCGAAATGCTTCAACATGACCAGGTCATCCGTGGCACTCTCGTTCACGATTTCGACGCCGTCGAGCGCGGCGTTCGCCGTGACGAAGACCTCGTCGCTCGTCATCGCCCCGAACCGGATCATCGCCGGGGATTCGACATCCAGCACGCCAAATTTTCCATGCCCTTGAATGACGATTGCGCCATACGCGCCATTTTCCTGGATCACAACGGATCTCTTCGGGCGCACCGTCAGCTCCTTGGCTGAGAAGTAATCTGACCCGTAAACGATGCGCTGTTCCGCATATCCACATTCGTGCATTTCATCGATTGGCTTCACTGGTTTCGGCGCCAAGAACCGGTGCGCGTAGAAATCCGGATCCAGGTTGAGGTCCCAATCGACCATGTCGACGATGTAATCGAGATCCGCCCGCCTCGCTTCGGGAACGTCCTTCACCAGCAAATCCCGCGGGATGAACTTGTTCCACGTCAGGTTTTGAAACATGCTGAACACGTCCGAGGCAAACTGGGGCTCGTAGGTGAGCAATGATCCCGGCGCGTGCAGCACGCCGGGCGGCACGTCCCACCCGGTTCCAGGTCGCAGGAGATACGCTTTTGATAGGCCCAGGATCCCGTTATCGCGGGCATGCCACTGTTCCAGGCATTTTTTCACCTCGTCCTTGGTCGTGCCTGGATTGAGGCCAAAATAGGTGTGCGGGAACAATGCAGGATGGTTGTTCAATTGCAATGGAAAATAATATCCCTCCGGTTTCCCCTTGCGACTGACCTTGGCGGCACACGCATCATTCAAATGCAAGTGCAAGGGCAATGGCTCCAGGTTATCGAAGAATTTGGAATACATGGGCCACCCGTGGTACCGTTTCATCAAGTCGTCCCCGATGATCTCGGCTCCCAGCAGCTCGATGGCATCCTTTAGCAAAATCTTAGAATCTGCTCCGCCCTCGCCAGTGAAGATATAACTCAACCCCTCGTCAGCCAAGGTAAGAGGGCCATTATCCGCCTTCGTGGTCGAGGCGAACCACCGTTCATCGATGCCGCCTCGATGCACGCCGAACGCGTAGTAATCATCGGGATGCAATTTTAACCGACGACCGGGGATGCAAAACGAACGAGGGACCCAGGTTGGAAATAGCCGGAAGACCCCTTTTCCCTTTGCTAGCGTGGAATTCAACAGCTGCTTTTTGCCTTGCATGGTTAAATCGCTGCTTTATGCCCTTATCAAGCTTGAATCCTCGAGATCGACACTCGAACCATAGGTGCTCGATCCTTGTTAAAAATCCGCCACGACATGGCTTGATCATGCAAGCCACGCTTTGCATCGGTTATGATGTGGAGTCTGACAACGCGAGGACGACCGGGCTGTTCATCGCCGCCATGACGAGGGTACACGAGGCCCGCGGGGTGCCGTGCACGCTCTTCCTCAAGGGCAAGACCCTGGAGAAGAGCGCCAAGCACATCAAGCGCCTGGTCGGCAACCCGTTGTTCGACCTCCAGCAGCACACGTATTCCCACCTGGTCTTCAAGCGCATCGAATGCTATTGTTATAGAGGGAAGGAAATTTACGGAAAGGACGAGCCGATCGACGCGATCCAGAAGGAAGTCGAGAAAGCGAGCCAGGCGTGCCAGAAGAAGCTCGGCTTCAGGCCGATCGGCATGACGACGCCCTTTGCCTTCTACAAGGGCCTGACCGACCGGCCCGACATCTTGAAGGTGCTGCACGACGCGGGCATCCGGTTCACCCGCTCGTGGGGCCGGAACGAGGAAGGCTACAACCCCGTCCCTCTCGACGTCCAGCCCTTCTTCTACGACGAGCAAGGCTTTCCCGATATGCTCGAGTGCCCCGCAAACGGGTGGCAGGACTGCATCTGGCGCCAGGAACACGGGTACAAGAACCGCTGGGACGAGAAGTTCAACGCTGATCTCGACGAGGCCGCGGCTCGTGGCAGGTACATCTGCCTCTGCCAGCACGATTGGTCATCAATCCAAGAGGACCCGCAAATGGCGATGACCGCGGCCATCATCGACCATGCCCGCGCGGCCGGCGCGCGGATCCTCAGCTACAAGGCATTATACGAGGAAAAGATGAAGGAACGTGCGAAGTGAAGCCGAAATAGACCGTGATGCGCAAATGAATGATACATGAAATGTGAAATCTGTTATTTTCTTCGTGCATACAGCATGGGAGAACCTATCCAAGCATATTCACTTTCTTTATCCAATTTTACAACCAATCCCTTGCTTTCTAATATTTCCTTGACTTTCTCTAGATGCTCATCCACGGCATTGATGGAACAATGGACTTCCATGCATATTTGCTGTATTTTCTCCCAATCTTTATCCTCGATTCCAGCCAAGATGGGAATGTCGTAATTTTCTGCATCCAATTTGAGCAGATCGATCCGATCGATGGCATTTTCTTTGATCATGGCTGAAAGTGGACGGACTTTGACTGAAACAGACATGGATCTATGCAAGACACTCGGAACGAAACCGTCGCCCAAGGTGACGAAACTACTCCTCCTCGCGGGCATCGTCTTGATGCTCGTCTCATACGCGATAATGGGCTATTACTTCATGGGGTCCGGCGACACGACGCCCATGCTGACCAGCCAGCTGTCGTTCAACAACATGTACTTGAGATATCAGTACTCGCTGATAATCGCTGCGGGGGGGCTGGAGAACTACCGCATTGCCCAGAGCTTCGATTACTTGTTCATGGTCTCCTACGGAATGTTTGCCTTCGCGCTCGCGCTGGTCATCGGCCGGAAGTTCGGCGAGGACACCACGTGGAGGAAGATGGGCTGTCTCTTCGCGGTGCTCGGGCCGGTCGCCGCGTGCTGCGACGCGGTCGAGAACGTCTTCATCTTGCTGACGCTTACAGATCCTGCTTGGTTCCCTGCTTGGTGGGCGACCGCGCATTCTGCCTTCGCGGCGGTGAAGTGGACCATCTTGCTCGTCGCCATCGGCTGGGCAGCGGCCGCCACGCTGTATTACTTGCTCGTCGTGAAGCGAAAGAAGTAAGATTTCCTCAATTTTTCATTTTCAATCGCGTTCCGCGAGGTCATTGACGAATTCCTTGATCGGCGGGAAGTACTCGTCCGCCCACATGAGGATGTCGTTGTGCCCCGCGCCTTCGATGATCACCTTCCGCTTGGGCACGCCATCGGGAACCGAGTTATAAATGACATCGGCTTCGGTCACGGGGATGATGAAGTCCTCGGTGCCGTGGATGACGAGGACGGGCGCCGTGAACTGCTTGATCTTCGTGTCGTTCGACCAGCGCACCAGCTTATCACGCGTGATGCCCATGAGCACGCCGACCCCGAATAGCCGGTTCATGTTGTCGAACAGGTCGCCGAACCCGCTCTCGAAAATGACGCCCTTCAGGTCCGGAGAGCGGCTTGCACCGATCTCCGCCGCGCACGCGCTGCCGAGCGACCGGCCGAACACGATGATTAGGGGATCAAAACCTTGCTTCTGGAGGTGCTCGCGCACGCCGTCGAACACGACATGGCTATCCTCGAGCAGCGCCCCGAATGATGGTGATCCGTCGCTGAAGCCGTAGCCGCGGTAATCGACCACGGCAAGGTTCACGCCGCAGTCCATGTACTTTGGCGCGGTGTGGATGTAATCGTTCACGATCTCGCCGTTGCCGTGGAACAAGAGCATAGTCGGGAGATCGGAATCCCGCGTGAAAAACAGGCCGCCGATCTTGCCCGAGGGGGAGTATGGAAACGAGAGCACCTGGAGCTTGCCGGGAGCCTCGCGAG
>Ga0172366_10003249_pt1 | contig 12802 bp, 9 predicted proteins | sample LakKivSesite69cm_FD_114533 | JGI IMG/M metagenome (GOLD analysis project Ga0172366, IMG submission 114533) | Sediment microbial communities from Lake Kivu, Rwanda - Sediment site 69cm | ecosystem: Environmental > Aquatic > Freshwater > Lake > Sediment | place: Rwanda: Western Province, Lake Kivu... | reverse complement strand
TTCGCGTCAGTTCAGGACTGGAGCCGGAACATCTGGAAATTTACAGAAAGTTCAAACTAGAAGGCAATCCTCTGCCCCAAAAAAGAATGGAAGGAAAAATAATAGGAAAATCCATCAATCAGTAGTGACCACACTTTTTCGAAATTGCTTGTATAGCAAGGAACTTTTTAAAAATTTGGTGAACTGGGGTTAATGAGATAGATAGCTAAAGAACGATTCTGGTTTCCTCTTTTTTTATCAAAGATCATCCTTCTTTCAATATTCAATGCTTTGGTCATTTTGGTAATAATCGTATCCACATCGTATTTAGTTATGAAGCGAGTAGAAGGAATTTCTCTTTTTCGCCCTAAATGTTCTATCTTCTCTTTTACCCTTTCAATAAATGTCTCATTGCCAAGAATGATATTATAATAGGATTCTCTAAGAGGATCTTTCATATTCTGATATTCAATGACATACTCTCGATATCTTTTACTTGATTTAAAAGTATCATCACCTATAAGGTTTAATACAAAAGAAGGATCAATATTAGAAATATTAGATTTTCTTAAATGAAGGTAATCTAAATAGCTACTCCAAGGATAATCTTCTAATTGCCTGACTATTCCAGCTCGTAAGGGATTTAAATGAACATAGACCGAGAGAATAAGAGCATAATTATCGGCATCAACAAGAATAGATTTAAACCGGCCTTGAAAAATGGGACCGATAACTTGATGTTTATTACGAAACCAATTGGCATAAGAGCTATTTAGATAATGAATACCCTGAGATAGATTAGGTTGGTTCGTTTTAATAAATAGATGATAATGATTATCCATGAGACAATAAGTCTGACAAATCATCGAATATTTTATGAGCATTTCTTCTAGTCTTTTTAAAAATACCTCTTTATCTTGATCCGAACAGAATATCTTTTCTCTCCGGTTACCCCGGGAGGTAATATGATAAAAAGCATTTTCAAAAGATAATCGTAATGGCCTAGTCATATTAGAATATTAGCACTGAGATAGAATTAGGTCAAATGTTGAGACCTGACCCCCCTGTCCCCTGTTGAAATGAAATAATTAATTATTCTAATCTTAAAAAAGCCTCTATCATTCCATTTTTATTTATATTCCAATATTTTGGTTGATGCGGAACGATGGCACCATTATTAATATCAAAGCCAAAAATTTCTTTTTCAATGACTGCTAGATCTTTTATATTTTGTAGCGCTAATTCTTTAAAGGGAATTCCCTTAACTGTTGGATTCATATGATGTATATCGGCACGAAAACTTTTCCAAATTTTTATTGAGGCTTCAGCACATTCATTTGAAATAATCTTTCTCTCTTTAAATTCATTAATCAGCACCTCGATGGTCTTTGTATCTCCATTTTCTTTTTGTCTACTTATAGAATTTCTTTCGGCAATAAATTTTATAATACCTTCATTAATTGCATGGCTCATCATGACTGTGCCTATAAAATAACCATCACGATAGAGGTAAATGCATTCGGACGATGCTTCCGAAAAGTGATGTCCACCAATAATTTTTTGATGTTCAATCTCTAAATATCTGTTTATTTTTTGTTCCACAGTGCTTTTACATTCAGATTCAAGGCTTTCTTTGAGGTGTATTCTTCTAAATCTTTCTGAATTATCCATTTTATTTTTTTCCTGTTATTATTTAAATAGACATAACCTATTTATTTTAAGATAGAACTTGGGTAAATTTAAAATTTTTATGTAAAAGTAAACTGCTAAGATCTGGTTTAATTTAATAACAAGATACCAAATGATATTTTTTATACAATTTCTACTATTTCTTCATCTATTCTGAACATTAAAAGACTCGCCAAAAAAAGAAAATGAACCGCCCTTTTATCATCTATTATGATGTTTTCATGAGCTTTTGGATTTCTTATGCCAGTTATAGAACCTGCAAATATCTGCATATATCCTTTTTGTATATTTTTTCCTGTTTCAGTAGTAAGATCATCTAGTTCAATAATTGGTTTTTGCAATGAAAAGGCTTTGTACATCAAATCAGCACCATCATATTCCTTACCAGTTCTCTGCTTCACAATAACTTTCACAATATTATTAACTTCTTTAAATGCTGCCTCAACTGAATCTGCAAAATGATTTGTTTCAAAGCGGCTTTTTGAAACTTTAACTATCTTAGGGTGTAATAAATCCCAAAATGTATTCAACGTGTCCGGTCTCTGTTTATCATCTTTTAAAATTCTCTTTTCGTGCTCCACCTTCATTTTATTAAGTGTATTTTCAAATATTTCCTTTTCTAGTTTAATTTCCAACTTACTTTCCCACCTATCAAATTCCTTAATTAATTTAAAATCTTTTATTATATTTAAAAACTTAGTAGCTTTATATCTTAACTCGCAATACTTATCTCTTATTCCTATAGAATCTATCGGAAATAACTGGGAAAACTTGACCCTATTCTGTAACAACGGAATAACAATTCTATCAGGGGAAATATTCATTTCCGTTTTAATATCAAGTATTACATCATATATACCAAGAAAATTATAATTATCTATTTCTTTAATCCATTTCATATTACCTCTCCACACATAACTCTTTGCTTTAGGCATGCCATTTCATATAACGGTTCGGGTAGTTATTCCCTACATGCCCCACTGCTAAGTTTGGTAAAAAATAGGAACAACACATCCTATTTTTTCTATGGTTTAACTTTTTATTTTACGAAGTCTTCCTTTAGGATGTCTATCTTTAGTAACACCTAAAGCCTCAACCATCCGGTTGGGAACTCCCGAGATTCCATAGATTTCCACTAAAAATTATAGAATTATTGACCTGGTTAATCTTCCTTATTTATTTAATGGGGATGTGTACCTATTTATTCTATTTTTACTCGTATTCTTTTAATTTCTGGAAATAACGTTTAATCATTGAAGGTTTCTCAATAAAATATTTACTAAAACATTTTTCAACATATTTTTTACCATAATCCTGTATTAAAGATAAAATTAAACTAATTTTAGCTAGCTCCGCCATTTTATATTTTCCAATTATTTCTTTCTCAACACCAAATAAATATGGAATAATTTTTTCACATGAGTAATCTAATATAATTTTTTTACCTTCATCATAATCTTTTTTTAATTCTTTAAATTTTTCTAATAATTCACTTTCGTCTAGGTCTATTTTTACATTACAAGCAATAAAAGGTTGAGCATAATCCAAATAAATACCAAAAGCCAAAATTGTAATATTTTCTGCTTTAATATATTCGCTAATATTATATTTTCCATTTGGGTCCTTTTCTAATTCTTCTTTTGCACCCCTAATAATAGTGAGGAATGGATCTGGAATCCCATCTATTTCGTCCGTCCTCCCAAGCATCCCTTCAGCAATCGATGTGTGTATATCACCAGGTAGTACATTGACATTTTGACTTCTTTTCTCTAAAATTACTTTATTTTCCTTAATTATTACTGTTGTTGCTGTTGCTAGATCATTGGAAAGCATAGACTCTTCTAAATATTCATAACCTTCAGGAGAAACTAATCTTTTATCATAATACTTTTTAAGTTTTGATGAATTAATTATTTGTTTTAAATTTTTATTTGTGCCAATAAATTTTTTATAATCTGTGTGATAAAATGTTAAAACTGGCTTAATAATATTACCTTCACGTTTCTTTTCAAAGGAATATAGACCATATCTTTCAGTATTTTTTTTAAATTGTTCTCGCTTCCAAATTTTTTCAATATGTTCTTTTAAATCACCTGAAAGTTCCTTAGCTTCATTTTCCCATAACTTACATTCAATATCATTTCTTTTCCATCCTTTATCTCCTTTGTTTTTTATTTCCATTTCCGGCCAATTTACTACTCTAATAATAAGTGGAGAAAAGCACCAATAGTGCTTTTCGTCAATTTCTTTGAGTCTATTAATACGTTGGTTGACTGTATCTTTTAAAACATCATATTCCTTTCTCTCTTTTGATTTATTATGTAACCAACTTACAATTTTACATACTAATTCTATTAAAAAACTAAAGATTTCCATAATTTCCTCTCCTATGCACTAGTTACTGGGTTCATATCTTTATTGTTAATATATTATATATTAACTCAATTAAATAAAGATCTAATCTAAAAAATAGGAAACTTCCTCTTTGAGCATAACCATATAAGAAGATATGGAGGATTGAAATATATTATCCCTTATAAGAAGTTAGAAAAAGTTACAAAATTAAGGATATGCATATTGTGGATAAAACAATTTTTAAAAGAAAGTTTCTTCTTTATTGATTCTGTTTTTTTCAAGTTTGCTGATAAAATTTTCAAAAATATACTTATCTCCACTATCCTTTTTAAGGTAAGTTTTAAGAAAGACTTCAGATTTCATCTTAATGTATTCAAAACTTCCAGGGGATATTTTTTTAATGTTAAATTCTGGCATATCTGAATAAAATGGATTTTTTTGAACTTCGGTAATATATTCAATTAAAACATTTTTTTTGACGTCTGATAAAAAAATTTTATTGTTGATCCCAAATTCAATTTCAAAATCTTTTTTATTTAACGCATTAGTTATACTGGGATTGATTATTATCATTATTTTATCTTGCTCAGGACAGTTGAGTAATTCATTAAAAAACATATTATTTATATGCGGGTCAATAAAGCTATATCCAATGATAAAATAATATTTTTTTTGTTTAAGTTTTTTTTTAAATAATTCCAAAAGAGTAAAAAAAGGTTCAACTGTAAAAAGTTTTGTACCATGTCCAAAAATAAGAAATGGTTTAATTTCTATATTATTTTCTTCATCTTCAATTTGTTTGATATAATAACTTTTTTTAACAGTCCCATCAATCAATCTCAACCAATCCATAGAACCATGAAGTTTATAATAATTAATCCTACCTGAATTATATGTGTCACTATCTATATTTTCTTCACTAAAACCTACCCATTTATGGCTGACAAAACCCGTATAGACACTATTTTCATCTTTAAAGTACTCTTCTAATAATGTGTCATTATTCAAAGTAAAGATGTCTAATTTAATATCTGTATTTGATAAACTCTTTAAAAACCCTACCAGTGGTTTAAGAAAACTCGATTGTTTTGGATTTAACCATTCATTATAGCATTGCGTCTTAATTTTATACTCTATAGAATCATAAAGATCTAATTCTTGCCTATTTGCTTCTTTTCTGAATTCTTGCTCAAGTAACATTATTTTATCCGACCAATTACCTGTTACGGGATATGGAAGTAGGTTTTCTCTGTTTTTTATTCTACGGAGTAATAATGCAAATTCTTCAATATTAGGTTGATATTTATATTTGCCGTTACTTTCTAAACTTCTCCATCTTGCCTGATACTCTAAGCAGGATAAAATAAATTTTATAGTTTTTTTCTCAACGGTAGTAAAAATTTCAATACCTGAAATAGATTTTTTTTCTAAATCGTCAAGCATTTCTTTTGACATTTTACAACCTGCAGGTTTTGAAAAACCAGCACCTGTAAAAAACAAACATTGGCTTAAAATTTCATCAAGACTCTTCATATAAACCATACCTTTTTATGAGCAATTTCTGTGTTTGGTAAACCTTTCTGAAAGTTCGCTACATATTCAGCTATTAGTTTTGAATAGATTGTAGTCACTGGTCGCGCTTGTTGTTTAAGGCTTTTCCAATATAAGCGAGAAAATTCATAAACTTGACTGATTAACTCATGATGTAGAAAAGAACTTGTCGGATCACAAATTCGCAATTTAATTGGATATTCTTCCTGGTAAATTGGATTTGTTGGTATTTCCCAATACCGTAAATTATTAAAAAGAAGATATTCATTGGGTTTTAAATAAATATAAGTACCACTCCGTGGCATATATAACTCATAACTAAGATCAAAACAAATATCTGTTGTTACCTTAGTGTCATTAATTTCTACAAAAGCATAGGGAATATTGATATTTATTCTTTTCAATAACTCATTTATAGCATCTTTTTCTTTTGAAGACAGTGGTTTATAATAATGAATGACCATTTTATCTATTTCACTATTTTTATTTAGATAATCGTTTATAGAATTGGACAAAGTTTGACAAATATTTTCTGGAGTGCTCTCACTATAAGCTTCTATATTATTAATTTGCCCCTCATTATCAAAATAAATTGCGGACCCTAGATACGTATTTATATCCTTTTTGTGGATGTTAAAACCAATTGTTAATTGTTTGTAGGTTTTTCTTTGCAATTTCCAAGGAATTCCTCCAATTTTTGCCAGCATTGCAATTGCAATGTTAGGTAAACTGAAATGAAAGTTCTCATTAAAAATTTTATTTCTTTCAACAAATTGCGAAGATATGTTCTTGCTTAATAAAATTTCTTTTATCTCATAGTAAATTTTAGATTGTTCTTTTGTGGCTGTAGATTTAGAAAAAGGCATGATCCATAAGGCTATTAGATTGTTATAGTTGCTTTGTTTTAAATTTTCATTGATTGTTTCGGTTAAAGTCTCTATCGGTTCAATATATTCTATTTTTTTATCTGATAAATTTGCTGGTAATCCTATGTAACTTTCTAAGCCAGGGAAATGCTTATACCCTCTTAAAAAGTATATATATAATTTGTTTGCGCTTTCTCTATCAGGGTAGATAAATAACAATTGGTAGTTTTTTATATTATCTGGAGTTTTATATACACCATAATCCCTCATCCCGTTTACCGGACTATAATCCAATTGTTCTGATTTAAATACCATTTTATTCTTTTCAAAATCAACAGATTTTATATCACCTCCATGTTTTTTTATGAAAATTGGATATATTTTGATTTCTGAGAGTTTTTGATTATTAAGTTTTTCTACAAACTTTTTAATGAGTTCGTAGTGATTTTTATAGAAATGTTTTTTTGGTTTTGGATAAATTTTTAGTTGATTTCTTATTTCCTTGTTTGCTTTAATAGGATATTCAGAAGCTTCTTGATTCTCATATTTAATCAATAAATTATCTTTTACCACTTTTAATCCTGATAAATTTAGCTGTTTTATATCTTCATTAATTCCAATATATGTATCTTCACTCCCAATACTAATACTAACCGATAATTCTATATTTCGCCTTTTTTCTTTATAATAAGAAAAAATAACAAAATCATACCTTCTATACTTTTTAAATCCCTTTATTTCAGTTGTGTCTAGTTCTTCATAAACACTAAAGTCACATCCTTCTTTGAAAGGTTCAATAATGTATTTATTGTCAAGAAAATGGCGAATCAAGATTTCCCTTACATAAGGTTTCAATAACTTGTTATACTCTATAAACTTTGTATTAAGTGTTTTATCTGATTGTTTAAAGAAAGAGATATAAATATATGGCTCATCTTTTGGTATCTGCTTTTTTAGACCATCAAGCCATTGGTGTATTTTATTATCTGTTTGAATTAAATTTTCTTTAATTTCTTTATGAAGATAACTTGGTTTATATCTTTTCAGATATAATTTTAAAATAATATTATTATTGTCATTAAGTTCTTCATCGATAAAAAAGTTAATAGAGACATCTTCTTTTAATAACTCAATCTTTACTCTGTTAATAACTATGTTATTCATTATATTCCTCCTTCCACAATCCTTATTTTTTCCGCCATCAGCCCATATAGCCCATATATCAGCCTATCTATCTCACGCTCACAATGATTTATATCTGCATCGGGATTTCGGTTTTTGGAAGTGAGAATTTGATTGACAAGAGTTATTATTTCCTTTTGTTCATCTTCACCCGGTTTAATAATAGGTAAGGCTAAAAGTGGCTCTTTATCTATTTGGTAATTATTACCTTGCATTTTACCTCTTTGCTTTAACCAAAATGCAATTAGTTTTGAGTTTAATAATGCTGTTAAGTATTTTAGGTCAATTCTCGTTGTTTTTATCACATAAAAGGCTGCTGATACATAACAATCAAAATTTGTATAGGTAAAAGTTGGTTCAATACATTTACGAACAGCAATTATCTTTTCGCCTTTAAAGAAATTTTCATCTCTTGCTCTATGGAGGCCATAAGGCTTATTATTAGAAGTAATTACTTTTTTAAACTTATCTAAGTGCTTTTTAATATTAGGATATGTCTTTATATTTTCAGGATACTTAAACCTTGAATCAGTGTAAATAACCCATTCAACATTATTTTTATTGGCGTAATATTTACTTAATTGGTTTGTAGTATAGTAGGGTTTGATTAATTCTGATTCTTTTTTTGAAAAGAAAATATTATTTTTTTCTTCACTAGATAATATAAATATCCCCTCTCCAATTTTAAATTGATAATCTAATATTTTTTGTGTGTTTTTAATCACATGATCTTGTGGACAAACAATTCCCTGTGCTATCTCACTTTCGTAGAGTTTAAAATTACTTTGTTTAGAGATCTTATCAAGAATATCTTCAATAACTGAATTGCTAAATGTAAGCGGTTTATTTAGATATTTCCCTTTCTGAATTAAAGGAGTTAAATATTCTAATTTTGGATTAGGTTCTTGATTAAGTAAACCAAAAACATCCTGGAGGGAAGCATTTTTTTGAAATAATTTTCTATAATCAAAATTATAATTATCACTTTTATCTTTTTTAAACATCATAATCATGGTTTGAATGCCAGCATTTTCAAATATTTTATAGTCACCAAAATCAAGCAGCTGGAGAATAATCACTTCCTTAATGACTTTATCGCGCAATTTCGAAGCACCGTAACTTGTAACCCAATTATTTTGAGCAATAAAAGTAAGGACTCCGGAATTATTTTTTAACAAATCAATCCCTTCGCATGCAAATAAATACCATATATCCATTTTCCCTTGATAATAAAGAGATTCTCTTACGCCATCAAAGGCTTTTCTATTTGTATACTCTTTTACATACGGTGGATTGGCAATTACCACATCAAATCCATCTTTTTCTTGAAATATCTCAGAAAAATATAATTTCCAGGGGAAAAATGGGCGAATTTTTCGATTGCTGGTATATTGTCTTAACTGCTCTTCAAATTCACCTAAATTAAATCCAGTTCTTCTGGATAGCGCATCCATTTCTCTTTTAATTTCTTTTTCTCTTTCTTCCTTTATCGGATGTCTTTCATATCTTTCTTCAATCTCTTTAAATTTTTTAAAATAATCAGATTTTTGTTTTTCTAATTTTAGTTCAAATATATTAATAATAAGATCTTCAATTTCTTTTCTTAATGCTTTTTTCTTGTTTGTATTTGGTTGATTTAAAAGTTCATTCTTTTTGTCTTTCAACACTTCGTAAAATTCTTTACTCTCATCTGTGGAAAACAATCTTGCATTCTCATTATTCTGTTTCTCATTATCCAAATCGATTCCCATAAATTCAGAAATCAGGCTATTCCCTTGCATTATTTTATAATCCAAATTTGGTAGGGGCTTAATTTTATTTATATCTTCCTCATCTACTATTAGCGAAAGCCATAAACGCAATTTAGCAATCTCCACTGCTCCAGGATCAATATCTACACCATAAAGACAGTTTTGGATGGCGTGACGTTTGAAATTATAGATTGTACGAGATTGCTTCGTCGCTTCCGCTTCTTGCAATGACAAATATGGGGTAAGTGCATTTCTTGCTCGAATAATTTCATTCATCATCCCTACAAGGAAAGCACCGGAACCGATGGCTGGATCACAGACACGAATATTTTTTAACGCCTCATCAATTCTCTTAGCATTTTTACGAATATTTTCTGGAAGTTTAAAAGAATAAGTCTTAGTTTCTTCTCCCTTGGATACTACATAATCGTCATTCTCTATGGTAGTGTCACCATATTTAATTAATTTTTCGATATCCTCTTTGGTGGGAAGTGATTGCTTCGCTTCGCTCGCAATGACACCCTCACCCTTGCCCTCTCCCGTAAAGGGAGAGGGATTATGACATTCTGTATATAAATAATTAATCAAGCTTTGCTGACACATATAATGCACAATCTCTCTTGGGGTATAATAGGTGCCTTTTGATTTACGGTCCTTGACTTCCAGAAGATTTTCAAAGACTTTACCCAGCATCTCCGGATCAACCGCTACTTCTTTTTCTAATGGTTCGTCTTCTTTCACCGTAAAATTGTAACGATCTAAGATATCTAAAATACCTTTACCAATATCTCCTTCTTTCGTTTTAACTTGATTTGAAAAGAGAGTATCGGGTAAAAGTATGTCTGTTTTTGCCCAATTATAATCATTGAGAGGATCAAATAGTCCTCCATTTAAGAATGGAATCTTACATTTGAAATAACTAAAGTAGTGGTCATCGTGGGAGCGATCATTTCGTAATGCTTCATAAAAGAGTGGTTCTAAAATATTATTAAAGAAATTTTCATAATCACAATGCTTTTTCTCAAAAAGCTCACGTAAAAAATTTTTAGGACCTGTTCCCCAGTTCTGTCCTTCTTTAACTCCGAACCACCCTTTCTTTTGCAGGAAATATAAAAATACGATTTGCCCTAAAAGTTTTTTGGAAAAATCAATAACATTAACCCCTTTGTCTTGAAATTCTTGCCTGATTTCTTCATCTTTTTCTATTATCTCATCAAGAGACTTTTTAATTTGAAGGAAAAGATCACGATATTTTTCATAAAATTCTTTGGTAACCTTTTCAATATTAAATGCTTTTTCTATTTCATTTAATTTTAAGTTATGAATATCATTTATTAAAATATCTATAAAACAACTTTGAGCGGTATGACTGCTTTCATTTTTCCCAACTAAAAAAGAATATCTACGGGCAGGGGTAAATTCTTCCTTTACTTTAACATCACCTTTTGGTGTTTTTTCAAACTTATATTCCATCTTTACAAAAGAAAAACGCCAATCTTCTTCTTGGGGAGATACAAAAGCAACAAGACCAGCATCTTTTTCATCACGTTCTTTAAGATAATGAGCTACACAAAATTACGCTGAGCTGTACGAGCACGATCAAGAGTAATTTCTTTTTTTAAATAGACTATAAGTAGATCAATCTTTTTTCCTTCCGGGTCAACGTATGTACCGACTCGTTCATAGATTTTTATACAATTTTCAAAATTTTTTGGTATATAACAACCATGTAAGTGAAACGCTTTTGATTCATCATATTGGTTAAGTAAATTTTTTATAAAATAGATAAATTTTTCTTTATCGAAAGAATTTTGAAAAGTATTTTTAATAAGTTTTTTAGCAGATTCTTTATCCATAATTTACTCTCCGATCAAATATTCAGATAAAATGACTTCTCTGGGGCCTGAAGTTTGAGCGGCACTTTCCGATAAATGTTCTTGTAAAAATTCTAGAGCAATATTTTTTTGTAATACTGCCAGTATTCTCAAAGGATTTATAATTTGTTTTAATTCATGGTTTAATTCTTGAAGCAATATTTTGGTAGTCTGTTTCGGTAGAGCTCCTTCGATGATCTTTTATGTTACTATTTTTAAGTAATCTTCTTGTTCCTCAGTAAATTTTCTAGTATCTTTAGAGATGGCTTTTAAGATTTTTAACACTTGAGTAGCAGAATCTCTACCACCGGTTAGTTTTATTTCTGACACTTCTTCCTGAGTGGCAAATTCGAAGGCTTCTTTGTTCTTCTCTAACAAGTCATAAAAGTTGGGGTTTATTTTTTCTCGTTTAGTATCTTCTTGGACTTCTAAGGTCTTTGCGGTAGTAATAAAATCTAATTCTTGAGATTCTTTTTGTAAGGCGCTCATAAAAAATTTCTGCAGCTTGCCTTTACGGAAATAAGTTAAAAGGGTATTGGTTTTTTGATTATATATCCTGGCAGTTCTTGCCTTTTTGGGCAAGAATTTAATCCTGGCAAATAAATTCGGATGGTCTTCCCGAATATCTTTAATAATTTTTAAATATTTTAATTCACTTTCCTGTCCCTCATCTTCACCGATGATAGCTTCTTTGGAGGTTAAGCGATTAAATAATTCATGGGATTCTATTTCTTCATTTTCGGTAAGCAGTCGGGCATCGTTTCCTAATAAAGTGATAAAAGCATGTATTTTTGCTTCTGCTGCTTCTTTTAATTTGATCAGATCGTTGGCTTGTTTGCTGGGAAAAAAATTAAAGGTGTAAATCTTATCAAAATTAGTATCTACCCGGTTGATTCTTCCTGCTCTTTGCATCATACGGGTAGGATTCCAGGGGATATCATAATTAATAACTACATTAGATTTATGGAGATTCACTCCCTCTGATAATACCTCGGTGGAGATTAATATTCTAAAATCATCCCGGGGAGAAGGGGCTTTAGGGTCAAAATTTTCAATCACTTTTCTCCGGGTGTATTCGTTTGAACCACCAGTAAATTCAATTACTTTATATCTTTGTAAATTTTCGTTTAAATAATCTGCGGTCTCCTTGGATTCGGTAAATAAGATTAATTTATTTTTCTTTAGGATAGGATGGGAAGAAAGAATATCTAAAAATTGGAGCAATTTAGGATCTCGGTCTATTGCACTCCAGATTTTTTGAATTTCTCTTAAAGTCTTTAGGTCTTTTTCTAAGAACCCTCTATATTTTGGATCAAAATCTTGGGAGGAGTATTTTACTGCTTTATCTTCTTCAATTAATTTTTGAATGGCTGCATCATTATCATTTTCCAGGAACTCGAATATTTTATGAATATATTTCTTACTAACATAGACATTCCCCTGATCAAATTCTTCCAAGAATTTTTCGTAAGAATGGATAAATCGGTTTATGCTTTGTCTAAAGGCATAAAAACTGCTTTCCAATCTTTTTACTAAAAGAATTTTCATAAATTTT
>Ga0172366_10003245_pt1 | contig 12808 bp, 11 predicted proteins | sample LakKivSesite69cm_FD_114533 | JGI IMG/M metagenome (GOLD analysis project Ga0172366, IMG submission 114533) | Sediment microbial communities from Lake Kivu, Rwanda - Sediment site 69cm | ecosystem: Environmental > Aquatic > Freshwater > Lake > Sediment | place: Rwanda: Western Province, Lake... | reverse complement strand
TCGCCAGCGTCTCGTCTGTGTTTCCCATGACGCAGGGGCACCTCATTCTGCGAAGGTGCTCGATTACTTCTGCCGGTTGTGGCCCAGTAGCGGCAACATCACCCAAGCAGGCAATCCGACTGACTTTCCTTCCTTTGATATCTGAAAGAGCAGTCTTCAGAGCAACAAAGTTCCCGTGAATGTCGGAAATGATTGCAATTCGCATACATCGATAACAATGTTGGGAGTTGATATAAGACTTAGCGCGCGTTAGGCGGCTACCATGAATTAGCAAAAACATGTAAAAGACGTAACGACGGTTTAAACGCTCCTGTGAAGCTAGCCCTCGGCACCACGATGGTGTTTTGGCATAGGCCCAGGACGCTTTTACTTTCTCTTTCTGAAGAATTTGAGATCCTCTAAGTCACAGATGCATTCAAATCCATTTTCTATTAGTCATGAATCTCATTTGGCGTTTTGGCAACCTTGCATATGAACTCATCATCATTTTGGATCTTCAACGGTTGTGTATATAAGAAGGCGTTCTTGATGTTTTTATGACTAACAGCTGCATTACATTTAGTATGTCTTTGGTTTTTTGATATTCTGTGGGTGTCGTCCAATGCCTCAGAATGTGGAATGTTATTCGGAAGATCTTGGGGTTTCCAAGCTTATGAGCGTGCGCTCCGGAATGATTTTTTCAGACTCTTTGCTTGTGTCCGCCATCAAGTTACTCTTACATCTGTTTCCTATCTAAAGCGTGCGCTGGATCTTGATTAGAAGTCCCCTCCACATTTGACCTCCAGCGTTTCGGCCAGCTGTTTCAGTTCCTCATCATTCACTAACTCCGACTCTAGATAATCGAAAATTCTATCTTCGTCTAACCCTAGAGCTCTGGCTTCGTCAACTGCGACCCGGTAAGCTTCAATTTCCAAGGGTCTCTCAATATAACTCAGTTCCTTGCTGGAAGCTTTCCCCTCCATAAACTGCTTCACATGAACCAGTTCGTGGATCACGTCTAGGTATATGTCCGTAAGATCCCCATTGCTCAAATAGTGCGGGTTAACCAAAAGGTGTCCATCTACGTCGTCCACTCTCATGTAGCGAACAGTACTTGTGAACTCGACCTTAAGTTTCCCAAGCACCTCTCCTGTTCTAGCGCCAAAAATGCGTTTGACAATCCCAACCCTATCGAAGCCTTTGAAGTGGTTAGTGAAGGGACACGTTGGCATTACCGCATTGCGGAGTATTTCAATCACTTGCAGTTTCATCATGGCTAGATCTCCTTTGATTCAATCAAACCCAAATTTGCTTTCCTTTAGATAACCATGGCTTTCAGACCACTGCAAAATGGTAAAGGAAAAGCCATTTCCCTAAAGGCAAATCGCATTAGACTTCGATTAGTCACTTAAAAAAGTTTCCATTTACGGTTCCGTCAAGTTCTCATCGGATACGAGCCCATGTAAAAAGTCATCGGATAATTTGACACCGCAATTCGTTCGCCATGCTGTTTATTATCCATATCCTCTATTCATAAAGGCTAAAAATGGGTTGGAAAGATTTAAACAAAAGGTTGCATAATAGGGTAGTAACATGGAATCGCCAGCAACAATTGAAGAACTTGATAGACTTGCCATAGAGTTTTCTGGAACTAGGAAGAAACCTCTCTTAATTCTATATTACCATGAATTTGAAGGTGAAATGAGAGAAGATGACGTGGAACATATCTGTCAAGAGATCAAAAGACGAGGCTTTCATAGAGAGAACAAACTTGAAAATCTAGATGTGCTCCTCCACACGATAGGCGGAGATCCACATGCGGGTTACAGAATTGCCCAACTGATTCGTGGTGTGACTCCAGAAGTCACCTTTCTTATTCCAGAATATGCCTTTAGTGCAGGCACATTGTCTTGCATGTGTGGAAACGAAATAAGACTTGGGGAATGTGCTGTGTTGTCACCCTTCGATATATCTTTCTCTACGCGACGAGGGACTTCAGGAGATATTGAATTGATGAGCATAGATTACTTCAAAAATTTCGCAACAGACTGCCGTGAGCAAGCAGAGAGAATGTTGACCCGTCTTGGAAGTCATAACCCATCCAAGGTTGAAAGCGATCTTTTAGTCGAGATGGCAAAACAAGTAGGCACTCTGAACATAGGTAGGTTTTACCGAGCGAGAACTTTGACTGGATATTATGCGGAAATGTTGTTGTTAGAATACATGTTTGAACAAATGCCAAACAAAGATGACCTCAGCAACAAAATAATCCATGCGTTTCTTTTTGAATATCCGACTCATGATTTTCATATGGATTTCCATATCTGTAGAAAACTAGGACTACCAGTCCAAGAAATGATAGTTGATGAATCTGATAAGAGCAAAAAGTTGATTTCTATCTTAAAACAACTCACTGCATTGGGAATAATCTGCAGAACCATTAGAGATGCTTATAAGGCCCCATTCATAAGATTATATATGTAGGAGGACAACAGTTTGACTCAATTAACCACGACTGAAAAGAAAGCAAAGGAACTAGGTACTCTTGATGTACAAAACCTAATTTACAAAGAATATTTAGAAACATACAAATTGAGACAAGGTAAAACCTTTGATGAACTTGTTAGAATGGCAAACGACCCTCAGAGATATTCCAAAGTGCTAGTAAAGAATAAGGAGAAAATCTGAAATCTAGTCTATACCCCGTTTTCTCTTTCTGCTTGAATTTTGAATCAGTGTAAGCCATTTGTTCTGACCTTGAACTTCTATCCCGCAAGCTTCAGCAAGCGTTTTTCCTTTGAGCCCTTCATGAGTCCTAATGTAGTTGTGGAAAATTTGGTATCCTGTGAGAATCGTTGTGTCTTTGGTTTTGAGCCCACGCATGGTTTTTTCTCTGTCTCTGATTTCTCCGTTGAACCTTTCCATCTTATTATTGTTCATATCTCCCTTGAGCCTAATTGCATTGATGTGTTCGGTTCTAGGTCCTTTCAATGTCCAAAACTCCTTCTTGTAAGCGTCATGGTAAATGTGCAATCTGTGCAATCCATCAGTTATCAAGGTCATGGGTTTCTTTCCAGCTATCTCGATCGATCGACAGGAACAGAGTGTGCTGTCTTGGCGATTGCTAAGGGCTCGACGAAAAAACAACCCTAGTGTTTGACGCCTTACCCTCTGCCAACAGCGCGCGCGTTCAAAAATGAAAGACCTAGTATCTCACGGATTAACGCACGCATAAAAAAGAGGGTTTTTGCGAGAGATATCTCTACTGTGGGGAGGGCTCAAATCTGTTATTCGATTCTGCTCAGTTTTTTTGTTCCAAGGTAAAGAAGCATAATTCCCACCGACGAAAAAATTGCGGTCAGCAACAGATGGTCATGCAAGAGACTTGTGAGTCGGTCCAAGTTTGGAAGTATCTTCCTAAAACTCAAACCGAGTCTAGGTAGGCCGATCTCCAGTCCTATCGTGGCGAAAAGGACTATTTGGAGGTTTATTATGACGCCTAATGCACGTTCTCTCGATCCTTCAGAGAATATCGGTATTATGAGGGCTAGGCCAAGGACCAGAGCTACCGACGCCACAGTTCTTAGCGATCCCCATATTGTGTTAATCAGCAAGGAAGTTAACGTGATCTGAGGAACTAAGATCGTTGAGACAGCCATCAACGCTGCCGCGATTGGAACCGCCACCAGCCAACCTTGCAGCAATCTCGCCTTCACAAACTTTCCCATTCCAGACGGTGATTTCTTATATATGAAGAGAGTATCCTTTCCTCGACTTACCGTACCAACCACAAAAGCTGCGAGAAATGGGATCGCCATCGCGCTCAAGAATAATAATTGATCTATGGGCTCTGACGAAGGATCTAAAATGAATATCCTCAACATGGTGATCAGACCCACGACATAGACGATCCATGATAGGTTTTCAAGCCTTCGACCATAGTCCTTGAAGATAGACGCTAGGAGCGTGCCGAAAGGTCCGCGCCCTCCAAGATATTTGATGGTCTTAAAGAAGATACCGTCTGGCTTAGCTTTAGGGGCTATGAACGTGATTGATTCAAGGCTGTAGGCGCGATTAGATGCTTTCGCACCCAACCATAGAACTGCTGCGAAGAACACAATAAGCCCTCCGAACCGCGTCAGGGTCTCGAGACCAACAGCACTGATATTGCTTGGACTAGAAGCGAAGCCAACGAAAATTTCCGCTCCCCAAGAACTTGGCAACAGACCCAGAATGGCTCTAACCGTCCCGCTCGTCGTGGGATCGACAAGAGCCTCGATCAGACCTCCCCCAATAATTGCATACATTACTGCAATCATCGGTAACGCAATGACTACTGCGAGGGCTCTTCCGACATCCCTTCCACGGGCGGTTTTCCCAAGCCTTGTTCGCAGTATGGCAGCGATCACGGTGCCGATCCAGAGGGCAGAAAGAAACGTGATAACAAAGATAATGATGATGATCGCATTCTGAACCATGTCTAACCCCAAGGGATTAAGAAGAGCTGTGAAAGTGCCGGTGATAACTGCGATGGCGATGCCGTAGAAAGGCATTTTGCCCAGAAACTCGCCTAACAGAACGTCGCTCGGTTTCAAAGGGGCTACGAGAAAGATCTCCAGCTGGCTAGTCTGCATTTCCCGCAGTGTATCGCTGATTGGAAACAGTATCAAATAGAAAAAGAACATGAACAGAACAATCTGCACCATGGGTACGGCAGCTTGGGTTATGATGAAAGCTAGGAAGTCGTCGATGAACAGGCTAACGACCGCTGGCGCGATGAACGCCACATAAACCGCTAACAATCCAATAACCAGATATGGGAAGTAAGGTCTTATCCCCCGTATTCCACTCGTGGTAATGCGGTATTGATTCTTCGCAATCACGAGCCACTTAGGTGCCGGCACCCTTATGCTCCCTCCATGCCAAGAGCTCCTTTTCCTCAACACCGCCGGTTATACAGATGAATGCCTCCTCCAAAGTCTTTGTTTTGGTCTGAGATATGATTTCATCGATTGTGCCTAATGCGATTAGTTTGCCTTGGTTGATTATGCCTATTCTGTCACAAAGCTCCTCTACGATGGGTAACATATGGCTGCAGAGGAATATGGTCTTACCAGCGCTGTCGGCTAACTTCTTAATCAAGTCCTTAACCATCAAAGCGGCGCGTGGGTCTAACATCGACGTGGGCTCGTCAAGGAACAGAATGGGTGGGTCGTGAATCAAGGAAGCTGCGAGCAAGACTTTCTGTTTCATGCCTCGGCTGTAGCCTTCAAGCAGGTCGTCACGCCTTTCATGAAGGCCGAACAGTTTGAGTAAGTCAGCTATCCTTTCAGGCAGAATGTCGCCTGGGACATCGTAGAGGGCGCCCATGAACTCCAGAAACTCTTTGGCGCTGAGTTTCTCGTACAAGCCAGGCGACTCGGCAAGCAACCCTGTCACCCGCTTTACCTCCGTTTCTTCTTTGAGAATGTCATGACCGTTCACGGTTGCTGTGCCGCTGGTCGGCTTTATGATGCAGTTTAATAGGCGAACAGTCGTCGTCTTACCTGCTCCGTTGGGACCGAGCAGACCGAAGGTTTCTCCCTCATAAACTTCGAGGTCAAGCCCATCTACGGCCTTGATTTCGCTTCCCTTGCCATAATACTTGGACAACTTATCAGTACGGATCAAAACTTTCATTGTCAATTCCTCTGAGCGCGGGCAATTTGAACTTTTGAATGAAGCCACGGGCTCTTATAAACATTTAAGTTCAACATTCTGAAATGTTGCCTCCAAGCTGATATACAAATACAAAAAGCATGTAGAAAAAGCCGAAAATGGAGAATGCGTTACACAGGTCTAGCAGATGCATGCATCTCGATCGGATAGAAAAAAGAGGGGTTTGCGGGTGATATCTCCATTTGTCGCCGGTTCAAACCCGGCCTTCGGCATTATGGGCAAAATTGCAGCGATTCGAAACTCATCCAACCATTTTTCAATGTGTACTCGTCGTTGAAATGGTTTCAGTTTTAGGGGATAATCAAAAAATTAATTATGGGGATGGCTCAGTAAGATTGGGGATGGCTCATGAAGTCACACAAAGCGAAAAAGTCTTTTAAGACGGTTCATGATGTGCTGACTGGCTTACGAAACACTCTTTTTAATTTTGTATTAAGCTTCTTTGAGCGCGTGAACCGCACAATCCGCTCAAGACTGCCTATCTCGCGAATGGAAGAAGAAACTTCAGAGCATGTTCGCATGCTGACCAAGGTGTTTAAATTTGTAGTTTTGCCTATCAGCCTTTTCTATGTCTGTTCAGATCTCTTTTTCTTAAAAGATAACGTCCTTGGATCTATGTTTTGGGGCATCATGATTTTCATCTACAGCAATTTCCTTCCAGACTTGCCTGCCATCTACAGAAGGAAAGAAAATGACAGAAGAACTCAGGACTTGTCATGGTATAAGAAATACACTCTTCTGTTACTTGCTCCCCTATTCATTTGGCTGTTGATTTCTGGCACGCGGATAGGATGGAAGACTAGCGAAACATTCCACAACTTCAGATCATTAGCAATATATGGAACGTTTCTTCTTTTATGCGGCTTTTTTGCATTTGGAGAATTTCCAATTTCAATTGGCGCTATGACCGAGATCCTTTCTCTCCCACTTTACGGTTTAGCAGGATACTTGACGCACCTTAAGGTGGACAAAATTTGGTAAAGCGTTCACTAATCAGCGCGCTTACGAAGTTGGACTCTCTTAACATCCACTTTCCTAGCTATACTTAATCCAACCATTTCCGCCTGTTATTTGGTGGGTATGGGCGTTAACAAAAGTTCTTTAAGCTAAACCGCAAAAGTCCATATGAAACGTGGTAAAGATTGGTTGACCCCGTTACATTTGCCTTAGTGTTGGCAGGCGGCATTCTTGTAATAGGCTTCTTAAGTAACTACCTTTTTGAGCGAACAGGCTTTCCGGACATGATATTTCTCATAATCTTAGGACTGCTTATTGGACCTGTAACTCATCTTATTGATGCACATTCCATAATGGACCTCGCCCCATATTTGTCTGCTCTGGCTTTGGTTTTCATGCTGCTTGATGGCGGTTTGGTTATGAACATTTATCGTGTCTTCGCAGAAAGTCCAAAGGCTGCGATTCTGGCGGTGGTGGGCTTCGCAACGAATGTCCTTGTGACCAGTTTACTCATGATGTATCTGGTGATCCCAAATGAGCCGCCTTTGTATTCTGTCCTGTTTGGAACAATTTTTGGTGGTAGCAGCAGCATAGCCATAGTCTTTTTGTCCTCAAAACTCAAGGTGAGCGGAAAATGTTCATCAATATTGAGCTTGGAATCCGTGATAACAGATATTTTATGCATCGTTTTTTCTCTGGTGATACTTGAAATCATTTCAAGAGGAGCGGTAGATTTACCAACAATCAGCCAATCCGTAGCGAGTAGATTTTCAACGGGCGCTGTGCTTGGCGTAATATTTGGCATAGCTTGGCTGAGCATGCTCAAGCGAATATCAAAAGTATCTTATGCCTACATGCTTACTTTAGCCATTGTGCTCTTGGCTTACGCCTTTTCAGAATTTCTAGGGGGAAGCGGCGCGCTCTGTTCTCTACTTTTCGGCATCATGTTGGGCAACGAAAAGGAAATCTATAGAATGCTTAGAATAGAAAGGCCGAAAAACGTCGTTGTTGACGCTGGATTAAAAAGATTTGAATCCGAAATAGCGTTCTTTTTAAAAACATTCTTTTTTGTTTACATAGGCTTGATAGTCGAGAAAACCACCGTAACGATGGTGATATTTGGAATAACACTCTCACTAATGTTGCTTCTGATAAGGTTCAGCACTATTACCTTAACAACTATTCGCAGCGAACTGGCCAAAGAACGCATGATCATGAGCGTAATGCTGACAAGAGGTTTAGCCACTGCCGTCTTGGCAATCTTGACTTTGCAATATGCTGACCCACAGAAGTATCCAGAGATAGCCTCCATTTTCCAAGCATTATCACCCGTTTACATTAACCTTGCTGTAATAATAATTTTGGCCACATCAATGATCGCAGCTGTAGGAATTCCCATACTTAGCCGAAGAGCAGAGAAATAGAATTCAATGTCGAGTTTTCCAAGCTATATCACAGGCAAGTTGGCATTTTCTTCGATCTTCAAATGCGCGTCCAATCCTCTGTAGGGCGCGCTAGACTTGAACGAGGCGGAAAAGCGAACCAGGAACAGAAAAAAATGAAGGGTGCCGGCGACATCTCCAATCGTCGCTGATTCAAACCCGGTCTCCAGCATCACTGGTAAATCAGCATATTCAATACGCTAATGTTCTTGACAAGAATTTTAAAGGGTTAATCGGAGTTTATCGAATCAGTTCTGTACTCATTGTCTTCATGCTTCTGGGTGAGAAGCCATGTGCTATGTGCTACGTTCTTCGCATTCTTCGAATGCTATGCTTGTAAGGGTCAACATGTCTGTGTCGGAAGTAGTCTGAATTCTTTGAGATTTGTTTTGAGATCCCAACCAGAAGAGACTCCATCCGATTAGCCAGAGAAGGATTGTGATAGGCAATAATATTATGATAACTATCCGATTGCGTATGCGCATGCTTCTATACATCGTCAAGACGACGGCCAATCGTGCCTATGAAAAATATAAGAAATATTGTTTGCTAACATAAACAAATATCGCTGACTATTAAACACACTCTGCTTTCCTTCTTAAAGTTGATATCAAGCTTTAAAAACGAAACCTTCGCCAATTCTCAATAGCGTTTGAAATTGAAACATTTTCACCAAAATGACCCAACGCTAAGAATACGCCTTATAGAATGCGGCTTACCAAACCTATGCAAGTGTTTTCTTAGCTTCATGCATGCTAACAAAGTAGAAAAAGGAGAGTGTGTAAGACAGACCCCATTTTCGGGTGCTTCAAATTTGACCTCGGCTCTATTCTTCTAAAAAGATTCTAGTCTAGAATAGCAAATAGACCAGCAGTGCCATTATGAACGTTATTAAAAACGAGGGAATAACGTACTTGTAGACTTTGCCTAGTGGACACTTGAAATAGTCTGCGGTAAACGTGAAACACAAGTGTGTTGGCGCGATCGTGTATCCTAGATAGGCGCTTATGTAAATCAATGCTGCTACCTTGGGCGTAAAAGCCAGTATCCCAGCCAGAATTGAGACGCTTATGGCAACTCCGCCGCCTGGTGATCCAGTTAGAAGTCCAAGAACGGCAGGAGCAATTGTCAACAATAAAATGACATCGATGCCTCCGTTTGTTACAAGCGGTGAGAAAAGACTGGAAATACCTGTCTTGACCATTATGTTTCTTAACAAGAATGCACCGTAAGCTGCCAGCGTGATTCCGTAAATTCCCCAAGTTTTGAAAGGCTTAGTGAGAATTGCAAAGCTTGGCTGAGATATGGCTGCCAAAACTATTAACCCTATGAAAACTGCTATCACTACATCAAAACCATGTTGAGATAAACCAACGCCCGCCAAATCCAAGACTACGGTCATGATTATGGTTGACAGAATTGGTGAAAAAGCAATGAAGAAATCTTTGAGATCCGAGTTCAGCTTGTTCTCTCTGACTAATTCTCTTTCATTTTTTAAGCTGGAGACTTTCCAAAAACCAACAACGTATCCTACGGTTATCATGACAATGACGACGGGAATCTGACGTAAGATTATCAAAGGTATGGCTACTCCTGTAAGCAGCGCAGTCGTTATGATGGGCGGACTTAAAGGGTATACTGGGAAAATGGTGTGTCTGAACCACAAGTTCACGTATGTTTTTCTGTCTGGTTTTAATTTGAGTTTTTCAGCTTCAAGGTCCACGAGGGGTGCTGACATTAGTGCTCCACCTGCAACTGGCAGGAGCCCTATGATTGCTGGGAGGACGCCTAGCACAATCTTTGGGTTATTGATCAGCCTGCCTATGCTTTCGCTCAAGTTATTCATGATCCCCGTCTCCTTGTAAAGCTGACTCAGCAACATTATGCCAAACGTTGCGAGTACGACTGAAATCGTAAGCGAATCAACGCTGGTTTCGTAAATTGTTGCCGGAATTTCTTCTATCCAATCAAGCGCAAGCAAAGCCAAGAGCAAGGCTGTTGCGTTCAAGACTATTCCAAGATTCACACGCTTGTAAAGCAAAACCACAAGAAAACAGAGTGCAGCGATAATTGCAATTGCCGGACTAACGAATCCCAATGTCACGCTTCCCTTCTTGAACAATGCTTGAAAAAATCAAGGTATATGCCCCAGCTCTTAATACTTTTCGTTTATCAGCGAAGAAATCTTCGAGTCTCTAAACAGATTTCAAACATCAAATCGATTATGAGGAGGAAGATCTTGGCGCAAAGACTACACTTAAATGTTCTGTTCAGAAAAGGAAAATAGGAACCTCTGCAAAATCTCATTTGCCGGGGTATTACGTGCGGTCGTAGTCTAGCCTGGTCTAGGACATCAGCCTGCCACGCTGACGACCCGGGTTCAAATCTCGGCGACCGCACCAAAACTATCACACACACATGCTACTGCCCCTGCCCGCTGGAACAACGGTAATCAGAAGGCAGGGGCAAGGCATAAGGCTCGTGCCTCGCAAAGAGCAGAGGCATCTTGCCCCACGCAGGAATAACGGTCGGTGAGGGTTGACCCTTGCTTCTACCCTAGAGAAGGTTCTAGGAGGTGGGGAAGGTAGGTGCTATGGTGTACTAGGTTATTAGTATAATTAGTTAGTTAGGTCTTTTTTTCAGGAATGCTGGTAGTATAGCCTGAGGGGGATATTATCGATCGATCGGTATTTTCAGAATATTCTGAATGCAAGCATTGATCGATCGAAAGTGTTAAGTGAAGTTCAACACTATATTGCATTGAGGTGTGATGGAATGATTTTCATCAGCTTGGCGCGATGGAGAAAGAAGCCGACAAAAGAGACGGTAGCTCAGGCATCGAAGCTCTTCGAGCAGATGGTTAAAGAAGGCAACAAGATCGTCGGGCAGTACTGGACACTGGGCAGGTATGACGCAATTGTCATAATAGAGGGAAAGGATGAGAAGACAGCCATGAAGACCCTCATGCGATGGGGAGACATGCTCTCAACGGAAACCCTCGTCGCACTTACCAGAGAAGAAGCAATCAAGCTCGTTGAGTAACTGTGCACGACACGTTCGTCTCGAAGAACGCTTCAGACTTAAAGTTCTCTTTCCTTTTTCTACTTGGTGCAAGTCAGTTCTGAAATTAAACCAAACCGCTTTTCCATTTCTTTATTATGGGTTTGGGGGTAAAGTTTTATCCCCCTCCTCCTCACATATCTGACGACTGACCTGCCTGATGAGACGATGCATTTGAAACGGCAGGAGATGTGTTTCACCCCCCTAATTGCCATGTAACTAAGACGGTTAGAACCTTTGTGCCCCCCTCAGGGGGAAGGTATACCCTTTTCAGCCAAAGGATATACAGGGCATAAGTCAACAGTAAAAAATAACGCGTATATCCTTTCGAGTAAAATTGTTTATGGACATGGATACTGTTAAGTTATTTATGGTGTGTGTGTGCGCACCAAAAACCTGTTTCTGCCCTTTTGTTCGACCCTCGTCGCACACCCTACCTGTTCTGTAGAAACAGCCTATGAGATGTTTTTGACGAATTTTGGGAATTTTTCACGTAGTTCGCAAATTTCCTTTACAATCAGATCTGGCTTCTGTTTATTCTCATACAGGTTTTCAAGAGAATAAAATTGTGAAGGAACAAAGATTGTTCTCATGCCCACATCTGCTGCACCTTTTATGTCTTCCAAAGGGCAGTCTCCAACGTAAACAGTCTCTGCGGCTTTCACCTCAAGCCTCCTTAACGCTTCTTCAAAGATTTTCTTGTTAGGTTTGCGCCAGCCAACATTTTCCGAAACCAAAACAGCATTTAAAAACTGATTTATGCCAAGTTTCCTGAGACCTGCATAAATTACCGGAGCATACGTGAAGTTTGAAATCAAACCTAATTTGTAACGCATTGAAGTTTCCATTAACATCTTATTTGCACATGCATTGAGTTGGAGTGAATTCAAAAAATCTTCGAAGAAAACGTTGACGGCCACCTTTACCCGCGTATCCTCAGGATCCGCTCTAAATCCAAGGCAATTCAGGGCTTCTGAAATCCACACAGCATTTGTTACCTCAACCAGTTCCTGATAGCGTATGACGCGGTATTTCTCGTGGGCTCGGCTGTATGCTTCTAAAAAATCTCGAACGCCCACATCGAAGCCAGCTTTCAAAACAGCTTCATATAATTTCAATTTTGAAGCTTCTAAACCGTAATTCTTAACGCTTGCCAGTGTGCCAATAAAATCGAAAATGAACGCTCTGACTGTTGCCAATTTTCAGTTTCCTCTTGACTGCAGTTATCGTTGATCTGTTTTTGGAATGTTTATTATCAAATAATAAGATTTACTTATGTATTCAACTGTTTGGAATATTGAACTTCTATGTCTTTCAAAGAGTATCTGCACGAGAAGACAGAAGAGTCGAGGCACAATGAAACCTTAGCTTGCTTGATGTTTCTGGCAGGCGCTATTTTCTTCATAGGTGGTATTCTGGAGAACCTGAGTCTGAGTAAAGAACCAGCGTGGTTCTTAATAATTCCTTATTGCACCGATCCATTTGCTGGCGGTCTCTTAGGTTTAATTCTCGTTATAAGTGGTGTTTTCCTGATAATTTTTGGAATAGCAGCTGGTTTAAACTATTCTCATGAGAGAAGTTGGTACATGCACGAGCTGCGCAAGGCAAACTCGCCAGACGAAGCGATGTTGAATAAAAAATCAGCGAAAACT
>Ga0172366_10003244_pt1 | contig 12809 bp, 10 predicted proteins | sample LakKivSesite69cm_FD_114533 | JGI IMG/M metagenome (GOLD analysis project Ga0172366, IMG submission 114533) | Sediment microbial communities from Lake Kivu, Rwanda - Sediment site 69cm | ecosystem: Environmental > Aquatic > Freshwater > Lake > Sediment | place: Rwanda: Western Province, Lake... | reverse complement strand
CGTCGCTACTCGAAGGACGAAATCCTCGCCATATACCTGAACCAGGTCTACTACGGGAATATGGCCTATGGCATTGGCACTGCTGCGGAGGTTTATTTCAACAAAGCAGTGGAGAAGCTGACCCTGGCTGAAGCGGCACTGCTCGTGGGCATACCGCAGGGGCCAGCGATCTACGACCCTTACACCAACCTGGCAGCGGCCAAGATCCGACAGGGCATTGTGATGGACTTGATGGTCAAGCGTGGCTATATCAGCCGCGAAGAGGCGCGCAAAGCACAACTTGAGGAACTACACCTGGCGCCACCGCGCATTGAGATGAAGGCACCGCACTTTGTAGTTTATGTGCGCGAGCAATTGGAAGCCCAGTATGGGACCGGATGGCTCTACCGCGGTGGCCTGCGCGTGTATACCACCCTGGACATGAAGATACAAGAGACCGCGGAGCGCATAATCCGTGAAAAGGTAGCCTCTCTAGCCGAGTTGGATGCCACTAATGCCGCGCTGGTGGCCTTGAATCCGCAGAATGGGCAGATACTGGCTATGGTAGGCAGCGCAGACTTTTACAATAAAGACATTGATGGGCAGGTGAACGTAGTGCTGCGACTGCGCCAGCCAGGATCAGCAATCAAGCCCATCAACTATGTAGCCGCCCTCGAGCGTGGTTGGACTGCAGCCACCTTCATCATGGACATCAAAACGCAGTTCCCCGATGGGACCAACCCACCTTACGAACCCCACAACCACGACCTCAAGGAACATGGCCCGGTGTTGGTACGTGATGCACTGGCTCGTTCCCTGAACATACCAGCCGTCAAGACGCTGCAGTTTGTGACCTTGCCAGGCATGTTGGAGATGGCACACCGCCTGGGCATCACTTCGCTGAACCGGCCCGACTATGGCTTGTCTCTGACCCTTGGCGGCGGCGATGTGACCCTGCTGGAACTGACTGCCGCCTATGCGGCCTTTGCCAACGGTGGACGACGCGTGCAGCCAACGCCCATTTTGCGCATCGAGGATAGCACTGGACGCCTCATCGTCCGGGCTGCTGACGAAGCCGGCGAACAGGTACTGGATCCGCGCCATGCCTACTTGATCACGAGCATTCTGTCGGACAAAGAAGCACGCCTGCCCACCTTTGGCCCGAACAACGCACTGGAACTCTCGCGGCCGGCAGCAGCAAAAACGGGGACAACGGATGATTACCTCGATGCATGGACGGTCGGCTACACACCGAACCTGGTCGCTGGGGTGTGGGTAGGCAACAGCAACAATAAGCCAATGAAGCGGGTATTTGGTTCACGCGGAGCAGCCCCCATCTGGCATGACTTTATGGAAGAGGTACTGCGTGATACACCGGTACTCGACTTTGTCATGCCCGATGGGATGGAAACGGCCGAGATTTGCCCTGTATCCGGCAAGTTACGCACTGACAAATGCCCCCCCGGTCGCCAGGAGATCTTTGTGGCTGGTACGGCACCTTGGGAACCATGTGACATACATGTGGATGTGCGTCTGTGTTCGGTCAGTGGCCAGCGCGCCAGCGCCTTCTGCCCAGCCAATGTCGTGGTAACCCAGTACTTCGAAGTCTACCCGCCCGAATACCGTACCTGGGCGGAGGCACAAGGCAAGCCGCAGCCACCCAGCGACACTTGTCAGGTGCACACCCGGCCTCCGCGCGTAGAAATTATAGAGCCAGGCGAAGGCAGCACGGTGGAAGGCATCGTGCCTGTTTACGGCAGTGCGCGGATAGATGACTTTGACCATTACGAGGTGCAATACGGCATCGGTGACAATCCCATTGGCTGGGGTCAGGTAGCATGGCAAAACTTTGTGCTGGAAGACGGCATCTTGACCGCCTGGGACACGCGAGAGCTGAAGAATGGCCTGTACTCGTTGCGCGTGGTGGCCTTTGACCGGCACGGAAACAGTGCTGCCTCACCCGCAGTCCGGGTAACGGTGGTGAATCCCACGCCGACAGCAACGCCTACACCCACAACCACGCATACACCAACGATGACACCCACAGCGACGATGACGCCTGAGAGCACGGAGACACCTACGCCAACCGCCACACCATCTGCGACACAAACTGCGCCTGTCATGCCGTCGCCCACGCCTAGCGAGACCGCGACTCCGTCGCCCTCAATCATCCAGCCGACGGCTACATCTAGTCCTACCCTCCAGTTAGAGCCATCCACGACACCGCAACCCACACCTACCAGGTAATCCAGTTGGCCAGAAACCCGTTTTCTTTGAGAGAACGGGTTTCTAATAACAACGAATGGAGGTGAAAAATGAGGGAAAGAGCAATTGCTGCTGTTTCTGAGGCCTTGCGGGCAATCCTTGCTGAAGCCTTGCTTGACGAACCAGCGTTGGTGGACTCAAGCGACAAAATCACCCTAGCCTCGCCAGCCGAAATGCCCTGCGATCGTCACACCCGCCTGGGCATATTCCTCTATCGCCTGAGCGAGCATGTCTTGTCCAGGCCAGAGGCGATGCAAATCCAAGGCCCGCTGGGGTTCGTGCTGTCCTATTTGATCGTGCCTGTCGGCCCCGACGCGATGCAGTGCCAGCATATCCTGGGCCGTGTGCTGCGTACCTTGCACGAGCATTCTAAACTGCATGTGCCAGACGCAGGCGGTGAACTGGGTCTAGCTTTGCTCAGGCATCCATTGGACGAAGCAATCCACCTATGGTCTGCCCTGGACACTCCATACCAGTGTGCCCTATACTACGATGTACGGATTGTAAGGCTCGGCGACGAGCCATAGCTATCGGTAAAGCATTAAGGGCATACAGCTCAGCTAATTGGCGGGTTATGCCTTGGCACGGAGAAAGATTGCGTCCACAAGGATTTTCCTGTATAATATCGCTGCTTACAGAGCCCAGCGCTTCGAGCATATTCCAAAGGAGGGATGAAATGCCAAACTTTCCAAACCCATTTGTTGGCAACGTGCCAGACCGCAAGATGAACTTTGAGGAACTCACCAGGGCCATCCGTATTGATATCGCGGGCGAACTGGAGGCCATTCACCTCTACCAGGCCCACGCCCAGGCGACCGACAACGAACTGGTCAAGGATGTGCTGCTCGACATCGCTAATGAGGAACGCGTCCACGTCGGCGAGCTACAGCACCTGCTGACGCTGCTGCTGGCCGATGAAGCCAAGTTGCTGGCCCAGGGTGCGGCCGAGGTAGATGCCACGGCGGCTAAGCTTGGGTCGTAGGCCGCATCCGGTGGTGACGCGCCTGCTGGCGGCGTGCCCACTATCAGGTCGCTAAAGCCTTAGGAGCGTGTCTTAAAAGCCGAATGCACAGACTAAGTCTTCATGCCAAGACTTCCGAAGTCTTAGGAGCACAAGGACGGGGGCGTGCTGTTAGCCTCCGGGCTGCAATACGCCTCTATTGCTATTGGGCAGGACATGGTAGTTGGCTTTGTCGGCCCAAAAGACGGAGAGCTGGAGTTTTCGATCTCCGAAAGCCTGGCCCTGCGCATCCGCCAGCCCAAATCTATCTGCGTGTTGGAAGGCTAGTAGCATAGACCTCCGAGGTTTCCCAAAACCTCGGAGGTCTAAATTGTCACCAGTTCATATTCCAGGTCACCCAGGCCAAGCCGCTTGCCCGTTTCGAGCTGCACCATGGGGTTTACCGGATAGTGTGCGGCGAAAAAGTTCTTCCCCAGTTGCTGGTTGACCAAGTCCATGGATGCCTTGTCAATAGCCACTGGCGAATGGCCAATCAGATAGCCAATATCGTCGGCAATGCGTTTGCCGGGGTGACGGTCACAATCACAGCTCTCAGTCATGTCCAGCAACACGTTGATGAAAAGGGTAGGCTTGCCGGTGAACTGTGCCAGGACGATGCTCGCCGCCTCAGCAAGCAATTCGCGCAGGTTGGCCACCGCAGCAGCGATTGCCTCCTCGGGACAAACCTCGCCGCAGGCCCCGCAACCCCAACAGCGATCAGCGTTCAGGGTGATCCGTTCATCCACCAGGGCCAGTGCCTTAGCCGGGCATTTCTCGACGCAGGTGAGGCACTGCGTGCACTTTTCCTCATCCACAACCGGCTGCGACAGCACCCTGTGCATCTTCCTCTTTGTTCCAATACTGACACACCCCATGCCCAGGTTCTTGATGCATCCGCCCAAGGCCGCATCTAAATGCCCCTTGAAATGGGTGAGCACCAGCAGGCCGTCTGCATCCAGCAACACCTGCGGGACATCAATGCTTCCAATTCGCAGCGAGCTTTCGACAGTCCCGTATTGGTCGGCGATCACCACTGGACAGCCCATCGTCTCCGCTGTAAAGCCATTCTTCCGTGCGGTGTCCAAATAGTCCTGTGCAGTTCCACGAGGCCCACCGTACAACACCGGCGTATCGAACAGAAATGGCTGCGCACCCTTGTCTTTCAACTCTTGGACCACGCGTCCCACAAGCGGAGGCCGAAGGTAGTGCAGGTTGCCATATTCGCCCATGTGCAGCTTGACCGCAATTTGCTTGCCGTCTCCAAACTCTGTCCCTATCTCTATCTCGAGCTGTTTGGCAAGTGCTTCAATGGATTCGCTTGGAATGAACGTTACAGTTTGCATCTCGTTTCACTTCCCTGTAATGCTGTACGGCGCATAATCCCCCTCGAACTCGGTGGGAATAGTGCGCAGGATGTCTACCCAACACAACACCCGGTCCCCTGGCCGCAGGGCGGAGGAGCACACCCCGTGCACAGCGATGCTCAACGGTTCCACCAGAGCCCCCTGGCGAGTGCTTACGCCTTCTGGGAGGCGATGCAGGAGCTGCACGGGCAAGCGCACGTACTCCGCCATTCCCCCATCCAGGGTGATGCCAGGGGAGAGGATCTCCTGACAGAGGATGGGCTGGCCGTGGAGGCAGAACCAGCACTGGCCACATGGCAGCACGTTGTCGGCGGTTACCCGGTCGCCCACCGCCCAGCCATGCACCCCCTCCCCTACGGAGGCGACCTCCCCAGCGAATTCGTGGCCGATGACCAGTCCTGGCTCGTACATCCCCGTCTGATAGGCCTCCAGGTCGGAGCCGCAGATGCCGCAGCAATGCACCCGCGCCAGCGCTTCTCCTGGCCCTGGTTCGGGCGTGGGCACCTCAGCCACTTCGATGTGCCTTGCACCACGGAAAATGGCTGCCTTCATGGCTCACTCCCTACATCGCATCCTTCCATCCACAGACCGTCCAGCACTTCCAAATCCGGCGGCACCAGATGCACCTCGGTGTCCACAATCACATCCAATACCGCGGGCAGTCCAGAGTCAACTGCTCGTTGCAGGGCCGGCCGGATCTGGGCTGGCTCGGTGACCCGTTCACCGTAACAACCCAGGGCTTCAGCCAGTTTGTCATAGCGGGCATCGCTGAAATCCACGCCGATGTACCGTTCATTGTAGACCAGCTTCTGTCCACCCTTGATCATCCCCCAGGCCCGGTCGTCAGCAACGATGACTACAATCGGCGCGCCTTCCCGCCGCGCTGTCTCCATCTCCATAGCGTTAAAGCCAAAGGAGCCGTCACCGGTGATGCAGTAGACGGGGGCGTCAGGACGAGCCAGCTTGGCAGCAACGGCGTAGGGCACCCCTGCACCCAAATGTCCTGAATCGGCAGCCCACAGGAAGGAGCGCGGTTCGTAGATGCGGTTCAGGTAAAAAGCCCACACCGCCGTCGTGCCTCCATCTACAGCACAGAGAGCCTGGCGGGGGAAGAACTCGCGCACCTCGCGCATCAGGCGCAGTGGGTGAATAGGTGCGGCATCCGAATACGCTCCTTCTTCCCAGCCTCGCAGCCAGGCCTCTTGGCCCTGCCGCGCATCTTCAAACTGCGGGTTTTCCGCCTTTGGCTCTGTCCGCACCTTGACTGCCTCCAGCAAGGCGCGCAAAGTGAGCTTCGCATCCCCTACCAGAGCCAGGTTGATCGGACGGTTAAGTCCAATGTTTTGCGGCTCAATGTCAATTTGTAGCCAGTACTGCTTGTCCACCTCTCCCCAGGCCGGTGGCCGTCCCCAGAAATCCAGGTCTCCCATGCGACCGCCCACCAGGAGCACCACATCGGCCGTGGCCTGAGCTCCCAACGCGCCAAAGCTAGAGGGGATCAGACACAAGGGGTGGTCTTCGGGGATCGCTCCGCGTGCTCCAACGCTAGTGGTCACTGCAGCCGACAGGTGTTCTGCTAACTCGATCAACTCAGGCCAGGCCCCGGCACGCAGCACCCCACCTCCAGCATGGATCAGCGGCCACTGGGCATTCGCCAGTATCTCCGCTGCCTGCGCGATGAGGCGTGCATCGGCCATGGGGGGTGTGGTAGCGCGGTAACGCTGCGGTGGCAGGATGGGGTATTCGTCTGAATCCACCTTGTCGCAGAGCACGTTGGAAGGCAGGTCCAGGTAGACTGGGGCGGGACGGCCCGATGTGGCCGCGCGGAAGGCCAACTGCACTAATTGGGGTATCCGCCGCACGTCATTCACCAGCGCCCGCCATTTGGTGATGGGAGCCATCAAGGGGACCTGATCCAGGGCCTGCATCGAGCCGTGCTCCGGGTAGCAGCGCCAGGTCTGGTTCTGTGCTCCCAGGACGACCACAGGCACCGAGTCAGCCCAGGCTGTGTACACGCCGGGCACCAGGTCAGCCACCCCCGGCCCTACCGTACCCAGGCATACCCCTGGCTGTCCGGTCACCCGCGCCCAGGCATCGGCCATGTGTGCCGCCGCCTGCTCGTGGCGGGTGGTGATAAACTCAAGCCCGACGTCGCGCCCCAGGCGATAGATCGCATCCGTGATGGGGTTACACTGATCGCCAGGGATGCCGAACACGCAACGTACACCTTCCTCCATCAAACAACGTACCAGAGCTTCTGCACCACTGATCCGAGCCATCGTTTCCTCCTCCTTTGGTTTTGATCCGTGTTTTACAGTGGCAAGAGATGAAAGTAGGGTAGAAATTGATTGTGGATTTCCTCCAACTCCTGGCGATAGTCACTTCGGCCAACCACTTCGATGATCCACTGTTTGTCATTTGCCCAAAACGCTGTCACCCACCGCGTGACCCCTACCACCTCTCGGCCAAAGACCACCGTCCCTTCGTAGCCAGCATCCACCGCTCTCCGGCCATCCACGCGAATCATCTGCGGCCGGGCGAGCCACTCTTGCTGGGGCTCTTGTGTTAGCCACTTGGCAATGCTCTGCAGAAATTCGTCCTCATTGGAGCCTATGGTGCCAGGAGATACGGTGATGGAGACGAATCTCAGCCCTGTCCGTGTACCGTTATCCGGCATAGGGACAGTAAAGTCCACGCGTTGCAGGGCGTTAATTTCATCTTCCTGCTTCCAGACAAGCCAACCTGCTGGATAGCAAGCAGAGAACCCAATCGGGGTGTCAACGTGCAGACCATACCCTGGAGGGCACGGCAAAGCTCCAATGGTTGGGGAGGGCACTGGAGCAGGCGTGCCTGGCATAGGGGTGAAACTCGCCCTGAACGTAGCCGAAGCAGTGGGCTGGGGCATTGGTGTGGGCACAACAGAGGGAGCACATGCGCTTAACAGTGCCAGCATGGCTAGCAAGCAGGTGAGCTTGAATGGGTGCTTCATTGTCGTCTCCTTGTGCGAATCAGGTTCTGGTGTGTCATGGCTGCGACTCGCCATGTCCCCGTTCAGGTCCCCACCAAGAGCGCCTAACAAAACTCATCGCCCAACCCATCCTCGGTGCCCGTCCAATCCCATATCGCATTCCCCCGATTACCCTTGAACCCGCTGCAATCCTGCCTCTGGTCTTGCTTTTGCTCCCAGTCAAGCCTATCGCGGCACCGTGGGCAAAAGGTGGCTTCTTTCACGTCGGTGTCGCGCAACGTGTTGGAGAAATGCATCACGCAATACACGTTCGGGCAGTGAGCAAGACCCCACGAGTGGCCTAGCTCGTGGATCACCTCCTTCAGAACGCGCTCGCGGAAGAGCACAGGCTCGTCGGGCAGACCGTAAAACGACTGCTGCAGGCGCGGCAGGGCCACAAAGGCCTCTCGTCCGCTCACCTGCGCTTGCCCGAAGACGAAGTTCAGGCCGGGGGCGTAGCAATCAGCCTCGGTCAGCCCCACTACCTGTCCCGTTTCAGGGTACCGCAGGGTGCGTAGCATAGCAAGGAGTGCATCGCCGTGGTACTGGTGGCGGCGGGCGTTGTAACCGCTGGCCGGCAAAGCCACCTCCTCGCCTATCACTACCTTCTGACCAACTGCTTTTGCCAGCCGCTCTGCCAGCCACGACAGAAGTGCAGGCGGCACCGGGCCAATGGCGATAAGGGTAATGTTCTTGTCCATTTCCTATTTCTGACCTACATATATGCCGTGCCCGTAGTATTCGAATAGGTTGTCAGGAAGAGACGACCTTCCTCTCATGTATCTCCTGAAAGCTGGACTTCTGATGTACATAGATAGTGTCCTGTACGCCATTCTCCAATAATCCTCGAGACCATAGCGCCAGATTTGACTGGACTCGCGTCGAGGGTTGAATTTGTAGGTTCTCGCTACTACATCTCTCAAACCGGAGCTTTCCAGCAACCCCACCCAACCATCAGGAGTTGGAGCTTCTCCTTTGACCTCCCAAGTGCGCTTTACAAATTCAATCAGTTCTGTCGGAGGCGGTGTCTTGATCCAGGCTTCTTCATTGAGCCCGACGTATCCTCCTGGCTTTGTCACTCGCACATACTCGCGCACCGCTCTCGGCTTGTCTTCTATGAATGTGATTACGGACTCACCAATGACGACATCGAAACGGGCGTCCTCGAAAGGGAGATTTTGTGCATCTGCGACCCTGAATTCAACTCTGTCCTCCACACCTTCTCTTCTCGCCCGTTTGTTTGACCAATCAATCATCCCTTCAGAAATGTCTACGCCAACGACTTTACAGCCATACCTCTTGGCAAGATGGCAAGCAGTAGCTCCAACGCCGCAACCAACATCCAAAACGTATGTATCCTTGTTGATATGGCATAACCGAACCAGCTCTTCTGTGGCTTCCAGTCCGCCCATGTGTTTTGTCGTGCCCACATAAGCTTGCAGTTCGAGGTAGGAAGGCTCTGAATCTGAAATCCCTCCTGGTGATAATCGCTTTTTGTTCTCCATTGGCCACCTCATTCTGCTTTGCGCATTTATCAATAGTATTTTACATCCTACGCCTTGACTTTACAAAATGCAGACTCTAAAAAGAAGACCCCAAGGGCTCGCCAACCCTTGGGGTCTTCTTTCTACGGCGCGTTTCTCTTCATCAATGGTATGAAGAGCGTGTACCATTGCCTGCTGCCGAAACGCACCTCGCTTACCTGGCCAGCCAGAACCTCTACCTGTGCGGTTGGGGCAGTGGTGAAAAAGAAGCCCTCTGCACTGCCTGCGCTCACCGTGTATGTGCCTGGCAGCAGGTCGCCGAAGATGCAGCATCCGCTGACGCCGGTGGTGCACAGGTCAACCAGGTTGCCCAGGCTGTCGCGTACCTCGATCAGCACGCCGGCCAGCAGTGGTTCATCCGCGCTATACTGGCCATCGCTGTTGAGGTCATTCCAGACGCAGGCGACGATGTCGCCAGTGCTCGGTGTCGCCGTGGGCGTAGCCGTTGGTGTCTCAGTGGGCGTGGCGGTCGCGGTTGACGTAGGCGTGGCCGTCGGGGTATGGGTTGGCGTTGGCGTCGCCGTGTAGGTCGGTGTTGGAGTCGGTGTATAGGTTGGTGGAGGTGGAGGTGGCGCAGTAATGGTTGTGGTCTCGGTATCGGTCACCGGTCTGGAGCCAGCGACGCTGGCGGCCACGGTATTGGTTACCACGCCACGCAGAGTGAATGGAGTGCCCAGGGTCAGGTGCAGTGTTAGCGGGGAGCCCGAGACGAGGCTGGCAATGGTCCAGGTGACTATGCCATTGGCATAGATGCCGTGCCCATCTGCGGCGACAAAGTACGTGCCGCTAGGGATGGTATCGGTGACCAGCACGTTGGTCAGCGACAGCGTGCTGGTGTTGGTGATGTGGATCGTATAGTAGATATTCCAGGTCGCCGGCACCGGGTCATTCCGGTCGGCCTTGCTTATCGCCAACTTGGGTTCGGCATCCTCGGCGACGAGAGCACCTGCATCGGCGCTGCTGTGATTGCGGCCCTGGCTTGGTCCATCCGTCTCGGAGAAGGTAACCCCGCTGGAGGTCATATAGCCAGTGGCAACTTTTGGCCCTGTATCGTGGCTTGCCACTGGCTCGCTCTCGCTGGCGGACTCGCGACCGGCCAGGGTAGCAGGGAATGCCACCAGCAAGAGCACCAGGAGCAAAGCGATGAGCATGCAAACTCGTTTGAGCATGATGTACTACTCCTTTCTTTGCGCGGGACCTGGTTGGCCAATCCCGAGCGACGACTATTTTGATGCTCACAGGATAGGAGCACGAACAGGGGCGGAAAAATACGGGCCTCACCACCCGACTTAACACCGCAGCCCGGGCTCCTGCACCCGGTCCCCATACGTCCTCCCACATTCAAGACGCTCATGGGGTGGTTTTCTTATGCCTTGATGGAAGACAGGGCTCTGTCACAAAGTCGGCCTGGAATGGCGCCGATTGTAACAGTTGACAACAAGCCAATCCCGCTACAAAATACAGCCAACAACTTTCGGAGAGCGTGCATATGACAGACAACATCGCCCAGCTCAACCACTATTGGAGCCAACCTCTCGATCGTCTGCTGGCTGCCCTACACAGTACAACCGAAGGGCTGAGCTCAGCCGAGGCCGCGCAACGGCTGGAAAAGTTCGGTCACAACCTGCTGGAAGCCAGGGAGAAGGTGACGCCATTGCGACTCTTCCTGGAGCAGCTTAAGAGCCCTCTCGTCCTTATCCTGATCTTTGCCGCTGCTGTCTCAGCCCTGTTGCAAGAGTGGGTGGATGCGGTTATCGTGCTAACTATAGTATTGGGCAGCGCAGTGCTTGGCTTCGTCCAGGAGTACAACGCCAATACCGCTGTGGAGAAGCTGCGCGCACGGGTGACGATCAAGGCCAACGTGCTGCGCGATGGCCAGCCGCAGTCCATCCCTGCCGAGGAGGTCGTGCCCGGCGACGTGGTATTGCTCTCGGCCGGCAGCCTGGTGCCCGCCGATGGCGTGGTGTTAGAAGCCAGGGACTTTTTCGTCAACCAGGCCGTGCTGACCGGCGAGCCCTTCCCCGTCGAAAAGAAACCCGGCGTGGTCGAGCCGCATGCCAGTCTGGCCGAGCGCATCAACTGTGTCTTCATGGGCACCAATGTACGCAGCGGCAGCGCGCAAGTCCTGATCGTGCAGACTGGAACGACCACAGCCTACGGTCAAATTGCCGAGCGTCTGGAGTTGCGTCCACCAGAGACCGAGTTCGAGCGTGGCACCCGCCATTTCGGCTACCTGCTCACTCAAGTGATGATGTGGCTGGTGCTTGCTGTCTTTGCCATCAACGTCTTCTTCCACAAGCCACCTGTTGATTCGCTGCTCTTTGCTGTTGCTCTGGCGGTGGGGATCGCACCAGAATTGTTGCCAGCTATTATTAGCATTAACCTGTCCAAGGGTGCGCAGACGATGGCTGACCATGGGGTTATCGTGCGCCGCCTGGCCTCCATTGAGAACTTTGGTAGCATGGATGTGCTGTGTACGGACAAGACGGGCACACTGACCGAAGGCGTGGTGCAACTCGATGGAGCGCTGGATGTGCATGGGCAGCCATCGCATGACGTTTTGCGCTATGCTTACCTCAATGCCCATTTCCAGACCGGACTGTCGAACCCGCTGGATGAGGCAATCATCCAAGGAGCGATGCATTTGCAAAGCGCGTCATATCTGAAGAATGTGCACAAAGTGGACGAAATCCCCTACGATTTCGTGCGCAAACGGCTGAGTGTTGTGGTGGAGGAGGTGGGGGCACAGCATGCTGTGCCCCGACGGTTGATCACCAAAGGGGCGCTGGAAAACGTGCTGGCGGTATGTACACAAGTTCAGGATGGCACACTTAGCATGCTACTAGATGGCGCATGCCGGGCGCAGATTGAGCAGCGTTACGCCGAGTGGAGCGGACAAGGCTTTCGCGTGCTGGGAGTGGCAACGAAAGCGGTAGCACCACAGCCAATTTACAATCACGACGACGAGCACGACCTTGTCTTTGCCGGCTTTCTGCTCTTTTTTGACCCACCCAAAGCGGGTGTGCTGGAAACCATTGCTGACCTGGACAGACTGGGCGTGCAGCTCAAGATCATCACCGGCGACAACCGGCTGGTGGCGTTGCACCTGGCAGAGATTGTGGGCATGAAAGTGACCGGCGTGGTAACCGGCAAGGAATTGGATGAACTGCGCGATGAAGCTCTGTGGCAGGTTGCCGAGCGTACCAATCTGTTTGTCGAGACCGACCCCAACGACAAGGAGCGCATCATTCTGGCCCTGCAGAAGATGGGCCATGTGGTCGGTTTCATGGGCGACGGGATCAACGATGCGCCAGCCCTGCATGCGGCAGATGTGGGCATCTCGGTGGACAAAGCCGTGGATGTGGCCAAGGAAGCCGCCGATTTCGTGCTGCTGGAGCAAGACTTGGAGGACCTGCGTCGGGGTATCGTACTGGGGCGGACGACCTTTGCCAACAGCCTCAAGTATGTGTTCACCACCACCAGCGCCAACTTTGGCAACATGTTCAGCATGGCCGGAGCGTCCCTTTTCCTGCCGTTCCTGCCCCTGCTGCCAAAGCAAATCCTGCTGAACAACTTTCTCTCCGATTTTCCCGCCATGACCATCGCCAGCGACAGCGTAGATCGTGAACTGGTGGAGAAACCGCGCCGCT
>Ga0172366_10003242_pt1 | contig 12810 bp, 10 predicted proteins | sample LakKivSesite69cm_FD_114533 | JGI IMG/M metagenome (GOLD analysis project Ga0172366, IMG submission 114533) | Sediment microbial communities from Lake Kivu, Rwanda - Sediment site 69cm | ecosystem: Environmental > Aquatic > Freshwater > Lake > Sediment | place: Rwanda: Western Province, Lake... | reverse complement strand
CATGAGATTGCAGAGGTGGGCGCCTTCCAGGAGGAGGGAATCGGGCGATGTATTCTCGCTGTTTGAGGACTTCTTCGGCGAGGCCGGGGCCAGGGGCTGGAGCCTCAGGGAGGAAGTGGTTAGGGTTCCCAGGGCACTCGTCAACAGAATAAGGGAAGCCGGAGCTACGGTTGGCGTCCCATCTGAGGATTCGGACGCCGTCCTCGCGGAGCTCGCGGACGCGCACGAAAAGCTCCTTGATTCCCTGGCGGAGCTGGCGGGCCACGGGATTGACCCAAGGCGGATAATCACCAGGGTGAGGAAGGGTCTTTTGGGCCAGGAACCTGGCGAGGTCAGGTTATCACGGATGACGATCAGGGTTATGGAGGCCGCGGCTGACCAGGCTTCGGAAACCATCAAGGTCAACGACCTGGCCGCGGCCCTGATGGCTGTTTCAGGCACTGCTGGCGGCAATGTCCTTTCCCAGCTGGTGCAGGCCGTGGGCGAGACGAGGAGCCCTGCCAGGGCAAAGGCCGAGATGGCCGAGGAGGAGAGGTCAAACCTGGAGCGTTTCACCAGGGACCTGACCGCGCTCGCAAGAGAAGGCAAGCTTGACCCTGTCATAGGCCGCGACCCGGAGATAACCCAGCTCATGGAGGTCCTGACCAGACGCCAGAAGAACAACCCGGTCCTGGTCGGGGAGGCAGGGGTCGGCAAGACCGCGATAGCAGAGGGACTCGCGCAAAAGATAGCCACGGGTTCGGTCCCGGACGCCCTCGGCAAAAAGAGGATCCTTTCCCTGGACATGGGCGCGCTCGTTGCGGGCACCCGTTACAGGGGTGATTTTGAGGAGAGGGTAAAGGGCGTCCTTGACGAGGCAAAGGCCTCCGGGGATGTAATTCTCTTCATAGACGAGATACACAATCTTGTTGGTGCTGGTAGGGCCGAGGGTTCAATGGACGCGGCAAACCTCCTGAAGCCCGCTCTCGCGAGGGGAGACTTCCAGGTCATAGGCGCGACGACCCCGGACGAATACCGCCAGTATATTGAAAAGGACAGCGCTCTTGAGCGTCGTTTCCAGATGGTCTGGGTTTCGGAGCCTGACCCGGAAACCACCCTGCGAATACTGGAGGGATTGCGTGCCAGGTATGAGGGCCACCACCAAGTCAGATTTACGGACGATGCCATCCTGGCCGCGGTCCGGTTGACTGACCGCTATGTCCAGGCGAGGCACCAGCCGGACAAGGCCATAGACGCGCTGGACCAGGCCGGTTCCCGGGTCAGGATAAGAGCAGGCCAGCCGGCCGCGGAGAGCGACGAGCTCGCGGAGCTCAGATCCCGTCTTGCTGAGGCAGAGGAGGCAGAGGACGCGGAAAGCGAGGCCGAGCTGAAGAAGCGCATCGCGGACCTATGCGGATCCAGCAAAAGCAACGAGATCGTTGTCCGCGCGGAGGATGTTGCGGAGGTCGTTTCCGGCTGGACTGGCATCCCGGTCTCCAAACTGGTGACCGAGGAGAAACAGCGCCTCCTTGAGATAGAATCTGCCCTGCACGCCAGGGTTATAGCGCAGGACGAGGCCGTGACCAAGGTCGCCGAGGCGATAAGACGCTCAAGGGCCGGGGTCTCAGATCCCAAAAGGCCCCTGGGCAGTTTCCTTTTCCTTGGCCCGACCGGTGTTGGCAAGACCGAGCTCGCACGGGCCCTGGCAGAATTCCTGTTCGGGGACGAGGATGCCATGGTCAGGCTTGACATGAGTGAGTTCAAGGAGGAGCACTCGGTGTCCAAGCTTATCGGTTCCCCTCCAGGCTATGTTGGCTACGAGGAGGGCGGCAAGCTGACCGAGACAGTCAGGCGCAGGCCATACACCGTCCTTTTGTTGGACGAGGTGGAGAAGGCTCACCCCAGGGTCTTTGACCTCTTCCTACAGGTTCTGGACGAGGGCAGGCTCACGGACGCCCACGGCCGGACGGTTTCCTTCAGAAACGCTGTCATAATCATGACCTCAAACATAGGCTCGGTCTACCTGCAGGACGCGCTGAAGCGTGGCTCCGAGGAGGCCTTTGCCGACGCGGAGAAATGCGTTCTTGACGAGGTCACCAGGGGCTTCAGGCCGGAGTTCTTGAACAGGATAGACGAGGTGGTTGTCTTCAGACCCCTCCGGCTTGAGGAGATAAAGTCCATCGTTGACCTGATGATAAAGAGGCTGAACGACAGGCTCGGAGAACAAGGCCTTTCCGTTGAGCTCTCGGACGGGGCCAAGGATTATCTTGCGGACCGGGGATACGAGCCATCCCATGGAGCCAGGCCCCTCCGGAGGCTCATCCAGAGGGAGATAGAGAACAAGCTCTCGGAGATGATCCTTCGCGATGAGCTCAAAGAGGGGGATGTGGTTCTCGTGAACGCTGAGGAAGGCCGTCTGGTATTGAAAAGAAAATCAAAAAAGAGGAAATCAACGATGGGCAAACAGGAACCAGGAACCGAGGACCAGATTACATCCTGAACCTTTCCCCCAGATAGACCTTCCTGGCCTCCGGGTCATTGACCAGGACATCCGAGGTGCCTGCAAGGAGAATTTTCCCCTCATAGATTATGTAAGACCTGTCCGTGACCTCAAGGGTCTCCCGGACATTGTGATCCGTTATCACTATGCCTATGTCCAGGCCCCTAAGACTCTTAACTATGTCCTGGACCTCCTCCCTGGTCTTCGGGTCTATGCCGACAAAAGGCTCGTCCAGCAGCAAAAACTTTGGCTTTATCGCGAGCGCCCTGGCTATCTCAACCCTCCTGCGCTCCCCGCCGGAGAGCTGGTTTCCAGTTTGCTTTGCCAGGTGCGAGACCCCCATCATCTCCAGGAGCTCGGCTGTCCTGGCCCTGGCCTCTTTCCTCTTTACCCCGCGCATCTCTAGTATTGAGTAAATATTTTGCCAGACCGTGAGCCTCCTGAAGACCGAGGCCTCCTGCGGCAGATAACCTATGCCAAGCCTCGCTCGCTTGAACATTGGCTTGTGGGTTATCTCCGTGGAAGTCCCCGCGTCCTCGTCTTCAATGAAAACCTTGCCCCGGTTGGGTTTTATCACTCCCATGATCATGTAGAAGGTGGTTGTCTTTCCCGCGCCGTTCGGGCCAAGCAATCCGACTATCTCGCCCTTGCTCACATCAATGTCTATGCCATTAACCACCCTGCGCTTTCCATATATCTTCACGAGTCCCTCGGCCCTGAGCCTTTCCATTCATTCTCCTTTCTTTTCCATGTAAAATCCCGAGGTCAGGTTTTCGGCGTAGACATCGGATACCTCGCCAGCGTCGTCAAAAACCGCGATGACCCTCGCGCCGGCCACCTGGATCAGTGTCCCGCCCTCTTCCCTGTGGACGACAGCGTTTGAAACGAAGTCCATCTGCTGGACATTCCCATCCAGGGAGGTCATCATGACTGTGTCCGAGGTGGCCCACCCGGTCTCCCACTGGACACGGCACGCGCCGGTCAGGGTTGCTATCTCTGTCTTTGGCCTCGTGGAATCCGACCCGGAGCCGGTCGTGTCCTGTTCAAAAGCGGAGAGCGTGTCCCCCCAGGCCATTGTTCCTTCGCTTTGGACTGTCACATTGCCCGCGGCCCAGATCGTGTCCTTCACCATGTAAAAGACATCTCCCCTTATTACCATCGTGTCCTGTCGCATGATCACTGCCCTGGGGTTGCCGACCAGGTGGCCCTTCTTTTCCTTCAGGTCGTAGTAGCCCGTGTCCCCGTATATCCTGACATCCTTGTCCTTCACATATATCGCGACCTCGCCTCTGGCAACGGAAGAATCCCCTATGACCTCTATTGTCTTTGAGGCTATTGTCCTGTATCTGTCGTCCAGAAAGGCCCTGCCCGACAGGTAAAGATACTCCGGCCTGGGGATGTAGCGCAGGGTGTCCGAGGATATGGTGTAGTCGGGGCCCTTGACCAGCGCATCCCCGTAGAGGATGGAGAGCTTTGACGCCTCGTAGTAGATTCCCTTCCGGGCGGTTATGTCAGCCTTGGTTGCCTGGACCCTGACGTGGCCTATGAGCTCTATTGCCCTGCCCGATGGTGTCTCGGTGATGATCATCTTGTCGGCCCAGAAGTTGTAGGCCAGGAGAGCCAGGATCACGGGGATATTATAAAGAAACCAGGAGCCATGCCGCCAGGTGGGTTCTGGATTGTGAGCGAGGCCCAGTGCTCCCACGGCCCTGGCTACAGAGAGCAAGGGCTACCCATCCCATCTGAAAGTAATGCCAGGGGCTACCCGGCCCTGGGTGCAGAAGCCCAGGCCAATCCGTTATAATTAAGCCATGCTTTTCTGGAGAAAGAAAAAGAAACCCCTGGAGGCGAAGAAGACCGAGGCGCCGCAGGACGCCTGGGTAAAGTGCTCGTGCGGGGAGGTTCACTACAGGGCGCAGCTGGACAGGCACTGGTGGGTCTGCCCGAAGTGCGGTGCGCACATGCGCATTCCCGCCAGGAAATTCGTTGAATACCTCCTGGATGACGGCAGGTTCAGCCAGGAGATGGCGCCGAACCTTGTGCCAACCGATCCCCTTGATTTTCCCGAATACAAGGACAAGATAAAGCGTGACCAGAAGAAGTCCGGGGAAACCGAGGCCGCGATAGCCGGCCTGGGGGAGATGGGCGGGCACAGGGTTGTCCTCTTCGTGACCGACTTTGCTTTCCTGGGCGGGTCAATGGGTTCGGTCGTTGGCGAGAAGTTCCTGCGCGCGGCCCGGAAGGCCGTTGAGCTCAGGCACCCCCTCATAGCGGTGACAGCCTCCGGTGGCGGAGCGCGCATGCACGAGGGCATCGTGTCCCTGATGCAGATGGTGAAGACGACGGTCGGCTGTATTGACCTTGACCTGGCCAAGGTCCCATACATAAATGTCCTTTCCGACCCCACGATGGCAGGGGTCATGGCCTCGTTCGCTTCCCTGGGGGACATACTCATCGCGGAGCCCGGCGCGCTTCTTGGCTTCACTGGACCCCGCGTCATCCAGCAGACAATAGGTGTGGACCTGCCGGAAGGGTTTGAGACTTCCGAATTCCAGCTGGAACACGGCCAGGTTGATATGGTGGTTCCCAGGCCCCGTATGCGCGAGACCCTTATAAGGATACTTGACTTCCTTTGTGGGGTTCCTTCCTCAAGGAAGAAGGAGGCCGCGAGGACATGAGGAGCTGTTCGTTGCTCGTTGCTCGTAAAAACCAGAAACCGATCCTGTTGCTGGCCCTGGGACTTCTCGTGCTTTCCTGCGACATGGTTGACCGGGAGCAGGCGGATTACCTGATGTGGGAGAACGAGGGAACCAGGTGGGCCTTCGTGGTGACCGAGGGGGCTTTCCCCGGGGATACCTTTTATGTCACCCGGATAAGCGCGGCTGACACGGTTTTCGGTTCCGAGAGCGCGGATGTCTGCCTGGACTGGGAGGGTAGGAGGGAATACTTCGCCCTCTACGGCGACAGGGTTGACATAATGACGGATTTCTCGGTCTACCCGGCCGGCCAGACCGTTCCCCTGGAATACAGGTTCACCCTTTTCATGAGATACCCGCCCGTCACAGGGCATACCTGGGACGACACCTCGTGGGGCAAGGTGATTTACCAGGGCGACACCTTCAATTATTACCACGCGGTCTCGGGCTCGGTTGATTCCCTGCTGACCCTTTCCGTGCCTTACCAGGAAAACCTTGAAAATGTTTATCTCATCAGGGTGGACGAGCAACTCTACTGCGAGATGGCCGAGTCCAGGCTCCACAGGGTCTATTACCTGGGGCCCGGCATCGGTATCGTGAAGGCAAGGCTTGGCCCAGATACCTTCCGGTTCGCGGATTCTTTGTGGGTGGAGGAGCACATGCTCCTGGAGCTCCTTGATTTCCAGAAATGAGATCCTTAGCGAGCCTTCTAGCCCTTTTATTCCTGACGATCCTGGCCTGTTCCAGGGAGAAGCTGGGCGAGCCGGAGGCCTTTCCCGGCAACGAGTCCGCGGAAAAGGTCCGGATCTGGCAGACCGACAAAGGACGTAGGCTCTGGGAGCTCATGGCGGACAGCATGGAGCAGGCCGGCGACACGGTGAGGGTCAAGGGGGTGCGACTAACATTCTACGACAGGCACGGCAAGGCCCAGAGCGTCCTGACATCGGACTCTGGCAGGTATTACCAGTCCTCCGAGGACATGGCCGCATACGGAAGGGTTGAGGTCAACGGCCAGGACGGTTCCTACCTTTCCACCGAGAGTCTGTTCTACAGCAAGAAACAAGAGGAAATATTCACCGAGGACAGGGTCTACATCAGGACCCAGGACAAGGAGGTCTGGGGCAGGGGCCTGGTTTCTGACCCCGGACTCACCAGGATAGAGATAAAGGAAGAGGTAACGGGAAAGGGCCAGGAAGAGGAATGGCAGAGGTAGAAGACGAGCTGGTGGAGAGGATAGCCCAGCGCGTGGTAGGCACGGGCATGGGTATGATGGCCATAGTTTTCCTGGAAAGCCTCAAGCCCCTGAGCTTCGTTGGTTCGTCCATACTTGTCTTCGCGAGGCCGATATTCAATGTGTTCTTTGACAGCGTGGGATACGATCGTTTCATAGAGCTCGTGGAGGACAGGAGGAACATAGATCACCTGGTTGACAGGATAGAGCAATTGCAGGACGAGCGGGGATGACAAACTGTTGCATCCGGGCCTGCGGGGGATTTAAAATATTGAGAAGGAGGAATCATGTGGAAATTGAACCTGTTGTTCCTTTTGGTCGGGATTCTGTCTGCTGGCTGGGATTATAACAACATGGAGCTCGTGGGGGCATTCCCTTTCAGTGGTGGCAAGGCAGTGGCCGTTGATTCGGTGGACGAGATGCTCTTTCTTGGTTCGGGATACGGCATCATGTTCTTTGACATCTCGGACCCATCCTCGCCTGTTCCGGTGGGAAGGACGCTCACCTGCCACGCCCGCGTCACCTCCCTGGAATACCAGGAAGGTATCCTCTATGTGGGAACCGAGGATGGGATGGAGCTGTGGGATATTTACGGTTCACAATCTCCATACATGGCCAGCCACTGGGGAGGAGAAAGGATAAAGGATATTCAGGTTTGCGGAGAAGTAGCCTATGTGGCCAGCGAGTATGAATTCGCCGCGCTGGATGTCTCGTCCCCTGAGTGGCCCCGTGTCATTGACACCCTGCACCTCTCGGTCAACAGGGTGATCGTTTCCGGCTCATTTGCCTACCTGGCCACATACAGCAGGGTTGTGATCGTTGATGTCTCGCCCCCGGAATCCCTTGTCCAAATAGCCGTCTATGACACCGGTGAATACTGCAATGACATAGCCATCAAGGGTAACACCCTTTTCGCTTACTTTGAGCGAGATTCCGGGGATGAATACGGCTGGTATAGCTGGTTTTACCTGGTGGCGCTTGACGTGAGCCAACCATCACAGCCTCGTGTCAGGGATGTCTTGGATTCGGTAGGGCTTCACCTGGAAGTGGTCGGCAACTATCTTTACGCGATATCAGGCGATCTCCTTATAATAGATATCTCCAACCCGGATAGTATGATTTGTTGCGGCAAAACCAGCTGGGAGATATCTTATAAAGGCGGTGCGCTAACAGGGGAATACCTCTACTTTGCAACCCTGAACGGACTCACGACGATAGATGTTGATCCTCCGAATACCCCCTCTCTGGCCGACAGCTTCCTCCTGCCTAGGGGACAGGGCATTCCATACCTGAAGGGCGACACAATATTTTACATGCGAGCAGTTTCCGAGGTCAAAACAGAGTTGGTAGGATTTGATGTGAGCGATCCGAAGGGGCCAGAGCTGGCCTTCTGGGACACCTTAGACATTCCAGTCCCTTGTGATATGGTAGTAAGAAAAGAATACGCATACGCCGTATTGGAGATGAGCTATGAAGGATACTTCATGGTGTTTGACATAAGCGATCTCCCGGCTTTTCCGGCTGTGGGTTCCGTGGGTCCATTTGAATTCAGCATGGAATGCGTGGACATTTGCGGGGACAGAGCGTATGTGGCAGGGAGGGAACTGGCGGCAATTGACATCTCTGATCCTGGACATCCCTACCTGCTTGGCTTGCTGGATTTCCTTGATTTTCCGGGCATTTATTTTGCCAGGGATGTGGCCGCTGTCGGAAACCTTGCCCTGACCGTGAATGGGGACTCCGGCCTGGTTATAACGGATTTCTCGGACCCTGCCAATCCCCGTATCCTTTCGGTGACGCCGCTTCCAAATTACGCAATGAGCCTGGCCATTTACGGAAATTACGCTTATGTCTATGCTCCCAGCTTTTCTTTCAGTTGGACATACCTCATTGATTTCTCGGATCCCTGCTCGCCCTGTCTCGTAAAGACCTTTACCTGGAACACCTACAATTCGCTCGTTTACAAAGATAACCTTTACTTCAGGCACCACGAAGACGAATACGGGAGCGGTATCGGGGTGATGAGCCTTGCTGACCCGGAGAATCCCGAGCTCGCGGGGTATTTTCTCCTTGGCGCCAGCGGGCGCTTTACTGCCAGGGATAACCTCGTCTTTGCCACCCTGGGGGACGCGGGTTTCTGGATATTCCGATACCCGTGGCTTGTGCCACCAGTCACCGATGTTCCACCCAAAACCAGCGTGCTCATATACCCAAGCCTCACCCGCGGGAGAGCATGGTTGAGCGTTCCATTGGGCACGGGTGGGCCAGTGTGCCTGGCGTTCTATGATGTTTTAGGCAGGCTCGTCAAGTCCATGGCCCTGGAAGTTGATCCGGAGAACAGACTACCCCTGCCCCTTGATCTGGAAGGCCTGGGCCCTGGGGTCTACAATGTGCTTATTTCCACGCCCACGGAGAGACTTTGCCAGGCGGTCATAATTTACAGGTAGAGATTTCCAGTAGTGGAATAACCCTTGCGACTAGCTTTAGAATTTGCCCGTGAGGAGGTAGCATGTCTTTTCTCGCCATCTTAACCACGCTTGGGCTGTCACAGCTTCCCGGGGCTGACCTGACCGCCACCCAGGAGGAGCAGGGAGTGGACATTGTCATGCTCATGGACGAGTCCGGGAGCATGAAGAAGCTGGATCCCGAGAGGTTCGCGGACGAGGCCGCGAAGCTCCTGCTGGACATAGCAAGGCTGTTCGGCAAGGAAGCCCGTGTCGCGGTGGTGTCCTATGGCGACGGCGCGAAGGTTTTGATGCCATTCACCGTCCTGGATTCCGCCTACGCCGGCATCAGGAAATCAATCGCGGCGCTCAACAAGAACGCGCCCATCACGGACATAAACTCGGGCTTGGAGGTGACCTACGATCTCCTGGAGAAGAGAGAGGGCCTGAACCAGGCCTTCGTGGTGATAATGACCGACGGCGAGATAACGGAACGCGACATTCCCCAGGGGACGGACATATTCGCCTACAAGGAGAAGGCCGGCCGGCTCGCGGGTAATTACAACCTCCGGAACTGGCCCGTCTACACCGTTGCATTCACCACGGGCACCACAATATACAGGGACCTGGCCAGGCAGACCGGCGGAGAATACTACGAGGTAAAGGGGCCCGCGGATGTGCCGGACGCCTACCTGAAGGTATTTGAGGACTTCCTGCTCAGGTTCGTCAGGCGCTACCATCCCGTCCAGCAAGGCGACCACGCGGAAGAGCTCATAATAGACGAGTCCATATCCGAGATAACCATAGTCACGAGCAAGAAGAAGGGGGAGACCGTTGAGCTCATAGACCCCACCGGCACCCCGGTGGAGGGCGAGAGGGTAAAGGAAAAGGCATACATACTGATAAAGGTGACCAAGCCCATGCCCGGCACCTGGAAGGTGGTTTTCAAGGAGCGCGGGGCAGTGATGTATTCAATAGTCATACCAAAAATACTGGAACCAGCTGACCCTGAGCTCCCGATTGACGAGCCCCTGAATGTGAAGGTTCAGCTTGTGCCCACTGAACCCGGCAAGCCAGTGTTTCCGCAGGATTTCTCCGGCGAGGCCTACATCCACTACCCTGACGGCAGGTCAGAGTCCTTCATGCTCTACGACGATGGCAAGCACGACGACGGAATGCCCAACGACGGCATCCTGGGAAGGTCCTATTACTCCATATCCAACGAGGGCGACTACCACATCACCGTGGTCATAAGGCACAAGAAGACCGGCTCGGAGATACGGGTGAAAAAGGCCCTCAGGATAACCTATAAGCCCAAGATAGCCATCAGCGTGGAGAACCCCGGGTTCATCGGGGAGCCGATGAAGGTCTCCGCCTTCGTGGTCAACAAGGGCGGCCGTGTCTTTACCAGGGAAAACTACACCGTGATGGCCACGGGGCCAAAGTTTGATGTGACCACCCTGACCCTTCTTGACAACGGGACGGGCGGGGACGAGCAGGCAAACGACGGGCGCTACACGGGATTTTTGACCGACACGAAGGAGCCCGGGCGCTACACCTTCAAGATCCAGGGAGACTTCGAGGTCCAGCCTCTGAAACCTGGCGAGGCGGTCAGGACCTTCAAGGAAGAGCTGGACGCCTACGACGAGGTCTGGCTGTCCCTGGGCAAGGTCTCTACCCCGGGGTGCCTGTGGTTCGGGGAGCTCGCAGGCAAGACCTACGAGCACAGGATACAGATCTACTCCTACTACCCCGGCAAGGTCATGCCCAACTTCTACACCTTCCTGGTTGAGAAGCAGGGCAAGATGGACCTGGGGGCCGCGATTCCCGTGATAAAGACCAAGACCGTTCCGGAGCTGGAGCAGGGCAAGCCGGATTACCTGAGGGCAGAAGCGCAGATACCTGGCTCCACCGCCTCAGGCAAATACACGGTGACCGCGACCGGGATGCTGCAGCCCCTTGCCAAGCCAGTGAAGGCCAGCTACGATTTCAAGACCTCCACCACGGGCAAGGTCTTCCTGACCTTCTTCGGGTTCACCGTCCTCATAGGGGGCGGCGCTGGCCTGGCATACTGGCTCGCAACGAAGGACTGATAGTTGTCAGTTAAAACAGGGTAGGCACGGTATCATGCCGTGCAAGCCTTTTGTTGTCTCCAGGGCCGGCTTATGAAATCCGCGTCCAAAAACCTCATCCTGGTTACAGGGCCAGGACTGCTGAAGCCCTCCTACTGCAACTACCTCTCATGGCTCGGCCCGGATTCCAGGTTGATAACCCCTGGCGCGCCAATCCCTAATGATTTCTCCGGACTTGTGCTCGCGGGGGGCGGGGATGTGCGCCCATCCCTTTACGGTGGCAACCCTTCCCTTTGCGAGCTCGTGGACGAATCAAGGGACGAGCTTGACCTTGGCCTGCTAAAGATCGCCATTGCAAGGCGCGTTCCCATACTGGGGATATGCAGGGGCATCCAGGTCATGAACACTTACTTCGCGGGAACGCTCGTGGAGCACCTGGAGGGCCACTCGGCCCGTGATGTCGGGGGGAAGAAGGCGGATTCTCGCCACGAGATAAGCGTGATTGCCGGGACAAAGCTCCACGCCATCCTGGGCGCCGAATCCCTCGTGGTCAACAGCGCGCACCACCAGGCCATCAGGGAACTGGGCAAGGGCCTGGTCGTATCAGCCAGGGCAAGCGATGGAACGATTGAGGCCGTTGAGTTACCTGGCGAGCATTTTGTTCTTGGTGTCCAGTGGCACCCCGAGAGGGACAGGAACGAGAATGACTATAACACTTCCTCGCTGGCCATCAGGGAAGCCTTCCTGCGCGAGGTATCCTTATTTGACCGTCAGTAGCCTCGTCTCGGTCCCGTAGGTGGTTGAGACCATGACCATGTAGCTTCCGGGGGCCAGGCCGGAGACATCCAGGTCAATGCTGTGCCAGCCTATGTCAACCGGGCCGCTGAGCACGCTCTTTACGGGTCGGCCCGTGAGGTCGTATATCTCCGCTTCAACATTTGACCTGCCGGGGACGGAGAAATCCAGCCGGGCGCGCGAGCTCGTCGGGTTGGGGCGTATCTCCTTGACTACTGTGTAGCACTTCACGGGTTCCTCCCAGACTTCAGAGTAGAGGTCATACCAGATGGTGAAGCCCCAGTCGTTCGCAACGCCATACTGGGTGTATATGTCCACCCAGGGTCCGGCGTCCTCATAGACGAAGTTTATCTTTGAGGTGTATGGGTCGCCGGTGGTCGCGTCCAGCGCGACGAGCACGGAATCCATGCCCGAGACCTGGTTGGGGCTCACGAGCCACAGGATTATGCTGTCACCGGGATCGGTTGGTTTTATTATGGGTTCATCCCCTGGCGGGATATCCCCCTCTATCAGGAGCCCACCCGGCGTGGGGTAGGTTATGCTGAAAGTGAGGGCAAAGAGATAGGTGTCCGGCGAGCCCCTTCCGTCCTGATAGACCTGTATGCTGTCGGAAAAGTTGTTGGGCGCGAAATTGAAGACCAGGGCTATTCCCACCATGTCCAGGACTATGCTGTCCTGTTGCGTGTATATGGGGATCTTGAACCTTGTCCCGGCTATTGCAGGGGAATATGCGTCAGCATACCAGGTCTCGTCCTCGTAGCAGGTGTGATATTTCAGGGTGTCGGTGCTCTTGGACGGGTTTTCCGCGGTCACGGCCTTGTATGGCCCCCCCATGTTGAAGGCCAGGATGGTGCTTATCAGCGTTATCATGGTTTAACCTCCTTGTTCACCTCTCATTAGTGGTGAAATTATAAAACCTCTTCCTGACCAGGTTCAAGCTCCTGAAACCCCTTCCGAGGCCCAGTGTCCCGTTGATCCATGGGATCATCTCGCCCCGGTGCCGCGGGGCCAGGTTATCATTTACGCGTGAAGGCATTACTGGGCTGCTTCGTCGGTTGGCCAGGGGCATGGGAGCACCCGTGCGAGAGGTTCT
>Ga0172366_10003233_pt1 | contig 12822 bp, 11 predicted proteins | sample LakKivSesite69cm_FD_114533 | JGI IMG/M metagenome (GOLD analysis project Ga0172366, IMG submission 114533) | Sediment microbial communities from Lake Kivu, Rwanda - Sediment site 69cm | ecosystem: Environmental > Aquatic > Freshwater > Lake > Sediment | place: Rwanda: Western Province, Lake... | reverse complement strand
GTCTAACATATTTTCATTGATAACCTTGTTCGTCGGTGTTGATAATGCCTCAAATCCATTTCGTGAATTACCACCTAATACTAAAAACGTCTCATTTGTAAATTGAGAGGCTAAAAATCGCAATAAACGAAAATGCTCTTTTCCCGATTTTTCTTCATTTATATTCAATTGATCTAAAACTTCTCTGTCGAACTTTATCATAACTTTTTATAAGAACTTCTTTTGTTCTTATAAACCGCATTTTATCCCATCCACGAATGAATCCAACTACTACTCACTCTCTCTAAATCCACTGGATTCACACTCAATAATGGCTGACTTCCCAATTTCTCCAATAAACGAACAAAAACCGGATCCAATAATAACTCACGCACTCCCTTCGTCTCTGTATTCACCAAAACATCATGACGCCATCTCGCCATTAACTGAATTCGTTGCTGTTTGCGCCCTATCTTCTCATTATCATCAAAATTCTCACCCGCCGATGAACCCGGATTTAAACGATTCGTAATTAATCTTCTTGATTGCTGATACCAATTCTCCAATAATTTTCGAGGTGTCTCAACTGGCATATGTTTTCCATTCGGCATCACCAACTCTACCCAAGGCGCATCACAGACACGCTCCCCTGGATTAAGCTGTCTCCCCGTTATCAATGTATCCATCGGGCAAAACTGAATTTCACAAATATCTTGACGATTCGTTCCCGTATAACCATAATAACTTAACTTATAACGACCCGATTGACCGATCACAGGGTTCTCTCGACTTGCCGACCAACGCTCCTCCAAATAAGGTATCCCCGCTATCCCCAAACGATTTGCCTCCAACTGAATGAATCCCCCCTGTCTGTAAATATCATTTAACATACGCTGACGACGATCTCGCTGGTCCCACCAACACTCCGCCCATAATTTCCCCAGTTTAAAAATAAGTGGCTGAACTTCCCCTTCAATCAAAATAGGGACTTTTTGCCGTTGTGGTGGTCTCCCTAACGGATATTCCTCTGGAATCCATAAAGGTATCCAATTAAAATCAACATCCTGCGGATACGTCTGGAAACGATGCATCTCAAAAGTATCAGCAGACCAATTTAACCACATTTGAAAAGCAACAGAACCAACAAATGTCCCACGCAATAAATCACTCATACGCCACTCAAAATTATCCTCTCGTAAAGTCCAAACTGGAACTCTCGATTCTAATGTTATTGTCGAATTTACCGGAAATAAAGGTGAAGTGGAAGCAATCTCAGGAGGAAGCATCGGGTCTGGAACATAAAATAATCCCTGAACCGATACATCGTGTCCGGTTGGAATTGGCAAACTCTCCTCAAAAATCTTACTCATCTATTTATATAATTTATAAAAATTGTCTTGTCTTCGTTAAATACTCTTTTGCTCTTTGTTGATGGGAAATAATCGGGGGAGGATACCCATTCACCGGCTTCTCACTATCAACCCATTTTAAAATTACCTCATTCGGTGTTAGCCTTAATTCTGGAATCCATTCCTTAATATATACACAATCAGGGTCATATTTTTCTGTCTGTATCCAAGGATTCATCACTCGCATCCAATCTAACGCACTTGCTCCCATTCCACACGTTGATTGCCAACCCGAATTATTCTGTGTCGGATCATAATCATATAAATGTCTCCCAAAAAACTTCTCCCCCATACGCCAATCTATTCCCATATCCTTATTTAAAAGACTGGCTGCTAACATTCTCACACGGTTATGCATAAATCCAGTTTGAAGCATTTGACGCATCCCCGCATCAATAATTGGAAAACCTGTCATTCCTGTCTTCCACGCTTGAAACCACTTTTGATTCACTTTCCCATATGGATAATCATTCCATTTCTCCAAAAATGACTCACCCTTTCTCAATAATCTCGGATTCTCATACATCACCTGGTAATAAAACTCACGGAAATATAACTGACGAGCAATCCCATTCTGTAATCCTACCGTCCGTTTCAATTGTGCCATTGCCTCTCGAATACTAACACAACCAAATTTTAATGCCGCCGACCACTCCGTCGTAGAAATAGCAGGAAAATCTCTCGTCTTCTCATAATCCCCTAATTTTTTTACATCATTCCATCTCTCCAAAAAAACAGTTCTCCCACCCGGATGTAATATCTCAAAATCATCCGGCAATTCCGGAACAAATGACTCCAAAGTTCGATCCGTCTCACAATCTAAACGAATTGACCTCGCAAATGGTATCGATTTCGGTAAAACTGACGGGGGCGCTACCCCGATTTTTGACGCCTTCACATAAAATGGCGTAAATTTTTGATAATATGTCCCCGAACCCGTCAAAATTGTTCCCGGAGGATTCATAAACTCTCCCCACGTTGATATCAACTGAATACCACTCCTCTCACATAATTTCCCAATCTCCTCATCTCGCTCTCTCGAATATGGCGTCACGTCCCCATTTAAACAAACTGTCTTTAAATTAGGAAGTTCTTTAAATAGTTTTTGTAATTCGTGAGATGGATTTCCATAGAGAATGAATAATTTAGAATTATACTTTTGTAATTGTTTATGTAAGTCAAGAAGACATTGAGTCATAAAGAGAATAGCGGGGGCACTTCGATAGGAATTTTCAGGATTAATTTGTTTAGGATCGAAACAGAATATTGGTAAAATGAATTTATTTTCAGGTGTTTCCTCAATTGCTTTTAAAATGGCGTGATTATCCGGAATTCGTAAATCACGGCGAAAAAAAACAATTGTCGTTATATTATTTTTCATTATCTATATTTACGTTTGGATTTTATTCAAACAATTGATTCAAATCAAAATCCATGCGGTCAAAACAATCTTCATTCCAACACTTCCAATAATCAAAATACGAAAAGATTCCATATCGAAGTGCCTGATTCACTCTCTTATGGACTCTCAAATTTAAATCACATTGACAACGGCATACATCTTCAAGATCCGGTTCGTAATGATAAGTCTCACATAAAGAATAAATACTATCTGTGTATTTACGAAATAAATCTAAAATAATGGATTGAATATTCAATTCACGATTCTCTACATCTATCTTCTTATATTCACGATATAACTCTTGAAGTTCCCCATAAGATGGCGGACCATTCATTGTCATTTTATCAATGTAAAAAAATACCGCAAAATTACAAAATTCTGACGTATGTCGATAAATATGCTCTTTCATTTTTAAATTAATTATTTCATTCTTTTCAATCATTTCAATTTTTTTATGATTGAAAACGACACATCGGGCACGCAAGTGTCTGACATTTTTCAATACATTCCTTATGAAATGACTTTTTACATCGCATACATTGATAGTTCTCCCTCGTTTCACCTATTTCCCAACATATCGCACATTCCTCTTTCAATGATTCCTCCAAAACCGTATAAAATGGCTCTGCGATATGTTCGATATGATAAATCGCATAAATCTCCATAAAGAAATGTCGAATACTACGATATCCTCGTGCTAACATTCTCTTTTTTGGGCTCATCTTTTGATATTCTTCTTGATGAATGTCAATCGGTCCCATTTCATTCAAATCATATAAGATATTCATTTCTTGCGGAAAATGATGAAGAGACTCCTTGATAAAAGTCTTCTCTGCCGGCATTAACTCATACAAATAATTCGAAGAACTATTTGGATAATCGATAAAAGGAACAACAATCTCTCGAATACATCTTAATAAATGCATCTTTTCAAGAGCCGGCAGATTATCAAAATCATCATCTTTTGGAATACAATAAAATTCTAAAAAATAATCTGCCAAATTTGTCGCTTCCATTATCATACGATATAAACTATCGTATCAAAATTATTTCAGTTTTTTAAAAAATACTCTTCGAAATCTGCCGAATCTGCTTTCGACGAGCAACCTCCATCTCTCCCGGAGTCATCTTTTCCGCCTCGCCTGACGCATTATCCTGTTCTGCTTTCTTTTCCGCTGCCTTGGCTCGCTCTAAACGGTTTCGCATCCACGGATCCGAATGTGCTGACTCATCTCCCATCGCATCCGCTTTTGGCACTTCCTCTACCGGTGCTTGCGTCTCTCCCGCTGCCAATGCTCTCAGTTTTGCCGCCACATCAAGTTTTCGTGATTTCTCAATCATATCATCCTTTTCCGCAGCAATCGCACGTAATTTCTCAATATTGGCTTTCGCAACTTCGGGAGCATCCAAATGCTTCCCACTCGCTTTTCGCTCTTCCTCATTACGAGTCAGCATTTGTTGCGCTTTCACCTTCGCAGAATCCGTCATTGCCTTTAATTTCCTCGATTCCGTATCCTGAACGAAAGCCTCATCCTTGTATTGACGTTGCTCCATATACTTCTTCATCAAAGTATTGAGTTGATCGTTCAAGTATTCTTGGTCTTTGATAAGGTCTGGATTGGGATCCCACGGCAACCAATAACCAACCTGACCCACAAAAACATGGAAATTAGGGTCTTTGCGATGAAGTTGCTTCGCACGATATTCCGCCTCTTGACGAGTCTCATAAGAACCACGAATCTTTAAGGCACGCACACTCGTCATATGATTATTGGCTTCCGCAAACTTAGCATTTAAGTCCTGCTCGTGAGCGTAAATAAAATCATCATACCATTCATCAATATTCAGTTTATTTATCATATCAGGTGTTGTTCCTTCAACAAAAAGAGGCGTGGCTGCCTGATGCGATTGATCCATCAAATATCGTTGAAGGAAATATCGAATGAAATGCTTACCAAAGAAAGCCTCCTTACGAGGAAAGACTTTGTCAGGTGAAACAAAAGAAAGACACACATACGACTGACCCGGAACTGGGTTATCAACTTCCAAATATTCTGGCTCTCCTTCCATTTTAATCAATGGAAAGAGATGTTTTAAGAACAAATAACCGCATACTCGCTTTTCTTTTCTCTCCCTAAAATAGAAACAACTTCATCTCTTTTTTTAAAATGATGGATGGTTCTTTTTCATTTGCGGAGATGACTTTCCGCTTTTTCAAATATCTCATTGAAGGTCTCGCAGTGGCTATTGCCGCCTACTATCTCCCCCGTCAGCGTTCGCTCGGTCTCGATGAGATCACAATGATTGCGATCACGGCGGCGGCGACCTTCGCTTTATTAGATATGTTCTCACCCTCTATCGGCGGTGCGGTGCGTATGGGTAGCGGTTTCGGTGTCGGTGCGAACTTAGTTGGCTTCCCAGCGGGTTCGATGATTATGTAAGTGTAAAATCGTTTGATAATTTTATTTATGATATATAGAGTTCATATACTCTATATATAGATGTCATCACAAGAACAGAAAGATAATCCAAGTGAAAGTGTTCCAGAAAAAGATGAAATCGCTGATGATTGGTGGTTTAACAAGTTTCAAAATCAATGGCTACAACCAATCGAAATTGTTATGATTCTTTTACTCATCTTCTTGTTTATGCGATGGATCTCTTTATCAGGTTATCCTATTTTTGGTGCGTTATGGGTCCCCCTTTTTATGTATTTCGGTCGTGGAATGAATGCCTTTTATGAAAGAGTAAATGCCAGCACCTTAAAGAGTGATGATAAAGGTCTATTTTGGACTTTATTTGATCCCATGCACCCCGTCGATCCAGAATCTAACTTAAACCCCATGGCTCCACCCATTGTCGGAAATATCAAGATTTATACTCCAAATGGTCGCTTCTTACGTTTCTGGATTGCCCTTCTTCAAGTCGTATCCAGTCTCGTCAATGGTATGATCGCCTACTGGATGCTTATCTTCCGTCTATTCTGGTCCTTCTTATACATCTTTAAAGATAATAAATGGATTCACGATCACGGCTTAGATGGATTCTATACCATCTCCGAGACACCCCTCAATGTCTGGGCTGAAAATGGAAGTGTTCGTGGTCCGTCCCCCGATGGACCTCAAACCGACGTTCAAGGTAATTCTCTCAACTTTATGACAACCATCTCCCAAAGAATTAACTGGGTCGCCACCTTAGGTATGGATAGAACTCTATACGCCAATCTTCATTTATTACCCATTTTCCGTGTCAGTGAAAGTCGCTTCGGCTGGTTTGTTATGTTAAGTGCCATGTATTTATTAGTTAGTAAAGCATTCGTCTGGACGGGCGTCGTTCAAGGAGAATCTTTACGATATGGCTGGTATTTCCTATTGGTCTGGTTAGTAATCCTATTATTGTCGTGGTGGCGAGGTGGCTTCCAATTATGGCGTAATATCCCCCCCATCCGCAGTTTCTTTATGGGTGAAGAAGAAACGTGGGGAGAACCCAGCCGGTTTAGCGACTTCTTCCGCACTTTACTACGCAATCAATATGACCGTAAAGAAGGATCTCTACCCACAAAAGGTCCTCTCAGCGAAGCCTTAACTCCCAAACAAATTATCAAAGAACCAACTGAATTCCAACCTCAAAACATCAACCAAGAATCAATCCCAATGAAACAAGAGTTTATCCAAAAAATAGAAGATGGATTACACAAACACCAATTTGCTGAAAAGGTAGAAGATGCTTTGAGACAAGTGGGCGGTAATAATGCGGTTCAGCAAGGGGTGAAAGAAATTAATCGTGCCGACCGCTTACTACTACCAACCGGTTCATTTGTCCCACAAGAAGTATTAGACGCAGAAGCAACTTATGTAAAGAAAGTTATTCCAACAGTTGTATATGAAGCACAAATTATGACAGATAAGAGAATTGCGGAAAAAGCCAAACTACGTCAAGAACAAGAAAAGATGGAACAGGTTGTCGCATCAACTCCTGACCCAACTTCTCAACCTCAAAGAGAAAAAACAATGATGTCCCTGGCAGAAGATCTCGTCGCAGCCACAGCCACATCCCCCAATAAACCAATGATTCCTGAAACCAAACCAAAAGCACCCGAACAACAACCCATCGTTGAGCCAATGGAAAAAGAACAACCGATTCCAGAAACCACTGAACCCATACCAAAAGAAGAACCACAACGTGGAGGTCATCGAAAACATATCAAAGAATCATTCCGCAATGCTTCACGAATTACTCCCATTACGTGGATTCCAGTCCCAACCTCCTGGATGGGTGGCATTCCCGAATAATCTGTTTTTTGAATATAATTTAAAAAACAATTTAACCAGATGGAGTGGCTTCTTGTGCGTAATTGGGTCTGCCGAGAACCGGCTGATTAACAGTTCGCTCTTGTATCGGTTTGACAACTTGTCTTTCGAATGCTGTTTCAACCGATTCAGGAACATTCATCGCATATCCACGATATTTCATAAACTCATCGGGCTGTTCGAACATCGAACCAAAAATTGACATTAATGGAAGTGGGTTATCTTGTTCTTCGTCAAATGTGCGGGGAATGTATCGATAAACGACAACGGGAGGGGGACATCTTTGATTACTTTGTATATATCCTGCGACAATGAGGATGAGACCAATAAAAAGGAGAAAAAATAAAAACCCTTTCATTTGTAATCTTCATATAAAAAAATGAAGAATGAAGTTTATTTGTAAAGAGAAATTAATGATGGGAATTTTATTTAGTTTCATGAAAACAGAAGTATATCCAGAAGAGTTAAAGTCTATTTGTTTTTGCTGTCAAAAACAATTAGGAGAAACAATTGTTTATAGTTATGACAATAAACATTGTTCGCAATATTGTGCGGATCGCACTCTGTATCGATTAGGACGGACTCATTCGCATATTGATTTAAAGAAGGAAGTTCAAAGGATTTCACCCATTCCAGCACCGACAGATGCTGTATTAGCCCGTTTTGATGCCATTGAAGTAGATTGAATATGCCAAACGGGTAAAATTCCTTCTTGGAAAATAGATGTTTTATTCAACTTTGACCTCTTCTTTTCCGGAACAACATTCTTCTCTAAATGGATTTGTTTGAATATTTTCAAATAATCTTGGATAACCGGTTGTTTGTATCGATTGATAAAATCAATATAACCTTCCTGATTTTGAAAGATTCTATCCATTTTTAATAACTCAAATAACTCAGGCTTTATTTCTTGTAAAAAACCCATAAAATACCTCTTATCAAATGATGTCATCTGTCTAAAATATGTTATATAACTCTCCATTAACTCAACAAATAATATCTCATTAAAATTCTTATTTCTTATCATTTCTCCATTCTCCCCCAAATCATACATACCAACCGACTCCAAGAAATAAGCAACGTCTTTTTCCTGGCTACCCCATAACTTTCCATCTTGATATTTCTCCGGTAATGATTGGATAAAAATATTCCAATAATCATCCCATAATTCCCACGAATCAATTCGATTTGGTAATGACTTTAACCATTCTTTAAATAAAACGCATTCTTTGGGATTTGTATTTAACCAAAGAAGCCATCCCATTTCCCAACCTTCACGATTCACGTTTGGCACATCAAAACGACGTTCCATTAGTTCAGGACTTCCTAAAACAAAAGACCACGCTCCTTTATGATGGCGTTTCCATAATTGCTTATATAAAGATTCAAACACATCAAATGCTCGACGAGTATTCTTATCAAACTCCACATCAAAAAAGTTCGATATGAGTTCAATATATTCTTCGGGAAGACGTGCTCTCCAACCCAATCGCATAACTTGATCCATCGCTTTTATCCAAGCCACGTTATGATAAACAAAGTTATCACCGATATTATGAATGCGACTATGTTCTGCGATTAAAATAATCAATTGGACCATAAAATACAAATAAGTTGAATCAAAATGATCTAAAATACGCATCTCTAAGCCATTAGGAATATTCATGGGAAGACCACTTTCACGATGCCACGGACGCAATAAATCACGAGAACCAAATGTCCGGAAATCACTGCCAACGGCAGAAATTGCGCCTGGTTCTAACTTTACTTTATCGCAAAGTTTTAGTTTTTGTGTTCCTTCCATTTTGTTTAAACCTTTGCGCCAATATGGTTTGATATTCGCATAACGAGATATCCCCTTTTCCAACTTACGAAGATCAGAACCGGCAAAATTACCCCATCCTAAACGAAAGACACGGAATGAACCTCTTGTCTTTAATTTGCCATTTGGACCACTTGCCGTTAAATCTGGTGTAAAAAATGAACTACATAATAATGGTTCAATCCATTGTATCATATTCGCAAAATTACGGTGGATTTCCACAAATAATTGATTCTCCCTTTTCGAATAATTCCAAGATGGACGGAATGGAAATGGTAAAGTAATTGTCATATGATAACTTCCCGTATAATCACTATGCGTTTTATTACGATATACGGAACTTTTTTGGGATTTAGGTGCTGATATAAATGGATACATACCGAAAGGGATAGGAGAGACAAATCCATATCGATTTCTTTTTAATATGTCAGATGGTAAGAACGTTTGTAAAATATCACGGAATAGAACTTCTTGTTGAATAATATCATCTACGTAAGCGTCATAGAAGCGACGAGAAGATGATTTATCTAAATCCAATTGTTCGAACCAACCACGGTTGGCGAATTCCACTAATAAATCATTTCCTGCTTTTTTTAATACCCATTCTCCTCCACATTTACGTCCAGATTGTTCTAACGCTGGCAAACTTTCCAAAAATTTTAAATACTGCTCCGGAATATCTGCGTCTTCTTTTAAATACTTCATCGCATAAGAGGGAGAGAATACTTTTTTATTGATAGTTGATGTGAATTGTTTATTTTTTCCCATTTCAGGACTGGTATGATGAAAGAACATTACTTCGTGCTCGATACCAAATCCTCTAAAAACAGGAAAATAAAATGAAACTTCTTTTTTATCCATTTCTCTATCTTCATCATAGAGAAATTACATTGGAACTTCCTTCCACCTAAATTGAAATAAAAATGACGGGCTCACCGACTGTTTCGTAAATTTCTTTTCGAAATATGTTCTTAACTCCTTCTTCGACGGTGTTTTCCCCGCTTGAACGTTCTCATCATACCACGTCTCAAATCGCTCATATAATTCCTGTAAATCAATTCGATCTTCCTTCTTTTGCGTAAATTCCAATTTATTCTCAATAAACTCATGATATTGATCCATACCTTTTTGATAATCCTTCGTAAAATGTATTACACTGTCCGGTATCACTAACCCATGTTCTCGATAACGTTTATAATAATGAAGTAATAGTCCCATAAAAGTTTCACGCCATAACACTAACTTTTCCGACAAATACTTATCTCGTGGATATTCATTTTCCCCTTTTGGACTTGCCACAAAACGAGAACGAAACTCTAAAACTTTCAAACGACGCCACGTTCCCTCATCAAATGGTGGCACTTTCGGCAAATCATTACACAATAAAACTAACTTAAATTGCGGTTTGAACTCCATAAAATCTCGATATAAACCTCTCGCCTTAATTCGATCGCCACCCGTCAATTCTTTCATAAAACCAACATTTAACACTTCTCCCTCACTTGGCTCTTCCATATAACAATATCGCTTACCCTTTGTATCCATTAACTCAGGATTTGCCGCATTGGATGCCGCTCGCTTCTGTGTTAAAAGACTAATCGGTAATTTTGCCGCATATCCCCCAATCGTCGTTATGAATAATTCATTAATTTTACTTTTACCATTACCACCTCGACCCGTCCAAATATGTAATGACTCATCAGCATTACAACCCTCTAAACAACTCGCCATAAATGTTAAAAGATAATCTCGATTATCACTCGGTGGATGTAATTGTGTTAAAAAAGTATTTAAAGACACAGCATAATCGGTGTTTGCTTGATAGGGAATGTAATCAATGTTGGTTGATAATGAGACAAAGTCTTCGGGTCGTCCATCTCGAAAGATTCCTGTATTCAATTCATAAACGCCATTTTCAAAACCCAATAAATATGGGTTCGAATCTAATTGGCTTTGAAAACGTTCTACATAAAACATACCTCTACATTCTCTCATCACATTATCAATAAATGTTGTCGTTTTCAACTTTGGCAATAAACTATCAATGTTTTCTGTATCAGCCCTATATCGTATGATACGTTCGGATATTTCTTTCATAAGATTATTATCGGGGGTAGTGGGTGTTTTTTTATTTGAACTTCCTGCTAATTGGTTATCCTGTAAATTAATTGTATGCGCTTGTAATTGGATATTTTGAAGTAAATTTGATTCTGTCTGTATTTTTTCAAAGATATGGGCTCTTAATTTTTGATATTCATGAACTAAGTCATTGGGAATGCGATTCCGTAAGGCAATTCCATCGTCGATTTCCCGCCATCGATGCCCGATAAACTCATACCAATTCTTGAATCGAATCGAAGCACAGACATATTGATAACGATACATACGATATAATACTTTTGCGACATCAACGTGTGTTCCACTTAACGAAATCATAATCCAATGACGTAAGTCTCTTTCACGTAATTTTGAATATCCATCGGGATTATCATTTTGCGCCCAATAATGTAAAGAACCCAATCCTAAACCCATTGGTTTCATACGAGACCATTCTTTCTGGCATCCCTGTTCGTCATATTTACGAGAACGACGTGAGAATTCGTCCCAAATTAGAAACAATTCTTCACTATTGGGATTAATATTATGAAGAGCCCAACCTACTCGAATCCAATCCTCATAATTCTCTGCTCGACTATCCCCTAACAAACTTACCAATTCGATAATGGTTTGAATTTCTTCATCATGAACGCCAACCTGTTGCGGAGGAGAAGATGTATTTAATTGATTTTGAGATACATTGACCCACTCATTCTTATTTGATTGAAGCATCTCCATTGTTTTTGAAAAAGTTGCTTGATTAGGAGTTCCCATCTTGTTTTGAATCTTGGTGCGATGCGCTTCTATTGCCTCCTGCAAGTTCTCACGAATCGGCATACTTTCCACTTTATTTCGCAAACTCAATAACTCCGGAAGTTTATCATCAGGATATTCATTAATAGGACAATCTCGATTTAAATTATCCAAAATACGTGTCAAACGATAAGCAGCCAATCCCGGTTTAGATGCACCATATAAAAACCAACCATTTTGATAAATTACCGCACGATCAATTATTGTCGCTGGTGTCATAGAATGATCCATCGGGATCTTACTTAATACACCTTCTAATTGCGGGTGTTTCAAAACTTGCTCTCGTATGTATAATTGAACCGCCGGATCGGTGCTGATAAAAGGATACATGATATGAATACCATCTTTAAGAACCTCTTTCTTTACATAGGGCGCTGGTCTCTCAAAAATAAATGCTTGAACGGCTTCTGGGATCTCCTCTTGTGAAATATCAATCACTTTCATAATCACTTCGTTGTAGATTTTAACAATCGATTCGATGAAATGACTTGTATAAGCACGTCCTGTTGTATTTTGTGTATAACGAAAATCAAAATCAATGACAATAGGACCAATTTCATTATGCTTTTCAATGAGATGAACGGGCTGTTTCATTCCAAAAACCTCCTCGTGATAGATTTGCCAAAAAGTAGATAATTCTTCATTTGGAATCAAATATTTACCTGCATTATGTCCCATACCACTATGTGTATATTGTTCGTTGGAAGACCGATATTTATCAAGAAATGTTTTAAGATTCATCTTCCTTAGACGTCAATGAGAATATTTTTACTCTTTCATTATTTGCGTTTATTTAAACTATAATTTTATTGAATTAATTTGTTGATATTTACGAAGGGCATTGGTTATATTAATGGGTTTTTTGAAAGGATGTGGAAATCCATGTATTTCTTTGGTTTTTGGATCATAAATAAGAGTATCTACGTAATAAGAAAGTCTGATATTTATCAATTCGTCTTTACGTTTTGATGTAGTATTGCCATTTAATTC
>Ga0172366_10003230_pt1 | contig 12823 bp, 9 predicted proteins | sample LakKivSesite69cm_FD_114533 | JGI IMG/M metagenome (GOLD analysis project Ga0172366, IMG submission 114533) | Sediment microbial communities from Lake Kivu, Rwanda - Sediment site 69cm | ecosystem: Environmental > Aquatic > Freshwater > Lake > Sediment | place: Rwanda: Western Province, Lake Kivu... | reverse complement strand
ATCAATTTTGAATTTGCCGTTGCGGAATTGCTTTGCGATTTCATCGAGGGCAGTAAGGATGGAGCGCGCAATCTTGATATCGATGATTTTTTGATTGTAGAGTGTAAGGCAGTGCACCTTGTTGAGCCAGATGTCGTATGGGATGAGGAGTTCATCAGCCGGCGGTCTGATGAATGGGTCGCGACCTGCGCAGTAATACACGTTCATCATGGACGGCTCGGAATCCATCCTTTCGCCCCAGACCTGCTCTGACTGCTTTTCCTTCATATAAGTAAGCCCCCATGAGTCATGGTTTAAAGTTTAAGGGTTTCAAAGGTTTAAAAGGTTTCATAGGATAAAAAGTTTTTTATTGTTCGTCTTCCTCGTCGTCAAGTTCTTCCCCGGAGTCCTCTTCGTCATACTGTGTGCGTTCGGCGGGAGAGAGACCCATTCTTGCAAGTTCCTCATCGGGGTCTATGAGGAGGTCGCGAGGTTTACTGCCCTGATAGGGTCCAACGATGCCCGCTTCCTCCATCATGTCCATGAGGCGACCGGCGCGGGCATAGCCGATTTTCATGCGGCGCTGTATCATGCTCACGGAGGGTTTGCGGGTTTCAAGGACCATCCGCAGTGCCCGCTGGTAGAGTTCCTTGTCAGATGCGTCCTCGAGAGGGGTTTCTTCCTCCTCCACGGCGAGCGACTCCAACTCCTTTTTACCCTTCTCAATGACCTCGAAGTCTTCTTTCAGGTAGGCGGCTTTTTCCTGCTCGCGGATGAACTCTGCAAGGGACTCAACCTCATCTTCGGAAATGAATGCGCCCTGGATGCGGACGGGCTTTGGCGCGCCCGCATGGGTGAAGAGCATGTCCCCGCGTCCGAGCAATGTCTCTGCGCCGTTCATGTCAATGATGGTGCGCGAGTCCACCTTGGAGGAGACCTGAAAGGCAATGCGGCACGGGAAGTTCGCCTTGATGATGCCGGTAATGACGTTGACGGATGGGCGCTGTGTGGCAATCACGAGATGAATCCCCACGGCGCGGGATAACTGCGCAAGGCGGATGACGAAATCCTCCACGTCGTTACGAGCAATCATCATCAGGTCAGCAAGCTCGTCAATAACGATGACAATATGTGGCATGTAGTTAAATTCGCGCCCCATGAGTTTTTTGTTTGGTTTATCGGAGAGTGCAAGGGCATTGTAGCTGTCGATGTTGCGGACACCGGCTTCTGCAAGTATCCTGTAGCGGTCCTCCATGTGTTCCACTGCCCAGCCGAGTGCGGCGGCGCACTTTTTCGGCTCATACACGACGGGCGAAATCAGGTGAGGGATTGCCTGAAAGACACTCAACTCCACACGCTTCGGGTCAATCAGCATGAATTTGACCCGTTCCGGAGGCTGGCGGAAGAGAACGGAGGAGATGAGTGAGTTCAGGCAGACGCTCTTGCCGGAGCCCGTTGCGCCAGCAAGGAGGAGGTGGGGCATCTTGGAAAGGTCGCCGATGAAAGGCTCGCCGGAGATGGTTTTTCCGAGGCAGAATGCGAGAGGTGAGCGCGCCTTCGACATCTTTTCACAGGTAAGGATATCCTTCAGGAAAACGCTTTGCTCCTTCCGGTTGGGCACCTCAATTCCGACGGTGTCCTTTCCGGGGATGGGCGCCTGTATGCGAACCTTGACGGCGCGGAGTGCCATCGCAATGTCATTTTCTAAGCTGACGATGCTGTTCACCTTGACACCGGGGGCGGGCTTCATGGCGTATAGCGTCACCACCGGTCCCTGAGTAACCTGCACCACCTTTACCTCGATGCTGAAATCGGCGAGAGTCTTTTCCAGGATCTGGCAATTCTCGCGAATCTCCTCTTCGGAGATTTCTTCCTCGGCAGGCGGTGGGTCGTGAAGGATAGAGAGCGGCGGGAGCTTATATCCGACGTGGGTTCTTTTCTCCTTTGGTTGAGGGACTGGCGATGGGGTTTTGATGATAATCTCCGGAGGGGGAGATTTTTCCACGGAAGGTAGTTTTGCCTCAGTTGGAATCGTGCGTGGGGGCGATGGTTTTTTTATAATTGGTTCCTGAGGCACCGCAGTTTCTGTCACGCGGAGTTTGAGAATTTTCTCATCTTTTGACCGCCAGAGGCGGATACCCATCCAGCCCTGAAGTGCCCATATCTGGCGGTAAAACAGCATGTCCGTTGCCAGGAGAAGTGATAGAATCGTTAAGGCTGAGAGGAAGAGCGCAGAACCCACGATGCCGATGAACCGAGGGATACGCAGTCCGTCATCACTTGTGATAAAATTCCCGACAAATCCGCCCAGAAGGTGAGAGTGCTGTGCCTCCTTGGGGTTATTGTAGAATGGGAGCGTGAGAAGGGCGCATAGTGCGGCGGTAAAAACAAGGACGGAGAGAAGCTTTAAATACTGGTGACCGAAATTTTTCAGGATAAGCACCCTGATTGCCCAGGTTATGATGAGGAGGGGAAGCAGGATGGCGACGATGTTGCCGAAAAGAAAGTTGAATGAGCGTCGCGCCACTGAACCGATAGAACCGAACAGCACTGCATCGTGGCTGGAAAATATGAGTGACAGGAGGGAAAATAGACCGATTACAAGAGAGGTGCCACCTATCAGATACCGTTCTTGGCTCTTTGAGAGGATGGAGAATTTTTCCCCGGAGGGATGGAGGTGAACCCGCTTCATCGGAGCATCCACTTACAACACAATACCACAGGAGCAAGAGCAACCGCGTTAGAATTTAATATTAGAGGTTCTATATATGTCCCATGCTGTAATATGCAAGAACATTTTTCTAAAAAAATGCTTTATTCTCTTGCGAGGGGTGCTGAACTAAGATGCGCCTGTGAAACCCCGAGAGATGCCGCTCAGGTTGTTGTCCGACCGTGGGTGTGACCGGACATGATAAAAAATCGGTTGATATGCCAATCATTAATTTGCAACCCTTATCTGTGTTTTCGAGAATAGAATAACAATGAACGAATAACCCTTATGTCTCGCATAATGTTTATAACCACATATAATCCCGGCGTGATTGGGATAAGGTATGTTGGTGCGTGTCTGAAAAGAGAAGGGCATGAGGTCTGGTTTGTTCACTTCAAGGAATTTCGCCCATGCACCGTACCGACAAAGGACTGGAAGAAACATCAGGAACTCTCAGAGAGCGCAGTGAAATATGTTTACTTTCAGCACCCGGGCTATCGTGTTTATGCCCCATATCCAACACCTATCACAGATAAGGAGAGAGAACTGCTCATCGATTTTATAAGAGATAAAAAACCGGACGTAATCGGGTTCTCGCTTTTCTCGGTTACCCTGGATGTGGTTAAGGATTTGACGGCACTGATAAAGAAGCAATTTCCCGACATTCCGGTTGCATGGGGAGGCGTTCATTGCATTTTGCGTCCGGAAGAATGTATAAAGTATGCAGATATTGTGTGCGCCGGCGAAGGTGAGGACGCATTTCCCGCCTTGCTTAGAGACTGGGATAATTATAAATCGGGCAAAATTCCAGAAATTCCCGGTTTATGGTTTCGGTTGGGTGATAAAATTTTTCCAAGCGATGAAAATCCGATTGTCGATGTTGAAAAAGTCCCATTCCCGATGATGATGGAAAACGAGATTGTCATAGATGACGACCAGATCAGCTATAAAATGAATGAACCGAATGTCTATATACACAATCAGATATATGTTTTCACTGAGAGGGGATGTCCGTATAAGTGTTCATATTGCATCCACAGCATGTTGAAAATCCCGGGTTTTAAGAAATTCAGGAGACGCTCAGTTCAGAGCGTTCTTGATGAGGTCGGCGTGCGGGTGAATAAATATGGTTTTAAGCACATAATTTTTCATGATGAGATACTCGGAATAGACAAAAATTGGGTGAGGGACTTGACAAGGGGATTTAAGGAAAGATTTACCCCGCTCGGTATTACATTTACCGGTTACGTTCACCCGATGACAACGGATGCAGAGATGCTTGAGTGGCTTGTTGATGCTGGAATGACCCGGGCAGGAATGGGGATTCAAAGCGGTTGTGAGTACACCAATACCATGATATATGATAGAGACTGGACGCCTGATAAAATCATTGAGTTGTCCCGATTGCTGAGCAAATACACGTTTGAAGAGGTTCAATATGACCTGCTCACGCACAATCCGTATGAAAAAGAGGAACACAGGCGAGAAACGCTTGAATTTCTGCTGAAGTTATATCCGCCCTTTCATGTGGAACCGTTTTCACTTGTTATTTATGATTTGACCAGACTCGCCCACAAAGACCTTCCGAAGTATGGGGTGGATTTGCAGGAAAATCTTTTCTGGAACATGCTTTATTTTATGACGGGTTTAAAAGGGCGGGATGCAGATTTTATCCGGGATTGCAGTAATAATAAATATTTCAGAGAAAGTCCTGAGGTGCTCGAGGAATTTGTTGCCGAGCTTTTGAAATTGGATAAGATGGAGTGGCAGAGGACGTGGGAGCTTCATAATGTCAAAAAAAATCAGGAAATGTCAGCGATTCGGCTATTGGAACGGCAAGGCATAAAGACACAGGTGAAAACCCTTTTTAGGACGATAAAGAGAAAAATCCTTTCCCGTTAAAATTCGTGAAATTTTGGGTCGGGCTCTGCCACGAGCGACCGGATTGCCCCCCGATGCCGGACGTGTTATTTTGTGCACCTGTAAACGAAGGCGGGGGGTAGGTTGCGCCAGACGATGGAGGAGCGTTCTACTTTTGGGAAATGACTCTGGAGCAGATTGCGGAAATTGCGTCCTGCTGGAAGCAAAAGTCCGTGTATGTATGCGAAGGTGAGAAACTCCCCGCCCGGACGAAGCGAGGCGACGGTGACGTCTAATAGTTTTTTCTGCAGGGCGCCGTTGAAGGACGCCCAGGGAAGTCCGCTGATGATGTAATCCACGGATGATACGCCCTCGTCAGCGAGTATGCGGGGAAGATTTTCCACGGAATCCAGAAACAGACGCACCTGAGGAAAGTGCCTTTTGAAGATGTCCGCCATGCGCATATTTTTTTCGATAGCGAAGAAGCGGCATCCGGGGCACATTTTTGCAAGGATCTCTGCAGTGAAAATCCCTGTGCCCGGTCCGTATTCCACGAGGATGGATGTCGAAGCCGGTTTGATTTCGGCGACGATGAGGCGCGCAAGGGCGGTTGAACTCGGGGCAATGGCGCCAATAGTCGATGGATGTCTGATGAACTCTTTCAGAAATTTCCAGTAAGTGCCAAGACTTGAAGACATAAATAAGAAAACTAATCCCTTGGAGGTTATTGCGCAAGTCAGAAGTTCGGATGGGTTTCAGAGTTTCAAAGTTTAAGGTTTCAGAGGTTGTTCAAGTCGACCACGAAGACACAATCCGCCTTCGCTAAAGCTATGGCAGACACAAAGTATTTCTTTGCAAATTCTTAGTGCCGTTGTGTCTTTGTGGTAAATCCTTGACGTTGCTCTTATGAGCACGTAGTTTTCCATTATGCCCTTGAGAAAGGAAGGTCAATAAAGACAAATGCCGAAAGGGTATCTGATAATCGTTCTGCATGCGCATTTGCCATTTGTGCGGCACCCGGAATATAATGACTCGCTTGAGGAACGCTGGCTCTATGAAGCCATCACGGAGACGTATATTCCGCTTCTCAGCCATTTTGAAAAAATGGTTGAGGATGGTGTGCGCTTTCGCGTGACCATGTCCATGACGCCCCCCCTCGTTTCCATGCTAAGCGACGAACTTCTCCAGAACCGCTACGTCCGCCACATTGAAAATCTGATTGATTTGGGGCAAAGGGAAGTGGAGCGGACGCGTCTCCAGCCGGAGTTCAACACGACGGCACAGATGTATCTACGGAAGTTTAAGGAATGCCGGCGTATCTTTGTGGAGAAACACAGGCGGAATCTTGTGCAGGAATTTCGTCGGCTTCAGGATGCGGGATGTCTGGAGATACTCACCTGCGGTGCGACACATGGATTTCTCCCGCTACTTCAGACAGAAAGAGGGGCGGTGCGTGCGCAGGTCGGCGTTGCGGTGAACAATTATAAGAAACACTTCGGGCGCGCTCCCCGAGGCTTCTGGCTTGCTGAGTGCGGATATTATCCGGGTCTTGGTGAGGTTTTAAAGGAGTTCGGCATTCGCTATTTTTTTGTGGATACGCATGGCATTCTCTTTGCCAATAGACAGCCGCGCTATGGCGTATTTGCGCCACTTTACTCCCCCGGCGGCGTTGCCGTCTTCGGGCGGGATATGGAATCATCCAAGAGTGTCTGGAGTGCCCGCGAAGGGTACCCCGGTGATTATAACTACAGGGAATTTTACAGAGACGTGGGCTTTGACCTCGATTTCGATTACATTAAGCCGTATATACATGAGAGCGGACTTCGCATCTTCACTGGCATTAAATATTACCGCATCACGGGACGCGGGCTGGGGCATAAGGAGCCGTATAATGAGGCGGCGGCTCTTGAAAAGGCGGCTGAACATGCCGGCAATTTCATGTTCAACCGCGAAAAACAGGTGGAACACCTCGCTGGCATCATGGACCGCCCGCCCCTCATTGTCTCGCCCTATGATGCTGAGCTCTTCGGACACTGGTGGTATGAGGGACCGGATTTCCTGAATTTCCTTTTTCGCAAGATTCACTACGACCAGGAGAACATCAAGACCATCACGCCGTCGGAGTATTTACAGGGCTTCCCGAGAAACCAGATTGCCACGCCGTCGCTTTCAAGCTGGGGCTACAAGGGATATTGCGAGGTGTGGCTTGAGGGGAGCAATGACTGGTTGTATCGTCACCTGCATGCGGCGGCGCGATGCATGATTGAACTTGCCAACCGCTATCGCCGGGTCGAAGACACGCCGTTGCGGGCAGACGGTCTTCTTGAACGGGCGCTCAAGCAGGCGGCGCGAGAACTGCTTCTTGCGCAATCCAGCGACTGGGCGTTCATTATGAAGACCCGCACAATGGTGGATTATGCCGTCCAGCGCACCAAACAACACCTTTTGAATTTCAATACTCTTTACTCCCAGATTATGAAGAACGAGATGAATGAGGCGTACATTGCAGACCTCGAATATCGGCATAACATCTTTCCGGAGATAGATTATACGCTTTATGCGGATTAAGGGAATACAGGAGGTGAAAGGCATGTTTTCACATGTGAAATGGGAGGTTATTATTGCGGTAGTTATGGCGTGGTTTGTACTTCCGTTGATTTTCTATGGAGGGGAGGCACCTGTCGTGAAACCTGGTGTTGAGATGCTGTTTGCCGAGAAGGCGAATCGCGACCTGATTGAGGGAAAACGGGTTGGACTTATTACAAATCCCACAGGCGTTGACCACAATTTTAATTCCACGATAGACCTGCTTGCAGATTACAAGTTGTGCAATCTTGTTGCCCTTTTTGGTCCCGAACACGGCTTGCGCGGGGATGCTTACGGCGGTGCGAGGGTTGCCAATTCCGTTGACCAGAGGACGAGTGTCACTATTTACAGTCTTTACGGTGCGGGCAGAAATGCCCCATCGCAGGATGTCCTTAAAAAACTGGATGTCCTCATATATGACATTCAGGATACAGGTATCCGCCCTTACACCTACATTTCCACCATGATGGCTTCGATGGAGGCGGCGAAAAAGGCGGGCGTGACGTTCATCGTTCTTGACCGTCCAGACCCGATGGGTGGCGACGTGGTTGACGGTCCCGTCCTTGACCCAAAATTCAAATCCTTCATTGGATACTGGACAATCCCATATACCTACGGGCTGACGCCCGGAGAGCTTGCCAGATTTTTCAATGCCGAGACGGGACTCGGCGTTGACCTCCACGTGGTCAAGATGTCCGGCTGGAAGCGCGGGATGACTTATAACAAGACGGGGCTTCCATGGGTGCCGCCATCAACGCATATCCCGAGATGGGACACCTCATTTTATTGCGCCATCACGGGTGGCATGGGGGAATTGCAAACAGTGAATGAGGGCGTGGGATACACATTGCCGTTTGAGACTGCCGCCGCATCGTGGATTGACGGGACGGCGCTGGCGCAGGAATTAAATTCCCGCAATATCCCCGGAGTCCGCTTCCGCCCCATCTCCTACAAACCGGCATACGGCGTCTTCATGGGACAGAACCTGAGCGGTGTGCACATCTATATTACGGATTATAAAAAGGTGAAGCCATTTATAGTCGGGCTACAGATTATGGATGCCATTGGACGGATGTATCCGGATGAGGACATATTTGGGGAAAGTGGAAGAAACTCCGCATTTAACAAGGCGATGGGGACGGACAAAATCATGCAGATGCTGACGAAGACGTCCATTGAGGAGATTGAGGCATCATACCAGGATGGTCTCAAGGAATACATGAAACTGCGGGAGAAGTATCTGCTTTATAAATAGGAGGCGCGATGCAGTCCGCCTGTGGGGCGGGTCGCCATCAGTCAATCAGGTGTTTGTAAATCCTGACAAAATTTTCAAAGGAGCGGTCATAGGTCTTTTCTGCATCCTTGGGGAAGCAACATCCGGGCAGTTCCTTCATGCGGAGATGATAGCGCAGGCATTCACAGCAGAACCCCTTTTTATCACAAGAGGGATAACTGCAGTTGCAGGAGGACATATTCACTGACTGGTTTGCGCAGGCATTCATTTACTTTTCCTCTTTTGGAGATTTGATTGTAAGGAACCAAAAAATGAATATGTTTTTCACCACAGAGTCACGGAGGACACAGAGGTTTATTCTTTTTTCCATGTCCATTAACGGACATGGAAAAAAATTCTCCATGATTCTCTGTGTCTCTGTGTTGCAATTCATTATTTTGGCTTTATAAATAACAATTTGCGAAAGATGTGGCAGGTGACCGTCCGATGTCAAAACAAAATTCCCAGCGATACTGGTCGGCGAACCTTGACGTGCGGAATCTCGGCGGCGGGACGACATCAGGATTATTAGACCTGAACAGAGAGCTCGAGTTTTATTTCAGCCCGGAGCAGGAGTATGCCCTGAGGCACCTCTGGGGGAATGAGGGTCCGCAGAGGAAGCGCATCCTTGAGATTGGGTGCGGGATGGGAGTCTTTGCCCTGTTTCTTGCGAGGCAGGATGCGGAGGTGTATGTGGTTGACATTGCTCAGGCACGCCTTGATTTTTTGAGGGGACAGGCGAGAGGTCTCGGGCTTTCCCACCGGATTCACATCGTTTGTGCGTCTGCCGAGGCACTGCCCTTTCCCGATTCTTATTTTGACGCCGTTTATACAAAGTCTGTTCTGATTCACACACAGTTGGAGAGTGCGTCAGCCGAGGCGGCGCGGGTGGTGAAATCTGGCGGCATGGGCGTCTTTGTTGAACCGATGAGGAATAATCCGTTTGCCAGTCTTTACAGACGAACCCTTGCGCCGGCGGAGTGGAGAGATATCACCACATACTTTGACCGGCAGAGATTGGGGATTCTGGCGAGGGCATTTGGACATGCCCGCATCAGATCTTTTTATCTCTTTTCCTTTCTTGCCTTTTTCTGGCAGTTCGGCATACGCAGTAGTCTTCTCTTTAAGACAAGCATTCGCCTCCTGAATGCCGTGGATGAGACGCTTTTCCGCCTGTTTCCTGCCTTGCGAAGATTTGCCTGGTTCGCCGTCTTGTGCGCAAAGAAGTAGGTGCGGGGCATGAAGACCATGTTGGATGCAATTGTCTGCGGGGCGGGTGCGGCGGGACTTGTGGCGGCGGGGCGCGCTGGAGAAAGGGGACTTCTCACTCTTATCCTTGAGAAGACCGGCACCGCCGGTTCAAAGATACGCATCAGCGGCAATGGACGCTGTAATCTCTCAAACACTGCTCCACGTCGTGATTTCATTGAGGCGTTCGGGCAGGGTGGACGTTTCCTTCATAGCGTCTTTCACCGATTTTTCCGCGATGAACTCATCGGGCTTCTCGGGCAGCTGGGCGTAAAGACAAAGACAGAGCCCGATGGGCGCATTTTTCCACGCTCTGATAATGCGGACGATGTTGCAAACGCACTCATGCGTTATGCATCTCAGGGCGGGTGCAAGATTCATTATCATGAGCCGGTGCGGGATATTTTGCTTGAAGGCGCGTCGGGACACAGGGAAATCTGCGGTGTCCGCACACCGAGCGGTATTTACAGAGCCAGAGCCGTAATCATGGCGACGGGCGGTCGATCTTATCCGTCCCTCGGCACGAGCGGCGATGGTTATAAAATGCTCCGCCGATGCGGGCACACAATTAATCCTCTGAATCCAGCCCTTGCGGCGTTTGTAAGCGATGCCCAGCGCTGTCGGGCGCTTGAGGGGCTTTCCCTGCCGGATGTCATAATTTCCCTGCGCAATGATGATGGACGAGGACTTTTTTCCGAGCGGGGAGAGGTTATTTTCACGTCATCGGGCATAAGTGGACCTGCGGCGCTGAATCTGAGCCGTCATGCAACTGAGAATTTGCCGGAACTTATGCTTGACCTTATCCCAGACGTTTCTACGGTGGATGTTGAAAGGCGGATAGATGAGGCGTGCGGGCGCGCCCCTCGCCGACATCTTGTTAATTATCTGAAGGAAATTCTCCCCGCGCGCCTTGCTGTAGATATTCTCAATGTCAAAGGTGCTCCTGATGCCGCAAAGAAGATAGGCGAACTGAGCCGAACCGAGCGGAGGACACTGGCGCATCGCTTGAAGACGCACCTGTTTCCCTGCAGAGGCATCAGGGGCTTTGCCCATGCAATGACGACGCGCGGGGGCGTCCCGCAAGAGGAAATTGACCCGCGCTCGATGGAATCGAAACTTGTGTCCGGACTTTATATAACCGGTGAACTGTTGGATATGGACGGACCAACAGGTGGTTACAATCTGCAGGCGGCGTTTTCAACCGGCTGGCTTGCCGGCGAATCCATCCACATCTGAGAATGAAGCGGGGAAACGGAGAAACGGTGATACGGGAAAAGGGGGAAGCGGAGAATGGGAGTCTGCCTGAGTCGGACTTAAACTTTTAAACCCTGAAACTCTGAAACCTTTAAACTCTTAAACTCTGAAACTCCCTGCTTCATCCCTCCAGTGGTTTTTCGAGGTCATCCCTGATGAGCCGATAATGCTCAATGATGGTGGAGAGGCGTCCCTGCGCCGTCTTTAAGTTATCGGTGGTGGACTGGAGGCGCGATGCGAGGTCGCGGGCAAGATTAAGCGCAATCTCCGGCGAGCAATGAAGGAACTCCTGGAATTTTCCTTCAGAAATTTCGAGCAGGATGGTGCGCTCCACGGCGCGGACTGTGGCTGTGCGTCCAGTCTTCAAGAGCGTTGACATCTCCCCGACGAATGAGCCGGGTTTGTCAATGACGGCAATGCGGCGTCCTGCCTTCAGGATTTCAAGCGCTCCCTTGAGCAATAGGTATGCCTCGCGTGTGGTGTCCTCTTCATAAAAGAGGATTTCAGACGGGCGCAGGATTTTAGGATTTGAGTATTTGAGAATTTGAGGGTCTATTGTCCCGCTCTTGATTTCGGCATCGGTGATGGACTTTATTTCTTCCTGAGATAAAGGTGCTTCCGCTTTGAGCTGAATGATGCGCGTGGCGTCCGGTTCAAACCTGCCGTCAAGGTAGAGTTCAAGGTCCTGAATGAGAGATGCGCAATTCTGATACCTCCTTGCGGGCTCACGCTGGCACATCTTCATGATGATGACGCTTATATCTTCGGAGATGCCCGGCGCGGCGCGCATCGGGTAGGGGATATCCTCAGTGATTTTTTTTGTGAGGAGTAAAGAGGTGTTCAGTTCGGCGAACGGCGGTTTTCCCACGATGATGTGGTAAAAAGTGATGCCGAGGGCATAGATGTCGGTCCTGATGTCAAGATTGGTTTCCCCGCGTGCCTGTTCAGGTGAGGCGTAAAGAGGTGTGCCCAGAAGCAACCCTGCCATCGTGAAAGACGTGTCAACCTGTTCCCTTGCAAGACCGAAATCGGTGAGCTTGGCGACTAATCCCTCCGGCGTGGAGATTAAGATAATGTTAGAGGGTTTGATGTCGCGGTGAATAGTTTTCTGCTTTTCAGCCGCCTCCAGACCGCGAGCCACCTGGAGGATGATTTTAGACGACTCTTTTTCCTCAAGGCGCGACTTGGTTTTCAGCAATTGGTTGAGGGTATCGCCCTCGGCAAATTCCATGACCGTGTAATAGTAGCCCTCATAGGTGCCGTATCCGTAGCCGGCGACGATGTTCGGGTGACGGAGGCGTTTGACAATCTCCGCTTCACGAATCAGGCGATGAACGAATTCCCTGTTTTTGCAATAGTGCAGATAGAAGACCTTGAGGGCGACGCGCTCGCCGGTCTTTTTATCGGTGGCGGAAAAGACGACACTGCTTGCCCCTTTTCCCACCTGCTCAATGATTGTAAATCCGGGGATGATGTCCTTTTTGAACTGCCCCAGCTCTGTGAGGGGACCGAGGGGTGACTGCATGATTGCCTTTTTCTCCATGAGGAAAGCCCCAAATTCATGGTGGGATAATGGTGGGCCCACCAGGACTCGAACCTGGGACCAACCGGTTATGAGCCGGTGGCTCTAACCAACTGAGCTATGGGCCCCCCTAAAAAATGCGTCTATTGTGGATATATCCACACGGGCAAACACAAAAAATATTCTTCGCAGGTGGGCGATTTTCATGTCAAGATAAATGCGGGGTATAGAAAAGCGAAGTGTTTTTAATGGAGCAAATGGTGGTGACCGCCCCAGCAAAAGATTTTGACATGGATAGCCAGGATTGACAGGATAAAAATATCCTGTTTATCGTGTCCATCCTTGTTAGAGTATAAATTAAAGGTGAAAAAAAATGAAAAAATTTGATTGT
>Ga0172366_10003228_pt1 | contig 12828 bp, 9 predicted proteins | sample LakKivSesite69cm_FD_114533 | JGI IMG/M metagenome (GOLD analysis project Ga0172366, IMG submission 114533) | Sediment microbial communities from Lake Kivu, Rwanda - Sediment site 69cm | ecosystem: Environmental > Aquatic > Freshwater > Lake > Sediment | place: Rwanda: Western Province, Lake Kivu... | reverse complement strand
TTCCCGATGCAGAACTCGCCGAAGATTTTTCGGAGGATGTCTTCGGGGGTGGTCTCGCCGGTGATCTGGCCGATCTCGTCGAGCGCAAGGCGCAGGTCGGCGGCGACAAGCTCTTCCCGCGCCTGGCCAGCCATCTCTTCACGCGCACGGCCCAGATGTTCGGCGCAGCGACGCAACGCTTCGGCGTGGCGTTCGCGCAGGATGATCCTCCCGGCGGCGGGCTCCGGCGCGTCGCCGATGAGCAGTTCCCGAATGCCCTGGCAGAGCGCGTCAATGCCTTCGTCGCGCAGGGCGGAGGTCAGGTAGACCGGGCGGTTTCCCGCATAGGAGCGCAGCCGCTCCACCACGTCGGCGTCGGCGATGTCGCGCTTGTTGATGACGACGATGGTGCGCGGCCCTGCGGGCGTGCGTCTCGGCGGAGGCACTTCGCCGGAGGCGTCGCACACGAGCACCTGCGCGTCTGCCGCCTCTGCTGCGCGTTCAGCGCGGCGCGTCCCTTCCCGTTCGATCATGTCGCCCGTCTCACGCAGACCCGCCGTATCCACAAGGCGCACGCGGATGCCGTCGAAATCGGCCTCCCCCTCCACGAGGTCCCGCGTCGTGCCGGGGATCGGCGAGACAATCGCCCGCTCTTCGCCGAGGATCGCGTTCATGATGCTCGACTTCCCGACGTTCGGCGGCCCGAGGATAGCCACCGTCGCGCCGGTGGTGATGAGCCGTCCCCGCTCGTAGGTCGCCCTGAGCGCGTCCACGGTCTCACGCGCCATCCGGACGCTCTCGATTTCCCGGCGCGGGTCGCCGACGCCGAGGTCCTCTTCGTCGAATTCAAGCCCCGCCTCGATGCGCACAAGCGACGCACTGATCGCCCCGCTCACCGCCGCAAGCCGCGCCGAAAGGCCGCCGGTGAGCTGGTAGCACGCAGCCGCAAGCCCGGTGCGCGTCCGTGCGCGAACCATGTCGAGCACCGCTTCCGCCTGCGCGAGGTCGAGCCGTCCGTTGAGGAATGCGCGCTCGGTGAATTCGCCCCGTTCGGCCCGACGAGCGCCCCGTTCGACGCAGGCGCGGATCACCTCGTCAGCCAGCCGCACGCCGCCGTGACAGTTGATCTCCACCACATCCTCGCGGGTGTAGCTGTGCGGAGCGCGCATCACGGAGACAAGCACCTCGTCCTGCACGGCATCGGCGGGGTTGCCGCCGGAGGGGAGCGCGAGCCGCCCGTAGGCAAGACGATGGGAAGGGAGATCGGCGAGCGTGCTTCGACCACGAAAGAGCGCGTCGGCGATGGAGACCGCCTGCGGGCCGGAGAGCCGCACGATAGCGATTCCTCCCTCTCCGGGAGGAGTGGCAAGGGCAACGATGGTATCCGTCATCTTTTCCCCCTTACCACTCCCTTGCGACACAAGCGGAGCCGTCTTCCGCCCTGCCGATGTCGCTACCTCTTGCGGCGCTTCGTCGGGTTCTTCACCACGACAGGCGCCGGGGCGAGCTTGCCCTCCGCCGCATCGGTCTGCGCCTTTTGCCTCTGCGTGAGCCAGTACTGGTGTGCCGAGGAGAGGATGTTGAACATGAACCAGTAGAGCACCAGCCCCGAAGAGAGGTTGTTGAACACGAACAGCATGATGAACGGCATGAGGTAGATGAGCATCTTCTGCTTCGGGTCGGTGAGGGTCAGCTTCTGCTGGATGAACATCGAGATGGCCATGAGCACCGGCAGAATGGTCACATGCTGGCCGTAGATCGGCAGGTGAAACGGCAGCGTATAGATCACGTCGGGCACGGAAAGGTCGGTGATCCACCAGATGAACCCGGCCTGACGGAACTCGATGTTGTTGCCGATGACGGCGTAGATCGCGAAGAAGATAGGCATCTGGAGGAGCATCGGCAGGCAGCCGCCGAGCGGGTTGAACCCCTGCTCCTTGTAGAGCTTGAGCATCTCCTGGTTGAGGCGTTGCTGGTCGTTCTTGTATTTCTGCCGGAGTTCGTCCATGAGCGGCTTGAGCTTCTGCATCTTGCTCGTGCTCTCATAGCTTTTCTTCGTGAGCGGATGCAGGACGATCTTCACGACCACCGAGAAGATGATGATCACCCATCCGTAGTTAGGGATGAGCTTGTACATCGCCAGGAAAAACCAGAGGATGAGGGTGGAAATGGGGCGGATGATCGCCCAGCCCATGTCGGCTGCCTGATCGAGGTTGTGCCCGGCGGACTTGAGGATGTCAACGTCAATCGGGCCAAGGTAAAGCGTGCCTTCGATATGCGATTGGGTGATGTCGTCGGGAGTGATGCGCCACCCGTAGTTCACGAACAGCGACGATGCGCCTCTGCCGCGCAGCTTCACGCTCCACCGTTCGATCCCGGACGGGGCGAAGGCGGTGAGGAAGTACTTGTTCCGCACGCCCACCCAGTCGGTCTGCCCGGTGACCGCAGAGGAATCGGGCTTGTCCTTCACCTGGAACTTTTCCAGCGAGCCGCCGACGTAGGCTTCGGCGCGCATGTGGCCGACGCTGCGCTGGAAATCCCCTTCCGCGTGGGGCACTTCGCCCTCCCACAGGAGCACGACGCGCTCGCTGTAGAGCGAATCGGCAAAGCCGGAGGAGAACCGGACGGTGTACGTGTTCCCGTAGAAGGTATAGCGCTTGTAGAGTTGCTTCCCTGTCGGCAGGACATAGGTGAACGCGAGGGCGACGCTATCCTTCCCCGTGAGCGTGTAGCGATCGTCCGGCGCGGATACGGAAAAGACGCGCTGCCTGAGGTCTATTTCCTTCCCACCGGGGCCGACGAGCAGGCCCATGCCCTCGCCGCCGTTCGGCAGAAGGCGGACCGGGTCTCCGTCGGAAGTCACGTAATCCTTCAACTCGCACTCCTGCAGGAGCGCGCCCCGGCTGGAGACGACCGCACGGTACTTTTCCGTCGAGATGGCGATCTGCCGAACCTGCGCCGTATCGGGCGAGGCCGCAGCTACCGGCTGCCGGGCCGCAGGCGGCGCGGTCTCCTGCGGTGCGGATTCGGAGGTGTCGGTCCGAGCAGCAACGGATTTGCTCGTCTCAGGCATCGCTGTTCGGCGTGCGGCGAGGGTATCTACAGGAGCTTCCGTCGGAGAGGTCGCAGCAGGAGGAGGCGAGGGCCGCTTTCTGCCCATCCATTCCACCCATTTCGGCCAGAGCACCCAGATGAGCAGGATAAGGAGGAGCGCGATAATGGTGTTTCGATCCACAGGCGATGGTTCCTTTTAGGGTACGGGATCGTAGCCTCCCCGGCTGTAGGGGTGGCAGCGCCCAATGCGCCGAATGGTGAGCCATAGGCCGCGCCAGAAGCCGTGACGCGTGAAGGCCTGTAGGCCGTATTCGGAGCACGTCGGTTCAAACCTGCAAGACGGACCCAGAAGCGGGGAGATCGTCACCCGGTAGGCCCAGATGAGGCTGATCGCCGCCAGCACCGGCCAGCGACGTGGCGACAAGGCGCTCCAGTTCATGAGCAAGGTCCCAGTATGACGCGGAGCACGCCGAACGACGGACGCTGACGACGAGGGGCCGATCCGGATTGAGCCGCCGAACCGCTTCGCGCACCCGGCGGCGCACGCGGTTCCGCTCGTGAGCCTTGCCGATCCTGCGTGCCACAAGGACGGCGGTCCACGCCGGTTCGCCCACCGGGCCGACCCAGAGAAGCAGCCAGCGCCCATGCTGCGGCGGCCCAAGCTCCTGTATGCGCCGAATCCGGTGGCCAGTTTTCGTCAGGCGTGGCACTTAGGGAGCGAGCCGCTTCCGGCCCTTGCGCCGCCGCCGGTTCAGGACTTCCCGACCCGCCGGTGTGGCCATACGTGCACGGAAACCGTGCGTCCGCTTGCGTCGCACATTATGGGGCTGGTACGTTCGCTTCATGGTCTTTCCTCGCCCTGCGTGAACCGCATCGGAAGTGCGTAATGAGAATACTGAAAGTACTAATAATAGGACCTCATTGCGATTTGGTCAACGAGCACTGACCCGAAGGCGCAACCGTCGCCCTTCCTTTGCGTGCGCGCCCGCACTGAAAAACGTCTCACGCAGAGTGCTCCGCGCCGTACCCCCTGGACCTATCCGCCGCAAATGACGTATTGTAGATAAGAGTAGCGCCACCCCTCTCTGGTTCCGGAAGACAGCCCGGCCTCTCCGGGGGAAAGACGCATGGGATCATCACCTCATACGGCCATGGGCCTCCTGCGGTCGGGAGTGAACGGGAATGCGGAAGTTTGGTGAGATTGTGGTTGACGAAGGGTATGCCACCGAAGAGCAGATTGAGACTGCATTGGAGTATCAGAAGACGACCGACATCCTCGTGGGAAAAGTGCTCGTGGACATGCACATCATGACCCACGCCGACGTTGAGCGCGTCTCGGCGTTCCTCAAAACCCCCGAATGCAAGGGGAAGAAATTCGGCGAGGCGGCGATGTTCATGGGTCTTTGCACCGATGCCGACGTGCAGCGTGCGCTCGAATTCCAGCGCACGAGCAAAGGCCTGCTCGGCGACCTACTCATCGCGCTCGGCTACCTCACAGGACAGCAGCGCGAGGAAATCCTCAAGCTCCAACTGGAAGGCTGACGCAGGCCTGTGCAACGGTTCTTTGTTCGGTTCTGAGCACTTTCGGGCCGAGTTTGGCAGTGGGACTGGGGCGGGACAGGCAGCTTCAGTCTTTATCCGCAACGGCGGGCTGTTCAGCTTTGCGATGGAAGGAGCGGAGAATGAGTCAGCTTGACGTGCAAGAGCTTCCCGGCAGCGAGCGCATCCTCCTGGCGAGCGGCAAAGGGTTCTTCCCGCGACTCGTCCGGACCGCCGATGGTGCGCTCCTTGCGGTGTACCGCGACGGCGGCGGACACGGAGGGCACGGCGGATTCCTCGTCGCCAGCCGCTCCGAAGACGCCGGACGCACCTGGTCGGAAGAGGTCACCGTCGTCAACACCCACGAGTACGACGACCGCAACCCGGCGGTCGGGGTGGCGAAGGATGGGACGATCACCGTCGCCTACCACGCGAACGGCATGTACGGCGGCGACGGGGGGTCTCTCCACGGCGGCGAACGACGGAATCCGAAGAAGCTGCACACCGGGCTTGTGCACTCGACCGGCGACGGGCGCACCTGGGGCGAGCCGATGCTCTGGACGGACGCCGCCGAATGGGACGGCATGTCGCCCTACGGCCACATCCTCACGCTCGACGACGGGAGGATGGCGATGCCCATTTACTGGGACAAGAGCTTCCTCCTCTGGTCGCACGACGGGGGATACGCCTGGGGCGACCTGACGCGTGTGGCCGACGACATCAACGAAGCGGCCTATTGCGTGCTGCCTTCCGGCGAATGGCTCTGCCTGGGCCGAAAGGTCAGGGAGCGTGAGGAGACCAAGATGTTGCTGCGCCGCTCCTCCGACGGCGGGCGAACATGGTCCGAACCGACGCCGTTCTACCCCGGCTGGAGATACCCGGCGGACCTCGTGGTGCTCTCCGACGGCTCCGTGCTTGCGGCGTACGGCTTCCGCGAGCCTCCGCACGGAGCGCGTGCGCGTCGCTCCACCGACGGTGGGCGCACCTGGTCAAAGCGGGAGCTTGTGCTCGATAACCTCTCGCCCTTCGGCGACTGCGGCTATCCTTCCACCGCGCTCGTGGACGGGTGGGTGGTGACGATCTTCTACAGCGCGGGCAGGTTCAAGGACTTCAGCGACGCTTCCCAGTGCACCTGTCAGGGGGTGCGCTACCGAGAAGAAGAACTCATCGCCGCACTGAGGTGAAGTAGGGGCGAGGCATGTCTCTCCCCTACAAGATGTTGTTTCTACATGTCTTGTAGGGGCGACTCGCGAGTCGCCCTTGTAGTCCGTGATGAGGTGTGATTATCTGGAACCCGATCACTTCTTGCCGAGTCTGTCGCGGTCTGTGGGCGATGGACGCCCGGAGGAGGAGAAGGCGGACGTGATGACTCCGCCGCCGATCACCAGATCGCCGTCGTAGAGGACCACCGATTGCCCCGGCGTGATCGCACGCTGCGGCTCGTCGAAGCGGACGGTGAACGTCTTGCCCGGCTCCAGAGTGGCGTGCGCGGGGCTGCCTGCGTGGAGGTAGCGAATCTTCGCGGTGAGCCGCGCCTCTGGCTCAGGCGGCGTTCCGAGCGTCCAATTCGCCTCGGCGGCGGTGAGCGTGTCGGCCTCAAGGTCTGCCGGGTCGCCGATCCAAATCGTCCGCGTCGCCGCATCAATCCTCGTCACAAACTGCGGCCTGCCGAGGGCAACTCCCAGCCCCTTGCGCTGCCCGATGGTGTAGTGCGCGACGCCGCGATGGGTCCCCACCACCCGGCCCTCCCGGTTGAGGATATTACCCGGCACAAGCGCGGGCGACCGGCGATTCCGCTTCTCCGTCCATTCAGCGAGAAAGCGGCCGTAGTCGTTATCCGGGATGAAGCAGACCTCCTGGCTTTCCGGCTTGTGGGCGGTCTTGAGGCCCCGATCGGTGGCCATCCGGCGCGTCTCGTCCTTCGAAAGACGCCCAAGAGGCAGGCGCGTCATGCGCAGCGTCTCCTGTGGGATGCCCCAGAGCGCATAGGATTGGTCCTTCTGCGGGTCCAGGCCCTTCCGCAGCTCCGCCGTGCCGTCGGGACGAGTGAGCAATTGCGCGTAGTGGCCCGTTGCGATGAGGTTCGCCCCCAGAAGCCGTGCCCTCTTGAGGAGCACCTTCCACTTGATCGCAGAGTTGCACCGCACGCAGGGGTTCGGCGTCCGCCCGGCCTCGTACTCGCTCACGAAGTCCTCAATGACGGATTTCTCGAACGCCTGCCGGAGGTCGAGCGTATAGTGCGGCACGCCGAGGCGCTCGCAGACCGCCCGTGCGTCGTTCGTGGATTCTATGGGGCAGCAGGCGTTCTCGCGCCTGACGTTGCTGCCTACTTGGTCGTAATCCCACAACTTCATCGTCACGCCGACGACGCGGTAGCCCTCTTCGTGGAGCAACGCCGCCGCAAGCGAGCTATCCACGCCGCCGCTCATGGCGACGACGATCATCTCACCCGACATCTCTCTATCTTCCTTTGATCACGCAGTGATCACACGATCACGCAGTGATCGCATTGTAGCTTATAAAGATATGCTTCGCATTGTGCTGACGCGAATCCGTCAGCGTGCCGCCGCTTCTCCGAGCGCCCGTATCCGGCGGATGATCCCCGGCAGCACCTCCATGACGCGGTCCACGTGCGCACGGGTGTTCTCGCGTCCGAAGCTGAAGCGCACAGCCGCCCGCGCCATCTCCTCGCCCAGGCCCATCGCCAAGAGCACGTGCGAAGGCCCGGATGCGCCGGAAGCGCACGCGGAGCCGAAGCTCACGGCGATGCCTTCAAGGTCGAGGGAGAGGACGATGCTCTCTCCGTCGGCCCCGGCGAAGGAGACGTTGAGCGTGCCCGGCAGGCGTTCGGTCGGATGGCCGTTCACCGCCACATCCGGGACCGCGCCGATGATCCTCCGCTCAAGGTCGTCTCGAAGCTCGCGCAGGCGGCACATCTGCTCTAGGAGCTCCTCCCGCGCCGACCGACAGGCTGCACCAAGGCCGACGATGCCCGCGACGTTTTCCGTTCCGGCGCGACGGCTGCGTTCGTGCGCGCCGCCGTGCTGCTGCGGCACGAACCTGACACCCCGCCGGAGGTAGAGCGCGCCGACCCCTTTCGGCCCGTAGAGCTTGTGGCTGGAAAGGCTGAGCATGTCCGCGCCCAGGTCCTTCACGTCAACGGGGATTTTGCCCACGCTCTGCACCGCGTCGGTGTGGAACGCCACGCCGCGCTCCCGGCAGACCGAGGCGATCTCTTTGATCGGGATGATCGTGCCCGTCTCGTTGTTGGCGTGGATCACGCTCACTGCCGCCGTACGGTCAGTGAGTGCATCGGCGACCGCTTCGGGCGAGACGATCCCGTGCTGATCCACCGGGAGCATGGTGACCTCGCACCCGCGATGCTCCCGGAGGTATTCGGCGGCGCGCAAGATCGCCTCGTGTTCGACGGCGGTTACGACGAGGTGCGGACGTGCGTGCGCGTGCCGCCCTTCCGACATCCATTGGTCCACGAGGCCCTTGAGCGCAAGGTTGTCCGCTTCGGTTGCGCCGGATGTGAAGCATAACTCGTCCGGCTCGGCGTTGATGAGCGCGGCGACCTCCTCACGTGCCGCCTCAATCGCCACACGCGCCTCTCTGCCGAAGGCATGGAGGCTGCTCGCGTTGCCGTACGCCTGCCGGAACCAGGGCAGCATCGCCTCGACGACTTCCGGTCGCACCGGCGTCGTGGCGTTGTGATCGAGATAGATACGTTCGAGGGACATGGATCAGCACCTCTTTCCGGCCATGACAGGCCCCGCACTTATGCGCAGGATAACACAGCATAGTGCCCGGCGTCCATTTGCCTTTCATTATCGCCGATAGGATGTGGCGATGCATCCCCTCACCGCATCACGAAAACGGAGTCCTGAGGGCGCGCCGTCCGCGCAAAGACGGGAGAGACTCTGTGCTACCCCTCGACACGCGCATGTCTCGCGTGTACCATTCCTCTATAGTTCTGCTGAACATATGCGCGATTATCGGAGCATTGTGCGTACCTATTCTGGGACTGCGACCTGAACCGTCTTAATTCTCGTGAACACTCTTCGTTCGTGCTCAGTCGTCCGGTGTTCCGCTACAGCACAATGGGTATAGAACAGCAAAGCAAACGGTATGACGAGCTATGATCTTTGTCTGGCGTGGAACTGGGAATACGACGCTGATTTCGTGAAGGTGCTCAGCAAGGCTTGTCGGTCACATGGGCTGTCGCTGCTACAGGTCATGCCCGATAACCTTGGAGATTTGCTGCATCGTCTCGTCAATCAGGACATCGTCTTCCGGGTCTTCTTTGACCGTGCTTCGGAAGACGACGCATGTTTCATGCCCCTCGTCCGATGGGTTTGCAGATGCGGGACACACTCCATCAACGCCTACGAACAAGCGTCCCGCACCTGGGACAAGGCCACGATGCATCAGGCCCTCATCGGCGCTGGGTTGTGCGTTCCTTACACCATCATCCTCCCTTCCTATGAGGAGCAACCTGTCCTTCCGTCGGTTGACCTGCGGCCGCTCGGAGCACGGTTCACCATCAAGCCTGCGCACGGCGGCGGCGGCAGGGGGGTGGTCACGGAAGCTACCTCGCTCAGCCAGGTGCTTGTCGCCCGGCGAGAGTACCCGAGCGACAGGTACCTCCTGCAAACGCACATCGTCCCCCAGGAGCTTGGGTTCCGTCCGGCATGGTTTCGCGTCATCTGCTGCATGGACCAGATTTACCCGTGCTGGTGGAACCCTCATACCCACATCTATGCCCCCGTCACCTTCGCCGAGGAGACTCGCTACGGCCTTCAGCCGCTGTTTGACATGACTGCGTCCATCGCCCGGCTTTGCGGGCTTGACCTGTTCTCGACGGAGATCGCGCTGGCTCCCGACGGGCTTTTCTTGGTCGTGGACTACGTGAACGATCAGATTGACTTGCGTCTGCAATCCAAGGTGGCCGATGGCGTTCCCGACCAGATCGTGCACCGCATTGCGGAGCGTCTGGCCGAGGTCGTCGCAGCCTATCGTCAGCCCGCCGCCGGTCATCAGGACCGCGCGTGCGATGGCCCGCTCCGCACACGCACCTGAGCCGAGAGACGCGACAGATGGCCTTGAGGTGCGCGATCGGATGTAGGAGTGCGCACACTCCGGGCGGCTCGACGCTCGGCATGGATGGCACGCAGATTGCTTGTCGTACTGAGTGTCGAATTGTGGTGGATGAGGCCGCCTCGCCCTGCCGGAATCTGCGCATGATCGGCGAGGTTGCGTGGCTGTCATAAGATATGGGAATACCTTATGTTATCGTATTATGAAGCGGAGTCATGGGGCGAGCCGTCCGTGAAAAGGTGAAAAAACTTTGCGGTACCCCTCGACACGCGCACCTCTCGCGTGTATCATTCTCCCCTTAGAGTACGGGGAGGGGGATACCCAGCCAAGCTTCATCTTCACTTACGCGCACGTTGGCATGTACGCTTCTGCCTCCTTATGGAGGGAGGGTATATATGCGACTACCGGAGCGTTTTTCGTACCTATTCTGGGACTGCGACCTGAGCCTTCTTGATTCCCATGAGCACTCTTCGTTCGTGCTCAGCCGCCTGATGTTCCGCATGGAGGAATTCGTCACTGCCTGGTTGCGGCAGACCTATCCTTCCGATATGTTACTTGCGTACCTGCACAATGACGGAGCCAGAAAACTCGGTCCGAGAGAACTCGATTATTGGTGCGCGACGCTCGGCGTTGACGAATCTCTGCGACACCAGTGGCGGACTGCCGCAGAAGCGCGCGTCCGCGCTGAGGTAATCCCGCCCGCCTGAGACGCGCCACCGACCTTCCGTCCGAGGAACTTTCGGCCACCTGAGAGGAGAGATGCGCCGTGAGAACCTCACCCGACGGGACTCCACGCGGCCCCCTTACCTACTTCATCAACTACTCCCCGCGCAATACCGTCAGCGACGCCTGGGCTGAAAAGCTCGCCTCTGCGCCGCCCGAACTCCTCCATCACGGCCACGATGTGCCGCTCAACACCATGTGGGGGCCGACGAAGGACTTCGATTGCTGGGAACCCGACCCGACGAGCACCCCGGCTGACGTTCGCCGCAATATCGAAGCGCTGCGGCGCGGGATAGATCGGCTTCATGCCCTCGGCGTGAAGTGGGTGATCCCCTACGTGAACCCGTCAATCATCGGTGGTGACCACGAGAAATCCCAGGGCTTCTTCCATTTCTGGAAGCGCAAGCGCGAGTTCGCCGAGTTCGGCTTCGACCGCGTGCCCGACTCGGACCCGATGGACTGGATGCAGCGCAACTGGTTCAGCTTCGCGCCGTACAAGGACGATTCCCCCTACCACCGGTATGAGCCGTGCCTGCGCCGCGAATCGTGGTTGCAGACCCTGGAGATCGCGGTGGAACTCATCGCGGAGGCCGGGTACGACGGCTTCTTCTCCGACGATGACCTCGTCTCGTGTTACTGTCCCCAGTGCATGGAGGATTTCCGGCGGTTCCTGGAATCGGAATATCCGGATCGGCTCTCCCAGCTACGGGCGCACGTGCCGCTCGAAGAGACGATGCTTTACAGCGACGACGGCAAGGGAAAAGGCCCGGCGCAGCGTCGCGGGACGAGCGGAAAGCTCTCCGACGGCCCCCCGGTGAAAGACGGAGCACCCGTTGACCCCTGGGCGACGCTCGTCTGGCAGGCAAGCCAGGCGTTCTGGTCGCAGACCGTCGGCGACGCGCTCGTGCGCTTCCGCCAGGCCGGGCGACGGCGCAACCCGCGCTTTTTCATCGTGGCGAACTGGGGTATGTCCATGACGGCGAAGGAGTTCGGCGTGCGGCGTCGCCTCGGACACGATTTCCGACGCTGGCAGCCCGGCGCGGCCTGGCAGATGCTCGAAGAGGGCGGAAGTTGCGGCTTCATCGCGCCGGGCCTTGCCGCCGATTTCTGGACGCCCTGCCGCGTCGTCGAGGCGCACGGCGCGGAGCCTGCCCTCCTTGCGTACACGCGTCCGCATCGCGGTCAATCCGATCTCATGTGCGCCGAAGTCGCTTCGACATGCGGCGGCGCGTGGGTTGAAGGGGGCGGCAGGGACGATCTGCGCGCTCTATATCGCTCCTTCTACGAGAAGCGGCAGGAATTGTTCGAGGGGGTTGAGGCATATGCCCCAGTTGGGTTGCTTTACTCACTCGACGAGATCGCCCGGAACAACGACGCGCACCTTTCGCTCTTCTATGCCGTCTCCAGAGCGCTCGGTCGCAGCCATATCCCGTATGATATTGTCACCGTCGAATCGCTTCCGAAGCGTCGCTTCGAAGTGGTGATCAACCCCGGCATCCGCACGCTCCCCGCAGGTCTGCTCGACGGCGTCCCGACGATCACGCTCGGTCCGGGCAGCCTTCCGCCGGAGTCGCTCATTGATCGCCATGAGATCGAGCTTGAGGACGTGCTCAACCTGCCGCGAGCCGAGCAGGAAAAGACCCTTGCGGGGTGGTCGGGGCTTGATCTCTCCGCGCCCGCGCCGATTGCGGACCTCATCCAGCAGATCATCGGGCGTGACACCGCGCTCACGAAGGCGAGAGAAGCCCATACGGTGCGCCTGCGACCCTACCTCATCGCGTCGGCCAAGCGGCTGGTGGTGCACGTCGTCAACTACGGCTGCACCACCATGTCGGACGGGATTCCCGTCCCCGGAGCATCGCCGCACTTCCCGCTTGCGGTCCCGGCGCTCAATGGGTGGCACGTGGAAGGCGCGTGGACGGAAGGGCCGCAGGTGGCGCGTGAGATGCTCACGGTGAACGCGGAGAAGGACGGGACGACGCTCGTGGTTCCTCCGACGGAGGTATATCGCGTCGTGGTCGTTCAGTATCGCTGAGAAGCTGCGCGACTGCCTCTACAAACGAGGCTCATCAAACGAAGAAAGCCGCCGGAGAAATCGCCAACGGCCTTCTTGAGATTTGCTCCCCTCAGGAGAACCTGTCCCTCATCCCAATGCTTCCCAACGCGCAGTCTGCCTCCTTCTGGCCGTTCAGAAGTTCACCCGGACGCCCACGCGATACGCCCGCGGGTTCAGGTTCTGAACCCAGTCGAGCCTTGGCGAAATCGGCCGATGCCAGGCCCCACCAACGTCCTTGTAGGGCTGGGTGAACACAAACCACGTGGACTTGTCGCCATACCGCAGGTCGGGCTTCCCCCCTTTGCTCCGGAGGTCAATGATGTACTTGGTGTAATCCTCCGCGCCTATCGCCAACCGCCTGGTGTTCCACAGGTTGG
>Ga0172366_10003227_pt1 | contig 12829 bp, 12 predicted proteins | sample LakKivSesite69cm_FD_114533 | JGI IMG/M metagenome (GOLD analysis project Ga0172366, IMG submission 114533) | Sediment microbial communities from Lake Kivu, Rwanda - Sediment site 69cm | ecosystem: Environmental > Aquatic > Freshwater > Lake > Sediment | place: Rwanda: Western Province, Lake... | reverse complement strand
TGATCATAGGATAATTAATGGAGTCCCTACATATAAGTTTTTAGAAGACTTAAAAAATAGTATTGAAAATATAGACGCAACGGATTTTATAAGGTAAGGAGAAAATTTTAGTAGCGGCATTTAATAGCAATTTCGATCTAGATTTAAGTTATAACTGAATAGTAAAAAAACAACTTAGTAGGAGGTGATGAATTGTAATATGTAAAAAATGGGGTTAATCACAAGAAAATATTTTTTAAAAATATTTAAAGGAGGCATAAAATGAAATTTTGTATAAGAAAAATGTTTTTGGTTTTGATATTGATTCTTCTAATGTGTCAACTAAGTTTTGCCCAAGCTTTAGCTAAAGATATTAAAATTGCACTTGTTTCACCTTTTACAGGCTTAGGATCTATACTTGGGGAATATATTAAAGAAGGTTTACTTCTTGCAGTGGATGAAATAAATGCAGCTGGAGGCGTTGACGGAGCGGAAATTAATGTAGTTATATATGACGACCAGGCAGACCCGAGCATAGCAGCAGTTGTAGTTAGACGAGCTCTGTTCGATGATAAGGTAATAGCCGTTTTTGGTCCTAACATGAGTAGCGCTGTTCTTGGTGTTCACACGCTTGCCCAACAAAGCAAGATTCCTATGCTTGTTGGGGCTACATCTCCATCCTTTCGTTACACAAATGTTGGGAATGATTATCTTTTTAGGTTACGTGCTGATGATGGTGTAAAAGTAGCTCAGCAGGTAAAGTATGCCGTTGAAGTCCTTAATATTAAAAACCCAGGTGTAATTTATGGCTCAACAGATTATTGTACAGCAGCTTTAGAAGTTGCAAAGGCAGAATTTGATAAGTATGGTATTGAAATTGTAGCTGCTGAGCAGATGAGAGAAGGAGACAAAGACGCAACTGGTCAGATTCTCAGTTTGAAAAGGGCTGGTTTCGATGGTTTAATTGGTCTAACTCATGAACCTGAAGCTGCAGTTGTGGTAAAACTGATGAGACAACTTCAAATTGATGTACCTATTATTGGTTTCTCTGCCTGGGGTGTTCCTGCCTTTACAGACCTTGCTGGGGCTGCTGCAGTTGATGTATATTCTGTACAGGGTTTTAACCCAGCTGATACAGATCCAGTAGTTGTGAAATTTGTGGATGATTATAAAAAGAAGTGGAAACGTGAGCCGAGTGATCCTTCACAATGCTACTATGATGGTATCTATCTAATTGCAGAGGCTATCAAATTAGCAGGTACAACAGATGGAGTAAAATTAGCCGAGGTACTGACTGAGCTGACATATACTGGAGTACAAGGTCCGTTAAAATGTGATGAACATCACAATTTCACAGATGTTTGTTATATTTCGCAGTTTGATGGCAGTACCTGGAAAATTATTGATATACTTCGATAAGTTAAGACTTCTTTACATCTGTCACCGGTCAAAAAGTGAGCGGTGGCAGATGTAAAAATATACAGTGAAGGATAAAAGTAGATGGAATTCTATAATATCTTACAAAATTTAATAGGTGGTGCATCGGTAGGTATTACTTACGGAATGGTCGGGCTCGGGGTTGTCTTTCTATGGCAGAGTATCAACAGAATTAACTTCGCAAATATCAGCTCGGCAATGTTAAGTGCTTATCTATTTTATACCTTTTATACTCAAGCGAAACTTGGTTTCGTTTTTTCTTTAATTTTTTCTCTTGTTTTAGTTGCTATTTATGGTATATGTTTGAGATTTCTAATTTACGAACCTATTAGTCGACGAGGAGGAGCTAGGTTAGAGTTTGTTGTTGCAACATTAATGATATGTGTACTTTGGTTAAACGTGATAATTGTTTTTTACGGTGGCTTGCCCAAACCTTTCCCACATATATTTGGGGAGGCAACAGATTTTGTGCGAGTTGGTAAATTTAGTCTTCCATCTGTATACTTATATATTTTTCTTGTGGTGTCAATACTGGTTTTCATCATACATCTCCTTCTTCGGAAAAGTTTTATTGGTAAAGCATTACGAGCAACTGCTCAGAATAAGGATGTTGCACAATTAATGGGAATTAACGTTGACCTTACAACAAATTTATCTTTTATTTTATCAACAACTTTTGTAGGCATTGCAGGAATTCTACTTGCTCCTATATATTTTGTTTCTCTTGAGTTGGGAGGAGGGGGGATTGGAATTAAAGGTTTTTCGGCTGCGGTTGTTGGAGGGCTTATTGATCCATACGGCACAATTTTAGGAGGACTTCTTATTGGTATTATTGAAAATTTTTCCACATTTTTTATTTCATCAACCTATAAAGATGTTATATCATTTTTTATTCTCGTGATTGTCTTGCTCTGGAAACCAAACGGAATTTTTAATTGGACTACGCGACAGGAAACCTTATTATGAGAAAAAAATTTAAGCTAATTATTTATTCATTGATTTTTATTTTAATAATCTTTTATCCTTTTATTGAAAAAAACGAGTACCGGTTATATGTTATGAATCGAGCTTTGATTCATTCTATTCTCGCATCTGGATTGGTTTTTTTAACAGGATTTGCTGGACAGATTTCATTAGGTCAAGCAGGTTTTTATGGTATTGGTGCATACACAAGTGGAATATTGACGGTAAATTTCAATATGCCTATTCCGATTGGTATAATATCGGGTACTGTATTAAGTCTTATCGCCGGCTTAATCTTGAGTATACCATCCTTTAAACTCAAGGCCTTTTTTCTTTCCCTTGTTACAATTGCCTTTGGTCAGATTATATGGCTCCTAATATCAAATCTTCAATCTATAACTGGAGGTCCCCGTGGATTTTTTGGCATACCTTTGATGTATTTTGGAAAATTTATATTTAACAATAAAGCTTATTACTATGTTTTTCTTATCCTACTCATACTTACAATTTTAATTATGTATAGGATTAAACATTCGTATCTTGGAAGGTCAATGCTTGCGATTAATGATGATGACGTGGCAGCCGAGACATGTGGTATAAGCTCAAGAAAGGGTAAGACATTTGCTTTTGGGTTTTCAGCTGCGCTTGCTGGTATGGCAGGTGGCTTATATGCACACCTTGCAGGATTTTTATCTCCTGAACCTTTTGTTTTTTTTGAATCATCAAAGTTTGTTGCTATGGCGATTGTAGGTGGACTCAGGCACCTGAGTGGAGGAGTGATCGGAGGAGTTACGCTAACTTTTCTGCCTGAAATTCTTAGATTGAATTATAGAGGATGGGAAAATTACTATTTAGTTTTTACTTCGTTCATTATAGTGCTTATTGTTATTTTTCTTCCGAATGGACTTGGCCCATCGCTCTTTAAGGGGTTAGACAAGCTCTGGGAAGAGAACGGAATGTCATCACAAACGCTTAGAAATATTAGAAAGAGTAAGAAATAATGAATCATATTCTTGAAACTAAGGATCTAACTAAAAAATTTGGTGGAGTTATGGCCAATAAAAATGTCAATCTTACAGTAGATAAAGGAACGATAACAGGTTTAATAGGTCCAAATGGTTCAGGTAAGACTACATTTATTAATATGGTTTCTGGAGTGCTTCCTTCTAACTCAGGAAAAATATTATTTAAAGAAAAAGATATTACTAAAATGAATGCCTATGAGATAGCGAATTTAGGAATATCAAGAACTTTTCAAATAATAAGGCTCTTTGGAAAGTTAAATGTTGTGGAAAACATACTTGTCTCAAGAAGAAAATTTTATAGTTCGAATTATTTGGATATATTTTTAAATACAAAAAAATTAAAGGAAGAGGAAAAGGAGCAATTTGAATCTGTAATTGAATTGCTAAAAATTTTTGGTCGTGAAGAACAAGCCTTTAAAATGCCAAATGAACTTCCTTATGGGGAACGACGTATTGTAGAAATAGCTCGAGCTATGGCTCTTGATCCAGAATTAATATTACTTGATGAGCCAGCTGCAGGAATGTCAAGAGATGAGTTTGCTGAGATTTCAGAAATATTGATTTTATTGAAAGAAAAGGGAATTACTATACTGCTTATAGAACATACAATGGAATTTGTACGCCAAGTTGTTGATTATGTGTATGTTCTTAATTTTGGCGAGATAATTTCGCGGGGTACTTTTGATGAAATTGAACATGACAAAAGTGTGATTACGGCCTATTTAGGAGAGGAAGCATTATGAACCTGTTAAATATTGAAAATCTTTCAGTTAAATATAGTGGAATTTTTGCTCTTAGGTCTGTAAATATTAACGTGAAGAAAGGAAAAGTGGTTTCAGTGATAGGACCGAATGGAGCTGGCAAGACCACCCTTTTACGTACAATTTCTGGTTTGATAAAACCAGAACCAAATAGCAAAATTATTTTTAAAGGTAAAGATATTATTGGCATTCCTCCTTATAAAATTGCTAATCTTGGTATTGCTCATGTTCCGGAAGGTCGACAAATCTTTCCGGGATTAACAGTAAATGAAAATCTTGAAATAGCAAGCGCTCGAATTCCTTATCGAATCAGGAATAGAAACATTGATGAAGTTTATGAATTATTTTCGGAGCTTGCAGTTCGGAAGAATCAACTAGGCGGTTCACTAAGCGGGGGTGAGCAACAGATGTTAGCAATTGGACGCGCTTTAGTCTCAAATAGCGAAATGTTAATGATTGATGAAACTTCAATGGGGCTTGCGCCAGTTATTGTTCTAAAGCTTCTTAAGATCCTTAAAACAATTATTCAGAGAAAAAATCTAACATTATTTCTTGTAGAACAGAACTCACGGGTAGCTATTCCATTAAGTGACTATATATATGTACTTACCCAAGGAAAGATTTCTTTTCAGGGCTTAGTTGATGAATTAAAACAGGATGAGAAGATAAAAGATTTGTATTTTGCTAAAAAATGAGATGAATAAATATACTATAAAATTAGAAGATTATAAATTTTTAAATTTCAAGTTACCGAAATCTATTCGAGTTATTCAGATGAAAAGTAAATTGCCTACTATCTCAAGCGAAGAAGATATAAAGAAAGCAATTTACAAGGCCTTAGACAACTCTGAAGGCTGTTCACTGAAAGAAGTTGTAGATTTAAGTAGGCCGATTGTTATTATAATTGATGACCACACACGTCCAACTCCAGTATTACCAGCAATTGAGATTTTATATGAAAAACTCCAGCAGATAGGTGTTAAGAATGAGCAGATTTCTATTTTGGTATCAAATGGTACTCATAGAAAGATGAAGAAAGAGGAATTGTATATACGCATTGGTAATCTTTTAGATATTCTTAATGTAGTTCAACATGATTGTTATAATGCAGAAAATCTTTTTCTTTCAGGGCGTATAGATGGAATTCCCATTATTCTAAATAAGCTATTACAACACGCAGGTACTGTAATTGGTATTGGTTCAATTATAGCACATAAATTTTCAGGTTGGTCAGGAGGGGGAAAGATTATTTGTCCTGGAGTTACAGGATACAAAACAATTTTCTTGTCCCATCGAAAGGCAATCGTAGAAGAACAAATTATTCCTGGTCTGCACAATAATTGGTTTAGGTACTTTATTGACAAAGTGGGCAGATTGGCAGGATTGAAATATATTATCGATTTTATTCCAGGTATTGATGGAGTATTTAGTATTCTTGCAGGTGAATCGGATGCAGTTCTTAATAAGGGAATTAAAATAGCAGAGGAAAATCTCGTTAATTGGTTTGAAAATCGTTTTGATATTGCCATTATTTCTGCTTTTCCAGCTACAACGGATCTTTGGCAAAGTGGGAAGGGTTTTTATTTAGGTGATATAGTTGTAAAAGATGGCGGTACTATCATTTTAGTAACTCCTCTTGATGAAGGAAAAGGAGATCATCCGGATTTCTTGTCAATATTGGATATGGAATCTTTACGAATAAAAAATTTATTAGACCAGAATTTGATAAACGATCCTTTAGCGGCAGTAGCCGGTTATGCTGTCCGAAATATTGCCGATCGCTGTAATCTAAGAATAATTTCAACAAACACAGATTTTCAGAATATAAGAATACTCGATCATGAGATTACTAATGATATTCAGAAGGTAATAAATGAATCACTCACTCAAGATACTAGCGATATAGCATTGCTTAATGATATTTATATATTACCAAAATACAAATCTAAGGAGGTATAAGTGTAATGAATAATGATTTAATTGAGCTACAAGAAATGAAGATGAAAGGAACTCCTTATTTTAGTGAAAATAAATGGGTTTCACCGCTTAATTTTATGAAAGAGATACCATTCAATAAATTTCCAGAACGAGTGAAGATACACGATGTAACATTGAGAGATGGTGAACAAACATGTGGATTAGTATGGAGAGAGGATGAACGAGTTTATATTGCAGAATCTCTGAGCGATTTGGGGGTAGATAGGATAGAAGTAGGTATGCCTGTTATTTCTGATGAAAATATGAGAGCGATAAAACGTCTTACATCTATGAACCTGAAATCGGAAATTGTTGCATTTTGTCGGGCTTTAAGAAAAGACATAGATGCTGCATATGATTCGGGAGCCAATAGAATAATAGTTGAGCATGCAGTAAATCCGTATGTAAATAAATTTGTATATAACAGCTCGGCAGAAGAAGTAATTTCAAAAGTTGTTGAAAATATTCTCTATGCAAAAGATAAAAATATGCGAGTAATTTTTATGGGATGGGATACAACACGATCTAATTTAGATTATGTATTAAAAGTATTCTCTGAAATTGCACGAAAAGCCTCGCCGGAAAGTGTCGTTTTTGTGGATAGCTTTGGTGTTGCCACGCCCTTTTCTATCAAGTTTGTTTTTGAGCAGCTTAGAAAAGTTATTTCGGATTCAATTGAACTTGAATTTCATGTGCACAATGAATTTGGGCTTGCTATGGGTTCTGTTCTTGCAGCTATTGTGGGAGGTGCTTGTACGATTCATTCATCTATGAATAGTCTGGGAGAACGTACTGGTAATGTTGCTACAGAGCAAGTTGTTGTTGCCTTAAAGATACTGCTGAATATTAATACGGGAGTTGACTTAACAAAATTATGGCGTGTCTCAAAATTGATACAGGATATCTCGAAAACATCTCCAGGTTACAATAGTCCAGTAATTGGCGAGAAGTTGTTTTGGGTTGAATCTGGAATCGTTGTTGCTGCTTTAAGAAAATTGAATGCTAAGGGAATTCAGTCAGCGATGACACCCTATATGCCTAAGCTTGTTGGGAGAGATGGACCTGAAGTTAAACTTGGAGCCTTTAGTGGAAAGTCAAGTGTTAAACTCTTTTTGGAAGCTAAAAATATTTCTGTAAGAAATGAGGAATTCGAAAAGATTGTCGATAAGATACAGTACGAGGGAAGAATCAGGAAGGCGGTTTTGGAAGAATCAGAAATCTTACGTATAATATATGAAGTAATTGGATAAGGAGTATTTGATTTGAAAATTCTTGTTTTAAATCCAGGGTCAACTTCAACTCGCATTGCCGTGTTTCAAGATAATAGATGTATTGAAAATCTTCAAATTCAGCACACAAATAATATACTTAAGAAGCCACTTTTTCCGGATCAATATGAAATCCGTAAAAAGGAGATATTAAATAGATTAACAAATAGAGGATATAAACTTTCTGATTTCTATGCTATATCTGCTCGAGGGGGTAGGTTAAAACCCGTAAAATCAGGAGTCTATCGTATTAACGAAGAAATGGTTCAGCATGCAAAAATAGGTCTCCAGGGACAGCATCCAGCAAATTTAGCAGTGGTGATGGCATGGGATTTTTCGCAAGAGTTTAATATTCCGTCTTTTACTGTAGATCCTATTAGTGTTGATGAATTGGAGGATTTTGTTAGAATTACTGGAATAGAAGATATAAAACGTGGTTCCCTTTCTCACGCCCTTAATATGAAGGCTGTAGCAAAAAAGGCTTCTCAAGATATTGGTAAGGAGTATGATTCCGCAAGGTTAATTATAGTCCATTTAGGGGGTGGTGGATCAGTTAGTGCCCACCTTAAGGGAAAGATGATTGATCTTTATAATAGTGATAAAGAAGGTCCCTTTGCAGTTGAACGGGCAGGATTTATCCCAACTTTAGATCTTATGGAATATATTGAAAAGAGACGATTATCAACCCAGAAAGTAATCGAATTGCTTGCTCGTGAAGGTGGATTGTTCTCTTACTTAAGGACACGTGACATGAAGTGGATTGAAGATATGTATAAAAATGATTCTTATGTGAAGTTGATTATGAAGGCTTATATTTATAATATTTCGAAGAGTGTATGTAGCTTTCTTCCTCTCTTTAAAGGAAAAATTGACGCAGTTGTTGTTACTGGCGGAGTTTGCCATTCAAGACTTGTGCAAAAGTTAATCAAGGAGCAACTCGCCTTTTTAGGAAGACTTCTTTGGTATCCTGGAGAATTTGAGATGGAATCCCTTGCTTTTAATACATTGTCTGTTATAAAGGGAGAAATAATAGCTAATGAATACTAAACAAATTTCATTTGAAACAGTAAAACAAAGGGCAGAGGTATTAAAGACCGAGTTTCAGATTGCTCTTGTGTATCCAGATAAAAATCTAATTGATGCCGGGGTAAGAGCAGTAGAAAATAGTCTTGCGAGAATTATTGCAATTCATAACGAATCGATAAGTGGTATTCAAACGATTATAGTTGAAGATCCTGAAGAAGCGGTACTTAGATCTATTGATCTTGCGGTAATTGGGAAAGTGAATACTATTGCTAAAGGTTTTGTAAATACAGCAAAATTTCTCTCAAAAATTATTCGTTCAGATTTCCGAACAGGTTATATGACTCATACTTCTATTATTGAAGTGCCAGGATTTAGCACTTTATTTGTGATTTCTGATGGCACCGTAACTCCGCATCCTAATATTGAACAAAAAATTGAAATTATAAAAAATAGTATAAAATGCGCTAAAATTTTAGGAATAGAAAGACCCAAAGTTGCTCTGCTCAGTGCGAATGAATTAGTTTTAGGAAATGTATCTTCAGGGCATGATGCTGTAATGATAAGCAAAATGGCAAAACACGGACAGATAACCGACGCAATTATTGATGGACCAATGTCATTAGATTCTGCGCTTTCTCTTGAAGCTGTACATCGTAAAAAACTTAATTTTTTATTTAATCCTCCTGCAGACATTTTAATCGTACCAGATCTTGAATCTGGTGCGTTACTTATTAAATCTGCTGTCTACTTTGGTAAAGCAATAGTTGCTGGAGTACTCTGGGGAACCCAGCAGCCAATTGTTTTGACTTCCCGTGCCGATACAGCTGAGGCGAAGTATATCTCGATGTGTATTTGTAAACTTGCTATGGCTGGAGAATAAAAGTGAAGCTTTCATTTATGTGGATAGATCAAACTCTCCCTCAAGGTCATGCTGTTACCGGCATAAATTTAAAATTAAAAGACTTGGTAAGATTATTAAGAGATGCTGGTTATAATGGCGTTGAGATTATGTTAGGGGATCCATTTAATTTTAATTTTAAGGAACTAAAAAATATTGTTTATGATTTAAAGTTAGAGGTGAGTCAATTGTGCACCGGAGAGTTTTGGGGTTCATATAATTTATGCCTAAATGATATAAATAATAAAAAATATGTAAAAGCTCTTTTATGGGCAGAACAAGTTATACATTTAGCTGGTACATTAAATTGTAGTGTGAACATAGGACGTTTTAGAGGAAAAATTTGGGAAGATGGATTTAAAAATTCAATAAATAGAATGGTGAATTCCTTCAGACACTTAGATAAAAAGGCTAAAGAACAGGGTATTGAGTTGTTAATTGAACCACTGAGAAGCGATATATGTGATAATCTAAATTCTGTGTCTGAAGTAGCTGAACTTATTCATAATACTGGGCTTCAATCTTTTTATATTATGATTGACACTGACCATACATCTCTTGAAGAGATTGAATATATTAAAAATAACTTTTCCAGTATAAAATACATTCACCTCGCTGATACAAGGCATGTTCCACTTGGAGAGGGAACAATACCTTTTTCTAAATATTTTAAGTTGTTTAAATCCCTAAGATATGATGGGTATATGGGTATCGAAGTTTTTTCTAATAACCAGGATAAGAATATAATACAAAAGTCTATTAATTATCTGAAAAGATTTATCCAAAAAGAAGGTGGACAATGGAATTATAAATAAAATTTTCAAAGAGAGAATTATTGCATTTGCAATAAGTTAGTGTTATCCAAATTATTCCAATATTGATAAGTAAATGAAGAAAAATGAAGAAAAATGATATTATTGATTTATTATTAAAACTTATTTCCATTCCTTCCTATAGAGGATATAAATATGGGGTAAGGGAACAGGCTGAGTTTTTATTGAATTTCTTTGTAAATCACGGTATCGAATCATATTTACAAGACCTCGGCCATAATCAGGCAAATATTATTGCATCAATTGGGAAAGGGAAGCAGGTTATTCTTTTAGTCAGTCATCTCGATACTGTTGAAATTCAAGGTATGACTGTTCCAGCATATGGCAAAAGAGATAAAGATGTTATTTATGGTCGTGGAGCTTGCGATATGAAAGGTGGTATAGCTGCTATGGTTTCTGCTTTGATAAATCTGCCAAAGGAAAAACTGAAAAATAAAATTATCTTTTTAGCAGATGCTGGTGAAGAGCAGCAAAGTATTGGTGCTGCTTATTTTCTTCAATCGAAGCTTTCACATTATGATTATGTAATTGTGGGAGAACCGACGAACTTGAAACCAGTAATCACACATAAGGGAATGATGTGGGTTCAAGTAACATTTAAGGGGAAAAGTGCCCATGCCAGTTTTCCAGAAAGGGGTATAAACGCTATTCATGGGGCAAGTATATTTATACAACATGTAATAAATGATCTCATCCCAAAATTTTTAAAAAAAGAGGATAGTTTACTTGGATATCCCACACTAAACATAGGTAAAATCCACGGAGGAACAGGTATTAATCTAGTTGCTGCAGAGTGTACTGTCAATATTGACAGGAGATATCTCCCAGAGGAAGAGGAAAACGAAGTGTTTGAAGAATTAAAAGAGATAGCACACAAGGCAGCCTGCAAAACAAAGACCTACGTTACAGCAATAGAGATGGAAGAGACATCAAATCCTCGGCGGGTTCCTTTTATGATACCAGCTAATCATGAATTCATTAAGAAGATCTGTAGGATTCTTGAAGATATGCATCTTAACAGTACTCCCACTTCAGTTCCCTTCTGGACTGAAGCCCCATTATTTACCCAAAATAGTACTATTCCTGGTATTGTTATGGGTCCCGGAGATCCATTACTGGCACATACATCAAACGAATATGTGCATGTAGAAGAAGTTATACAAGCAAGTGAAATATATCATAAACTTTGCCTTAATTTGTAATTTATAAAAAAATTCTATATATCGAAATAAAGTGGTCAAAAGCAAGTTTTTTGTGAGATCATTACTATCATTTCTCATTTAATTCGGACAACTTTGGAATTTGTTGGACTAAATGAAAATAAAAGATATATTTATTACAATTTTCAGATAAAAATTTATTAATTTTGGGAAGTGAATGGAATGAGAGAATATAAGGTAGTTCTTAGTGACAATGTTTTTCCTTCTTTAGAACTAGAGAAATCAAAGTTAGATAAAATTAGGGCTGTTTTAGTTGAATCACCAAGTAATAAAGAAGATGATATTATCAGCGTTGCAACAGATGCTGATGCCCTTTTAGTTGGCTATGCTCATATCACTGAGAAAGTTATTAAATCACTAAAAAATTGTAAGATAATTTCTAGGTATGGTATTGGAGTTGATAATATTGATGTGGAAGCTGCAACTCAACAAGGTATAAATGTAACTAATGTTCCTGATTACTGCGTTGATGAAGTATCTAATCATACTCTTGCCTTACTCCTAACTTTAGCCCGTAAGATAGTTGCTCTTGATCGTACGGTGAAAAGTGGTGTTTGGTCTTTTAATACATATCGACCAATGTACCGATTGAATGGTAAAGTTCTTGGATTAATAGGTTTCGGTAAGATAGCCAGAGATTTAGTTAAAAAAGTAAAACCCTTAGGTTTCCGCATTTTAATCTATGATCCGTACACGTCGGTAGAAACGCTCAAAGAATATAATGTAGAATTTGTGTCGTTAACAGAAATACTTAAGCAATCGGATTTTATTTCTCTACACGCACCTTTAACTCTAGAGACTAAGCACATTATAAGTAAAAAAGAATTGCAAATAATGAAGAAGACAGCTTACCTTATTAACACATCACGGGGTTCACTTATAGATGAAGAAGCGCTTTATAGGGCTTTAAAGGAGAAATGGATTAGCGGCGCTGCTTTAGATGTTTTATCTAGTGAAGAAATAGATTCTACCCATCCTTTAATAAAATTAGAAAATATTATTTTAACACCTCATGTAGCTTTTTACTCAGAAGAATCTCTTAAAGATTTGAGAGTAAAGGCTGTTGATGAAGTTATTCGCGCTCTGACGGGCGTAACTTTACATTACTGTGTCAACCAAAAGATGTAGGGGGTCTTTGCTTCGACTGGTATCTGCTTATATTGGTAGAGATTTTTATACTATTTAGTTGTTATGTAAATTTCATTAAAATTATAAGATGAGTAGGGTTTCTTTAAAGCAGTCGAATAATAGATAGATATAAATGTCCACAGATATATTCATTGATATCTACTTTAACTTATTTTTTGAATTAAAAATAGAAATTGATAAGGAGGTACCCAATGCCAATTATAGATTCTAAGACAGGAAAAATAAGAAAAGATTATACAGTTGAAGAACTGATAGAAAAAGCTAAAGAGATGAGAGCCTACAATATGATAGCC
>Ga0172366_10003226_pt1 | contig 12830 bp, 9 predicted proteins | sample LakKivSesite69cm_FD_114533 | JGI IMG/M metagenome (GOLD analysis project Ga0172366, IMG submission 114533) | Sediment microbial communities from Lake Kivu, Rwanda - Sediment site 69cm | ecosystem: Environmental > Aquatic > Freshwater > Lake > Sediment | place: Rwanda: Western Province, Lake Kivu... | reverse complement strand
TTCCAAGTCCTCGGCATAAGCTGGCCGACCGCCGAGAAAAGACCATGATAATTCTTTGAGATAAGGATCGTTTTCTCTCCTACCAATCAAAATCTTCCGCGTTTCGGGATTATAAATAATTCCTAAAACATTGACTAAGAATACGCCTTTTTCAAATTGAGTCCAGTCCATAGATTTTAACTCTTTGAGATATAGTCTTACTTTTTTAATCCGATTTAATCAAAGATAAATCACCGTGGATTATAGTCGGCCTTATTGCTTCAACTTCTGACTTCATCAGGTCCACATCTGGTACTTCGTTTAAAAGGAAGATTTTCTTATTTAAGACGTGGGCGAAGCCAATCTCCAAAAGGGAATTACCGCCGATGTAATTCTTTATTCCCTTTTTGTCATAGTTGAGAAGTAAAATCGCATCGGCCTCTTTAATACATTGAAAATAGCGGCGGATGGCATCAATCTTAATTTTTCTCTTGGCATCTTTACTACCACAGTCTTTTTGGACCAACCCCTGAGCGAAAATTTCCGTACCCAGAGGGACAAAACAAGAGTGACCAGCTCTTTCCAGCTGTTCTTTGGCCATTAACATCTCCTTGGCGAACGTCATGCTGCCGCAAATGGTGATTTTCATAGAAGTAGATTTGGTTTTGTATAGCTTTAAAATAAGTTTCTATGCCTCGCCCCGCCGAGCGGGGCGAGGCAGGCAGGCAGTCGCGGCGGCTTCGCCGCATTCTTTAACAATTTTAGTTTTTCTTTGGCGGCAAGTTCTTTAATCTTTTAATATCTCCTGAATAGTAGCGTCGGCAAAAATTTTCATCGTGTCGTATATTCTCAGTTTTGGGTGATACGGTATCAAAAGTTGTAGATCTGTACAAGCCAAAATGACATCTCTCACGCCATTTTTTCCAAACTCATCTATTACCTTAAGAAGTTCTTTTCTGTCTTTGTTTGAGTGTCGATTTAAAACAATATTCTTTATCATTTTTCCAATCTTGGCTTGATTAAATCCATCGGGTACAAATTGTTTAATGCCTTTTCGCCCGAGAACATTTTCATACATTTTTCGTTTTAAACAAGTTGATGTTGCCAATATGCCAACTTTTGATATTTTTTTCTTTTTCAAAAATTTTGCTGTTCCCTCGATAATACTTAAAACAGGTATTTTAACTGAATTTCTAATTTCTTCAATAAAAATATGTAAAGAATTACAGGGCATAACCAAAAAATCCGCCCCGCCCTTCTCAAGTCTTTTTGCGGCATCAATTAAATAAGGAATATATCTTTCTTCACCAGTAGCTTTTGTTAGTAGGTCTTCTTCAATCTTATATTCCAATGGAACGTTCCAAATTAAAATCGGAGGTCTATTTTCCTTGTTTTTTTGATAACACCCAAAAATTATCTCTAAATAAAATTCTGATGTGGTTTCGGGTCCTAAACCACCAATTATGCCTACAGTTTTCATATATCAATTTGAAAAAATTTTATTTTATTTATTATTTAGTTTTTTTTAGCCAAAAATGAATATAAATTAGTGGCCGAGCGCCGAACCGCAGCGAGGCGCGAGGCAAATAATTCCTTGAAAATCCTGACTGGCGGAGGGGGTGGGACTCGAAGAGTTGCCCGAAGGCATTCCCTCGCTCATCCTGCGGGGATGCTTCGCCAAGTCTGACTTGGCTTCGCATTTAACGGGAAAGGCAGGATGAGCTCGGAATTCGGTGGAAGTGGGTTCTCGGCGCACCCCCGTAATGAAAATTTTAAGCATTTCCAATGCTCAAATTTTCATTGCGGAGGGGGTGGGACTCGAACCCACAAACCGTTTTTGGGACGGCCATGGCTTAGCAAGCCATTGCACTGCCGTTATGCGACCCCTCCTTACTCAATTTACTCTATCTTTAAAATTCTTCTTCGTCAATCTCGTTTTAATGGCAATTTAAGCGATTTTATGCTATTCTTAATCCGATTCAGGGAGAAAAAGTTTATAGTTTAAGGTCTATAGTTTATAGTCTATAGTTTAAGGTTTAAGCAAAACGCGTCCCTATAGCTCAACGGATAGAGCGTGACCCTGCGGAGGTCAAAATGGAGGTTCGATTCCTCCTAGGGGCACCCACATCTCAATCCACAAACCTTGAAACTTGAAACAAAACATATCCAGGAAGATTAATGTTTCATGTTTCAAGTTTCATGTTTTATGTTCTATGGATTTTAATTCTCCTATCTCGGAAATACCGCGCATTGGGCCGGTTTACCAAAAACGGCTGAAAAAACTGGGAATTAATACCGTTCGCGACTTGCTTTATCATTTCCCTCACCGCTATGAGGATTATTCGCACATCACCCCGATTGCCGAGGCGGCGGCCGGTCAAAATGTCTGCCTTCAGGGAAAACTGATTGAAATAGAAAACATCCGCACCTTCAAAAAAAGAATGTTTATAACGCGGGCGATTATTAGCGACAAAACCGGTTCACTGAAAATCACCTGGTTTCGTCAGCCCTATCTCACCAAAACCTTGAAGAAAGAGGATAATGTTTGCTTGGTTGGTCGGATTGTTAATACCAAAGGTGAAACCTATTTGGCCAATCCATCTTACGAGAAACTGCCGCCGGGCGATTTGGAGACATTGAAAATTGATTTAATCCATACCGGCCGGTTGGTGCCGATTTATCCGGAAACGGCCCGGCTTTCCTCGCGCTGGTTACGCTATATCGTCAAAAACCTGCTGATTAATCTGCTGGATAAAGTTCCCGAAACCATTCCGGCTAAAATTCTTGAAGAAAATCAGCTGCTTCCCACTAAAAAAGCACTCTGGCAAATTCATTTCCCGACCTCATTAAATCTGGCCGAACAGGCGGAAAAAAGGTTTTCTTTCGAGGAGTTGTTTCACATTTCCCTTTTGGTCTTACGAGAAAGATTGCGGCTCAACCGTGAAAAATCCATTCCCATCCCAATGAGCCTTAAGGTTATCCAAGACTTTGTTCATTCATTGCCCTTCAAGCTGACCGACAGCCAAAGAAAATGCGCTTGGAGAATTTTAAAAGACTTGGAAAAACCCCGACCAATGAACAGGTTGCTCCAAGGAGACGTTGGCTCGGGCAAAACCGTGGTGGCAATGATGGCGACTTTAAATACAATCAAAGCCGGCTACCAAGTGGCGTTTATGGCACCAACCGAGATTTTAGCCAAACAGCATTTCCAGCAGTTTGAAAAACTCCTTCACGACTTTAAACTTGATATCGGACTACTTACTGGAAAAGAAGATTTATTTTACTCTAAAAAATTACGTAGCCAAACCATTGAAGTCTCGCGGAAAAAACTTTTACAGAAAGCAAACGCCAATGAAATAAGCATTCTTATCGGTACTCATGCCTTAATTCAAAAAGAGGTTGTCTTCGGCAATCTCGGCTTAGTAATTTTGGATGAGCAACATCGCTTTGGCGTCGAGCAACGAGCCCGACTCTGTCGAAATAGCAAACGAAAAACCGGTAAAAAATTGATTCCCCATCTTCTATCCATGACGGCTACGCCAATTCCCCGCACTCTAGCTCTAACAATTTATGGCGACCTGGATTTATCACTGATTGACGAAATGCCCAAAGGTAGAAAGAAAATTATCACCGAAATTGTCCCGCCCGATGACCGACAAAAGGTTTATCATTTCATCCGTCAGGAAGTGAAAAAGGGCAGGAAAATTTTTGTTATCTGCCCGAGAATTGAACCGGGAAAAAAAGATAATGGAACGCTTACTATCTTGAAAAATAATAACGTTCTCAATGAAGAAAACAAATTAGACATTACGCCGGAAGATATTTTACCCTGGAGCGAGGCGAAAGCGGTTAAAGAGGAATATGAGAAATTAACCAAAGATGTTTTCCCTGATTTGAAAGTCGGCATGCTCCACGGCAAAATGGGAACGCAGGAAAAGGAAAAAATAATGCAAGATTTCCGAGGGAAAAAAATAGACATTCTTGTCTCCACCTCGGTAGTTGAGGTAGGCATTGATGTGCCTAATGCGACGGTGATGATGATCGAAGGCGCAGAAAGATTTGGCTTAGCCCAGCTTCACCAGTTAAGAGGTAGGGTTGGCCGAGCAAAATACCAATCATATTGTTTTCTTCTGACCGAATCTTCCAGTCAAAAAACCCAACGTCGGTTGAAGGCGCTTTTAACCTGCGAAAATGGGTTCAAACTGGCCGAGAAAGATTTAGAATTCCGCGGTCCCGGCGACTTTTTCGGCCAGCGCCAATGGGGAATACCCGATTTAACAATGGCTTCACTGAAAGATATTTCAATGGTGGAAAAAGTAAGACAAATTGCCGCTGATCTTTTAGAAGAAGATCCGGAACTAAAAAATTATCCCTTACTAAAACAAAGAATAGAAATATTTAGAGAAACAATCCATTTAGAGTAATTTTATTAATCAGTTGTTCGCTTTCTGACTTTTTCTGTTGGCCAAAATCCCATATAACGGCCGAAGAGCCATCTGGCTTGAGCATCTAAAGCCGGTAGGGCGCTGAAAAAAATCATGACAAAAGGAATCAAAAACCACTCGACAACCAAGAGTAGATATTTAAACCGACCATATTCCAGTGGTTTTGGTGGAAGCAAAAGAATACTTAAATAAGCTGAACTAATAAGGCCAATATTGGCAATTGTTGAAACGTGACTGACGGCCCTTGGCAAATTATAAGAAATCATTGTCTGGGAAAATTTTGCGCCGCCAAGCGCCAAGGGTAACCAGCCCAAAAAAAGAATCATCATCGAAGCGGTTGCCCAGGCCCAATGCCCCTCTATTATTTCAAACCCTAAAGAAATTTTCTTTGAACGGGGAATTTTTTTGTTTTTCAAAAAACCAAAAAGGAAATAAGCGATATCGCCAGCGCCATAAGCCCAGCGTCGTTGTTGTTTATAAATATTGATCATTGTCTGCCAGAGACTCTTGGCGGCATTGGCATCCATTGCCACCGGGTAAAAAAGAGGACAAACCCGATAGTCTCCATTGTACTGAAGAAAGCATTGCCAAAAAATTCTTGAGTCATCGGAAACAACTCGGGTATTTTTAAAACCTACCTCCACTAATGCCTTAAAGCTTATTGAATGAGATGAAAAACTGATTAATTTCTCTGGTCTTTCTTGGTTCATCGTCTGCCAAAAAGTTGAGGAAAAGGCAAAAACCCGAGAAAGAGCCGGCGTTTCCCAGATATTGTTAATATAAAGTGGAATCGGCTGGAAACTAGTTCTGGTTGGTTTAAGAACAGTTAAGTAATGCCAGGTTAAACAACTAAAATACTTTGGAAAAACTACGGTATCAGCATCAAAAGGAGAAACAATAATGTTCTCATAAGGAATCTTCAGGGGATCAATAATACGCCTTTTTGCTTCTTTTATCGCCCAGGTTTCATTGGATCCTTTTCCGGCAATCTCATCAGCTAAACCAGCTGGATGCCAAGTTATTAGAAACCGGAAGAACTTGCTTCCAAATTCTTTTTGAATTGTTCTAGTAATTTTTAAGGCTTCTTTTTTTACCTTTTCCTCATAAGCTAAAACAACAATCATCCTCTCTTTGGGATAATCAGATTCTGCTAGGCTTTTAAAAGCGTCACAAATAATTTCCAACGGCTCTTTGTATGTCGGCAGAACAACTAAATGGTAAATGTCTCTCCAACTTTTAACCGGCACGGAATAGCGGCTTACTGATAAATTCTTAATTTTCTTTAGCCAATCAATCTTCTCATACTTTTTCATTCTTTTGTATCCTGACCAAAGATGAAAAGAGAAATAAAGCATTCTAAAGAACCAAAAAAGTACAAAAAAGATAATAAAAATGGCAACCACGGAAGGTGCCAACCAAGAAAGCAATACCGCTAAAAACAAAGTTCCCCAAGAGAATAATCCTGGCAGCATTTCGAGGAAACGAAAGATCCACCGTTCTCTCGGATTTTTCAGGTCAGAGGCACGAGTTATTTTAAGATAGTAATCTTGATCCATGAAACATAAAACATGAAACTTGGAACATAGTTCTTTAAAATCTTCCTTCTCACACTACAAATATGTTTCATGTTTCAAGCTCCAAGTTTCAAGAATTTTGGTGGCCCTGACGAGAGTCGAACCCGTCTTTCGGCCTTGAAGGGGCCGCGTCCTAACCGATAGACGACAGGGCCAAAAATTTCTCTTGTATAATAGCCTAATTTATAATAGAAGTAAACATATGAGAATCATGGCGATTGAGACATCTTGCGATGATACCTGTATTGCCATTGTTGAGGTTTCCCGAAAGAAGTCCGACTTTAATATTTTGGCAAATATTGTTTCTTCCCAAGTCAAAGTCCATCAGAAATGGGGAGGAGTATATCCGACCTTAGCCAAACGCGAACACCAAAAAAACCTAACACTAGTGCTGAAACACAGCTTAGAAGAAGCTGGCTTGTTAAAAAGTCAAAAGTCAAAAGTCAAAAGTCAAAATGATAAGTTAAAACTTAGAATATTAGAAGAAATTTTGGCAAGAGAGAAAATACTACTCACTAGACTAAAATTATTGTTCGGACAGTATGAAAAACCAAATATAGATAAACTGGCGGTAACCATTGGGCCGGGCCTGGAACCGAGTTTGTGGGTCGGAATCAATTTCGCCAAAGCCCTAGCTTATTACTGGCATTTACCGGTAATACCGATAAACCACATTGAGGCTCATATATTTGCTAATTGGCCTGGCACAATCGCGAAAAGAGCAACAACCAACGACAAATTCCAAACTATTTTTCCGGCGATTTGTTTAATTGTCAGCGGCGGACATACGCAACTAATTTTAATGAAGGGTATCGGAAAATACGAAATTCTGGGCGAGACAAGAGATGATGCGGCCGGTGAATGTTTTGATAAGGTGGCTAAAATTTTGGGATTGGGCTACCCCGGCGGGCCAGCCATCGCTGCTGAAGCGGCGAAAATCCGAGATACGAAATCCCCCTCGTTCGCTAAAGCTACGGCGGGCAGGGAAATTCGAAACAAAAAACTACATACTACCAACTACAAACTACAAACTAAACTGCCGAGACCGATGATAGGTTCAAAGAATTATGATTTCAGTTTTTCGGGATTGAAAACAGCTGTCCTTTACCAATCTAAGAACTATAAACTAAAAACTAAAAACTTCGTCATTGAAATGGCGCGGGAAGTGCAGCAAGCGATTATTGATGTTCTTATCAGAAAAACGATTAATGCAGCCAGGCAGTTTAAAACCAAATCTATAATTTTAGGAGGGGGAGTAACCGCCAATGAGGAATTAAGAAAACAGATGACCGAGAGAGTTAAAAGAGACCTGCTAAAGACCAAATGCTTCATACCAGAGCCGCAATATTCCACCGATAATGCTTTAATGGTGGCGAGCTGCGCTTTTTTCGCTGGTAAGCGACCAATAAAAACTTGGAAAAACCTTGAGGCAAAGGCCAATTTAAGAATATAATATAAAGTAGATAGACAGTGGATATAAAGCCAAGATAATTTTATGGAAATTCCCAAGGTCTATAACCCAAAGACAGTTGAGGAAGAAATCTACCGCTTCTGGGAAAAAGGAAAATGGTTTATCCCCAAAATTAATAAGCGGAAAAGACCATTTACCATCATTCTCCCCTTGCCTAACGCCAATGACCCAATGCATATGGGCCATGCGCTTTTCACTATCCAGGATATTATGGTCCGTTTTCACCGGATGAAGGGTGAACCGGTTTTGTGGCTCCCCGGAGCGGATCATGCCGGTATTGAAACCCAGTTTGTTTTTGAAAAACGGTTGGCTAAAGAAGGAAAAAGCCGCTTTGATTTTGACCGCGAAACCCTTTACCGAATGATTGAAGCTTTTGTTGAAGAGAATAAAAGTATCAATCGTGATCAGCTAAAACGGTTAGGTTTTTCTTTGGACTGGACGCGTTATCATTACAGCCTTGAGCCAGGAATTGTTAAAAAAGTAATAACCGCTTTTAAAAAATTGCATAATGACGGGTTTATTTATCGAGGCGAACGAATCGTCAATTTCTGCACCAAGTGCGGCACTGCCTTTTCTGACCTGGAAATCAAATATGTTGAGAGGAAAGATCCGCTTTATTACATCAAATACGGCCCCTTTATTCTGGCCACGACCCGGCTGGAAACGAAATTCGGCGATACCGCGGTGGCTTTTCATCCGGGTGATAACCGCTACGAAAAATACTTAAATCAAGAAGTAGAAATCCAAGGAGTAAATGGACCTTTTAAAGTAAAAGTAATTGCCGATGAGGCGATTGATCCCAATTTTGGCACCGGCATTGAGAAAGTAACTCCGGGCCACGATGCTTTAGATTTTGAAATTGGCCAGCGTCATAATTTGCCGATTAAAAAAGTAATCAACCTCAATGGCCGACTTAATGAGCTGACGGGAAGGTTTTGTGGCATGAAGGTAATGGACGCCAGAAAAGCCGTTGGTGAAGCGATGCAGCAAATGGGATTGATTGATCACGTTGATGAAAACTACATTCACAGTGTGGCTGTCTGTTACCGCTGCGGTACAACCATTGAACCAATGGTCATTCCCCAGTGGTACATCAAAATAAAGCCTCTGGCTAAACCGGCAATTAAGGCGGTCAAAACCGGTAGAACAAAAATCGTTCCCAAAAAACGCTTTGAAAAAATGTATTTTGACTGGATGAAAGATATTCACGACTGGAATATCAGCCGCCAGATTGTCTGGGGTCCACGCCTGCCTGTCTGGTACTGCTTAGACTGCAACCCGGATATTCTTATCAGTTTTATTGATAAAAATAATAATAAGATCTCTGGTCCCTATCAGGAACTGAAAGATAAATACCAATTTGCGGAAATTAAAGCCGGCCTGCAAAATTTAATGGCGAGCCAGAATCCGGTTTACTCCTTGAATGACAAACCCTGCCAGAAATGCCAGGGGAATCATCTTCTTCAAGAAACTGATACCTTTGATACTTGGTTCTTATCCGGTCAGTGGCCCCTTAATGCTCTCGGTTATCCAAATAGCCGTGATTTTAAATATTTCTATCCCACCTCGGTTTTGGACACAATGTGGGATATTCTTTTTTTCTGGGTGGCACGGATGATAATGCTTGGGCTTTATTTCGCCAAAGATGTTCCCTTTAGGGTCGTTCACATCCATTCCCGCGTGGTCGACGAACATGGCCAAAAAATGAGCAAAAGTAAGGGTAATGTCATTAATCCGATTGAGATGGTGGATAAATATGGCGCTGACAGTTTGCGGATGGCATTGGTTTTCAGTGCCGCTCCGGGAAGCGATATTACTATTAGTGAAAACCAAATTCGGGCGATGCGCAATTTTTCTAACAAGATCTGGAATATCGGCCGATTTATTCTCGGAAATTTCGGCGTCAATCGTCAACTGCCTCCCTTTTCTCACCGAATGAAAGGACTAACAAAGGAAGACAAAAAAATTCTGAAAGATCTTGATCAGCTAATTGGGAAAACAACCAAGCTAATCGAGAGTTACCGCTTCGACTTAGCCAGTCAAAAGATTTATCATTTCCTCTGGCACCGTTTTGCAGATAAATATGTTGAGCACTCGAAAAAACGACTGGCTAAAAATGATAAAACGGTTCTTACTGTTTTGTGTTATGTCTATCTAAACTGTCTTAAACTGCTCCACCCGTATATGCCCTTTATTACCGAAGAGATCTGGCAAAAGTTTCCGAAAAAAGAGAAAACGCCGTTGATTATCTCCTCCTGGCCAAATATGAAATAAATTTTCAATTTTCCAATTTTCAATTATCAATCAATTCTTAAATTATCCAGTTATCAATAATTAGTATAATTGAAAATTGATCATTGAGTAATTGATAATTTAAAGGTGGTTATGCTTTATCCATTGTATATTCTCGCCGGTATCATTCCCAGTTTCGTCTGGCTCCTTTGGTACTTACGAAAAGATTCTCATCCCGAATCAAACTCAATGATCCTTAGAGTTTTTCTTTTCGGAATGCTGGTTTCCTTACCGGTAATCGTCATTGAAATAGGGTTTTTTAACCTTGCCGCCAAAATCCCTTTTCCTCGAACCATTATTCTCTTAGCAAATATCTTTATCGGTATTGCCTTTACCGAAGAAGTGGCTAAATATCTGGTGGTAAAATACAGCGTCATTCCCCATCCGGAGTTAGACGAACCGATTGATGTCGTTCTTTATATGATTATTACTGCCTTAGGGTTTGCCGCCAGCGAAAACATACTGCTTTTATTCCGCGATCACCCACTGATGTTACTGCCGGATGTCCTTTCTCTGGTAGCTATCCGTTTCATCGGTGCCACTTTTCTTCATGCCCTTTGCTCGGGAGTAATCGGTTTCTTCGCGGCTCTATCTATTTTTGAAATCAGGAGAAAACATCAGTTCACGATTACGGGAATAGGAATAAGCACAATATTGCACGGATTATATAATTTTTCTATAATAGCAATGAAAGAATACCTCAGGTTTGTCATACCGGTGATTATTCTTATCACACTTGCGTCGTTGGTCTCGCTCAGCTTCCAAAAGCTCAAGAAGCTAAACAGTGTCTGTAAGGTTAGATAGATATCAAAAATAGTGAGTATCGAAGTAAAAACGAGTGGCAAAAGTGAATAAACATTATATTTTTCTTAAGGTGTTTCGTCTGGGGGTTTGTTTACGCCAGACGACCAAAGGAGTAGCCTCCTTTGGAAACTTCATTATTTTGAATCCCAATCGCCGCCAAACGGCAGGGTATTCAAAATAATAAGAGATAATTTAAAATATGTCTTTTTTTGAAAAACTAAAAAAGGATATTGACGAAGAAAAAAACGTTGGCCTCGAAGAAACAGGAGGAACTACGGAACAAACAGAAGAAAAACTAGCGGCAATGGCAATTAAAAAAATAGACAAGGAAGCAATAGAAACGGCCAGCGAAGAAAAAGCAAGTGAAAGAAAAAAAATAAAAGTAGAAGAGAAGCCTGCTAATATAAAAAACGAGGAAGAAAGCGATCGCCAAAAAACAAAAAGGGCGAAATGGTTCGAGGCCGAAGGTCAATTAACTGTTGACGTCTATCAAACCGATCAAGAATTGGTAATTCAATCGGTCATTGCTGGCGTCAGACCAGAAGATCTTGATATTTCTATCGAAAAAGACTTGGTCACGATAAAAGGCAGGCGAGAAAGAGTAGCTAAAGATAAAGAAAGAAATTATTTCTATCAAGAGTGCTACTGGGGTCCGTTTTCTAGAGAAATTATTTTACCAACCGAAGTCGATGTCCTACGCTCTGAAGCCTCAATGAAACAAGGGATCTTGACTATCAGAATGCCGAAAATTGAAAGGGAAAAGAAAAAGAAGGTCACTGTCAGGACAGAGTGATAGAAATCCGATGCTACCTTAAACATTAAACTTTAGACCTTAAACTTTAAATGGAGGAAGCACTGCTTCCTTCATTTTCTTATTAGTTTATAATTGTTTAAAACTTCGTTTTAAACACGGTGCGGACGGTGGGAGTCGAACCCACACGGGTTTCCCCATACGGTCCTAAGCCGTACGCCTATACCAATTCGGCTACGTCCGCAAGAAATCAAATAACCAAAGAAGTTAAATATACCAATTTCGCCAACCGCGGCTGACTATTTTTCCTTTTTTCAATATATCGTATTCTTTTGAAAAAACAAATTGCTAATCCATTTCCTCTGCTTCAGTTTTTAAAAACCCGAGGTCCAACCTCGGGTTTTTAACTTCTCAAGTCTAAAAAAGGAGGAAGAATGTCTTCCTCTTTTTTAGAAACGAGAACAGCCTCTTTTTAAAGAGGCTGTTAAACTCTCTAGTTCAGAAAAAAGCTAGCTATCCTGCCTGCATTATCAAGAGAACCAGTGCCGGCACGGCTCTGGCTAAAAGCGCCACGCCCATCCCGACCGCCGCATAGATCAGATAATTCTGGCCTTTGGTTACTTTGGCCGGATCGCCGGCAGAAGTCAAAATGGCGAACCCGCCGATAAGCACAAAAATAACGACGATGGCGACAATAATAATAAACAGCCAGTCAGTGATGGAATTAACAACATTTAAAATACACAACGCTCCCCATTGCTCGGTTGCTTGCGTGACTGTGGTGTCGACGCCATTGATGACGCAGGTAGTGCCTGTCATTGGCCCAACAACTGTGTCTTTAGAATAGGTTGTACCTTCGAGTTTTATCGCTTTTCTTAATTTACAACATTCCTGCGGCCCGGCTTGGCCAGAAACCATTACCGGAACGACAAAAGCGAAGAGAATAGCAGTTAACATCAATGTCGGTAAGATTTTTTTCATTTTACAGTTTGTTTATTTGGTAAAACCTTATTTTGTTAGCAATTTTCGACCTTTTGTCTTTAGATGTTCCCCTTAATTAGTTAATTTGTTGCTTGGCTGTTTTTATTTCTAAGGGGATCCGAGGATTATTTTTATTATCGCATTAAAGGCTTTAGAGATAAGAATTATGCCGAAGCCAATGGCCGCGTAGAGCAGAGTACGTTTGGCTGTATCTACCTGTTTGGGGTTACCCGCAGAAGTCGCCAACATTACCGCAGCAATCACGACCATTAATGGCACCACCACGATTCCCAGCCAGAAAATAAAATTAGTCACCGACTCGATTAAGTCTTGAAAACTACAGGATTTTAACGGATTGAGAATACAAATTTGGCCTACCGGACAAGCATACTGACACTTTCCATCTCGGCATTCTAAATCAGCGGTATTGAAGTCACCCTGTCCGGTACCCGTACAAGGTTCACAGAAAGCCGCGGCTCTTATCTTAGCGGTCACAATAATTAGAGACAAAGCGACGAAAAGTAGTGTTGCTA
>Ga0172366_10003224_pt1 | contig 12832 bp, 10 predicted proteins | sample LakKivSesite69cm_FD_114533 | JGI IMG/M metagenome (GOLD analysis project Ga0172366, IMG submission 114533) | Sediment microbial communities from Lake Kivu, Rwanda - Sediment site 69cm | ecosystem: Environmental > Aquatic > Freshwater > Lake > Sediment | place: Rwanda: Western Province, Lake... | reverse complement strand
GCCTATTCCAAGACTTCGAGGAGCTGAACGAGGACGGCGTGATCGCCCTCAGGGATTTTCACTTCCTGGGAGCGGCCGGTAAAGATTTTTTTGATCTCGTTGTCAACGAATAATTGATATTTTCCTTTTTTAAGGAAATTGATTTGCACTTCCGTTTCTTTGAGGGCCTTTATTTCGAACGAGACTTCGTTCTCCGAGTAAAGAAAATGCCTGAAAACTGCGCCGCCGTTGGCTTTCAGAATTTCGCGCTCCTCCTCGATGAGCTTGATTTTGGAGTTTGAGACCTCGACTTGGTAGTGCCTGCCCTGGATGGCCAGGCGGGCGAGCTTCCCCTTCTTCTCCGATTTGAGCATGCCGAAGCGGAAGCCTTCCCAGAGCGTGAAATCGAGATACTCCTCGAGGCCGATAAGGGCGAAAAGCGGACCCCAGCTCTGAAAGCGCTGGCCGCCCGCCTCTCCTGTCCGGGAATCAAAATTCTCCGGGCAAAGCTGAAAGTTCTTCCAGCTGCGCAGGAAAAGGGCCGCGCTTTTCTGGGCAAACTCAGCCGCCACGGCGTCAAAGCCGTAGGCCTTCAAACCTTGGTAGACGAGGTAGTTCGTCGGCGGCCAGGTGGTGCCCCGCCAGTACTGCTGCTCCTTGAAAAGAGGGTCGTCACGCGAGATCGTAGGCAAGACATAGTCTCCCCAGAACTCTTTAGGGTTGAGGAGACGCTTGATCATCGCCACCGCCTGGTCCTGGTCGGGGATGCGGGCCAACAGAGGATAGAAATTTGAGGCTGCCTTGCGCGGGGAGAACCTCCCGTCCCAGTGCCGATCAAAGTAGAACTTCTCCCGCTCGTTCCAGAGGCGGCTGTTGATGAGTTTTTTCATCTGCTCGTATTCATCAAGATAGAGGGCATAATCATCAGGAAGGTTTAAGATGTTGGCGATCTGGGCTAAGCAATAGGCATCAAGCGCATAGAGGCAGTTAAGGTCCAGGCAGTTCATCGTCAGAGTCCCCGTCTCCTCGCTGAACGAAGCCTCTTCCCAGTTGGGCAGGTCGTCCTGTCCCGATTCCCACTTGGCCCGCTGTTTTCCTTCGGCCTTGATCTCCCAGGACGGGACGGCGGTGGAGACAAGTTCAGCGTCCGAGCCCCACTCGAGAAGGCCGTCGCCGTTGCCATCCCGGCGAGCCTGGCCGTTGGATTGGGGAGCTTTCCAGAAGGCGTGCCATTTTTTCAGGTGCGGGTAGGAGAACTTGAGCAAGTCCAGGTCGCCGAGCTTCCCGAATAGCTTGAGTACGCAGAAAGCACCGACAGGGGGCTGTGAGCGGTCGGCTGTTCCGCCGAACCGGCCCCGCCAGTTGGGGATGTTGCCGTTGGCGTATTGAGTCTCTAGCACCGACGCGATAATGTCCCGGACATGTTTTGGGCTTTCTACGGAAGCCTCCAGGGCGTTAAAGAAAGAATCCCATTCAAAAATTGTCCAGTGGTCCTGGAGGCCTCCCGGCTGGAAAATCCAGCGCCTTCCAGCGGGCGTGTAGAGTCGGTGGTAGTCCGGCTGGTAGAGGATCATCCAAAAGATGTTGTTGGTGATGGCCTCGGCGACGCCCTTAAAGAGGCCATCAACCTTGACTCTTTTATTCTGGTATCGGTGCTCTTCCTCAAGAAGGAACGAGTCGATTGTCTTCCTATTTTTATAGCGGTAGATCTGGTTGCTCAGGATTTTCGGGTCTTCGCCGGCTCCGGCGACGAAATAGAGATGCCTCTCTTTTTCAACAGCAAAAGAAAGGAAGATGTCTTTCCCTGTCTGGGGCGAGGCAGCATCTGGTTGGCGATCCGCCCAGAAGAGGTAGTAATGTTTTTTTTCTGTTCCGCTCTCGGCTTGAACCTGTCCGTCGGCAAGCAAACGGTACTCCCCGCTGAAGTTCCAGGGGAAGTAGTGGACTATCTGCAGTTCGATGTTCTTGGGCGCCTTGATTCTGCCGACCACCGTCTTTTCATTCTGCCTGGACCATTCCAGAGTCAGCGTTTCCGATTTTGAAGGGGGCTTAATCAGGATGGGCGTCTCTTGAGCCTGCTGGAAAGGCAGGCTGAGGTCGGCCTGGATGCGGGAGTATTGCCCGTCGGGAGAGTGAGGCCCGACTTCAGAGACCAGGTAGAAGAGGTCCTGACCTTCAACCGGTCGGCCCTCCTTGACGACCCTGATCCGGAAGGCAAAAACGACATCCCGAGAGACGGCTAAGACGAGACCAAACCATTCCTTTCCCTCGAGAGCTCCGATGTAAACATCCCTCCAAGGATAGAAAATCTCTGCCCGGGACGGGGGAGTCGTGACTGCCATGATGAGCAAGAAAAGAACAGCGAGGGAAAGGGTCAGCCCGGCTCGGAGGTTATGGCTTTTCTTGTTGTCGTTTCTGACGAAGTCTCGCATTTTTCAGCCGCGCATTTTTTTTATCAAGGTTTCCTTCTTAATTTACGGCAAAAGCGCGGATAAATCAACGTCGCTAAAGCGCGGTCAGCGGTCCAGGCGTAATAAGCCGGATTTCCTGGCCCAGGCCAGGACTTCTTGGTATTCACTCCGCTTGATTCTCCGGTTGATCTCTGGATATTCCCCCGCCCAAGAAATCTCTTCGCGAAATTTGTCCTATCGTTCCTTTTATCGTTCGCCCTTGCTCTTTGAATTACTTTATCATGACGGCAGACCGTTCTTAACATAGAATATTCTTGATTTTCTCCTTTTTCATATACGGGTTCCGCCTTGCGGCTCCCAAGCACCGGTTGATTTGCCCGAGCCGCCAAGGTTAAGATAGAACAAAGTGGATTTTGCGCCAAGGATAAAACGATAAAATGCTCCAGGAAAGGAACAAGACAGGAGCGCAGGGAGAAGCGGTCGCCCGAGAGAAGATAAGGCCGCAGGCCAGATCCAGGGTTGTCGTTTCACGCTGCGCTTCTTACGATCGTCGTGACCTTTCCCTTGCTCTCCGCCGGGTTCTCGATGGCCTTGGAAGTCTGGACTCGGTTATCAAACGGGGCAGCCGGGTCTTCGTCAAGATCAACCACCTCTCCCCTTCTTCTGCTCCAGAGCGGGCCATCCTTACCCACCCTGCGTTCACCCGCGAGGTCCTGCGGCTGCTCAGGGACTGGGGGGCTGAGCTGACCGTCGGAGACGATATCTACAGCCGGCAACCAGACGGTTTTTCCCGGAGCGGCTACCGGACCGTTTGCACTGAGCTCGGCGTCCGCTTGGTCAACCTCAAGGAAACAGGGTTCGTTGAGGTCGCTGTCCCGGGAAAAGTTTTGAAAAAGACATACATCGCGCGGCCGGTCTTCGAAGCTGATGTCATCCTGAACCTGCCCAAACTGAAGACCCATTCTTTTACCATCTTCACCGGAGCCATAAAAAATATGTACGGCGTCATCCCTCACGGGCTCCGCCTGGCCTATCATCGCCGTTTTGTCCGGAATGATGTCTTTTCCCAGATGCTGGTCGATCTCTTTTCCTGCGTTCGGCCGCATCTCAACATCATGGATGCCGTCGTCAGCATGGAAGGAGAAGGTCCTTCAGCGGGCTTGCCCAAAAAGGTCGGACTCATCCTGGCCAGTCGCGATGCGGTGGCTTTAGATGCTGTGGCGGCCCGTATCGTCGGCTATGCCCCCCTGGCTATCTACACCACGGTATTTGCCCACAAAGGAGGTCTCGGCGCCGGCGATGTCGGCCAGATCGAGATTGCGGGCGAGAGACTCGAGGACGTCGCGGTCGGTGATTTCCGGCACTCGGCCGTGGCCATCAGCCTTTTCAGGAGGTGGCTGCCGTCTCTCGTCTACGCTTATGTCCAAGACCAGCTGGCCTTGATTCCGCAAGTCCGGCGCGAGGCCTGTGGGGCCTGCCTGGAGTGCATCAGCATATGCCCGCGTCGGGCTATCAGCTTGGTCGATGGCGCCGCCCACATAGATGAGCCGAACTGTATCCGCTGTCTCTGCTGCCACGAAGTCTGCCAGTACCGAGCCATCAAGCTCAATCAATTGCCTCTGGGACGGTTACTCCGGAAAGGCGAGGCAGTCTTCAAAAAAGCAGGGGCGATCTTGAGAAAATAGGCTTGATTTAATTTTTGCTGAATTTGGAGGAGCGCTGGAAAGAAAAGGAGGGCTGTGATAGAGTAAGGGCAGCCGGAGGCACGACATGGATTTCAACCTTTATTTTAAATCCCGACAAGGCGAGATGGTTAATCTCTTGAAACAAATCGTCAGCCGCGAATCTCCCTCCCAGGATAAGAAAGCCGTGGATGCCTGCACATCCTTTGTCATAAGTGAGTTCCGGAAAATCGGCGGCCGAGTTAGCCGCTTTCCCCAGAAAGGAATCGGCGACTTCTATGTCTTTGAGTATCCGGCGACAGCAAAAGTTGAGGTCGAAAGGCCGATTCTCGTCCTCACCCATATCGACACTGTCTGGCCGGTAGGAAGGATCGTCCAGATGCCCTTCTACATCTCCGGTAGCAAAGTTTACGGCCCGGGCGTGCTGGATATGAAGGCGGGGCTGGTTATGGTCATGTCTGCCTTGAAAGCGTTTCACCAGCTCGGTCTCCGGCCTCGGCGGAGAGTCCAGGTCTTCATCAACACTGCTGAGGAAATAGGCAACGAAGCGGCCTACGAGATGATCGGCCAGCTGGCCAGGAAATCAGCTCACGTCCTCTGTCTCGAGCCGGCTCTTCCAGGCGGAGCCCTTAAAACCCGGCGCAAAGGCCGCCTCGTCGTAAGGCTTGAAGCGAAGGGAAAGGCAGCCCATGCCGGCTCACCGGAAAAAGGTATCAACGCCATCGAAGAGCTCCTTACTCAGATCAAGCGCTTGAAAAGGCTGGCCAGGGGGGGTGTGACAATGAGCGTCAATCAAATCGGCGGCGGAGAAAAAGCCAACGTCGTGGCCGAAGCAGCCTGGGCGGTGCTAGACATCAGATTCTGGAATACCGGCCAGAAAGATAGGCTTACGAGCGCTTTGAGACAGCTGAAGGCATCGACTGAAGGCGCCAAGTTCAAGTTTGTCATCGAGAGCCTGACCCCGCCGATGGAAAAGAGTAAGCCGTCAGTTGCACTCCTCCAACAAGTCAGGAAAATCGCTGGCTCGCTTGAAATGGCATTAGAAGAAGGAAAAACAGGCGGCGGATCAGACGCTTCGATAGCCGCAAACTTGGGTGTATCCACTCTGGATGGCCTAGGGCCGGACGGCGATGGCATCCATGCTGAAACTGAACACCTCCTCCTCCCCTCCCTCATCCAGAGGACAGCGCTTCTCACCGAAATCCTCCGCCAGCTTTGACCTTACCCGAGACGCCAACGCTTATCCCCTCCTAATTCCCTAGGAGGGGAAGGGGTGGTTAATGCATAAGATAAGATGTTGGAAGGCGTCTCGGAATAGTAACCCGAGACGCCAACCTTTATCTTCTCCTAATTTTCTAGGGGGGGTAGGGGTGGTTAATTGACTGAGAAGAGCAATTTTGTTAATTTAAATGCCGATGGATTCATGGTCTCGATAATTCCTTCATAAATAAAGGAGGACTTATATGATAAAAAAATACTACCTGCTCTCGCCCGGCCCCACGCCCATCCCCCCGGATGTGCTGGCTGTGGCTTCTGAACCCATCATTCACCACCGCACGCCCGAATTCTCGGAAATCTTTATGCGGGTTTCCGAAGGGCTCAAGTACGTCTTCGGCACCAAGGAAGATGTCTTTATCCTGACATCTTCCGGAACCGGCGCGATGGAAACCGCCATCGTCAACACGCTGAGCCCCGGCGACAAAGTCGTCAGTATCAACGGCGGCAAGTTCGGCGAACGCTGGGGCAACATTTGCCGAGCTTACGGCATCGAAGTCAGAGAGGTCGTCCTCGAATGGGGCGACGATTTCAGCCCAGACCAGCTCGCTGCCGAGCTCAAGGTCAACCTTGGTGTCAAGGCCGTCTTCTCGACTCTCTCTGAAACATCGAGCGGCGCCATCTACGACATCAAAGGCTATGGGGAGGTCGTTTCCAAGACTGCGGCCATCCTGGTCGTCGACGGCATCTCAGGTCTCGGCGCCACCGCTTGCCCGATGGACGAGTGGAAAGTCGACATTTTGGTCGCCGGCTCGCAGAAATCCTTCATGATTCCTCCAGGCCTGGCTTACATTGCTTTCAGCCCCAAGGCCTGGAAACTTGTTGAGTCGGCCAAGCTTCCTAAGTTCTATTTTGACGCCCGCAAGGCCAAGAAGAACCTGGAGAAGCAGACGACTCCCTGGACCCCGGCCATCTCGCTAATCATCCAGCAGAAGAAAGCTCTGGACATCATCAAAACCATGGGCCTGGACAAGCTGCTCGAGCATCACCGCATCCTCGGCGAGGCCACGCGCGCCGGCGTTGGAGCGCTCGGGCTTAAGCTGCTGGCCAAGAACCCGGGTAACATCCTGACCGCAGTTAAGGTGCCGGCCGGCATCGACGGGAGCAAGCTCGTCAAAACCATGCAGGCAAAGTACCAGGCTTATATCGCCGGCGCCCAGGACCCGAACAAGGGAAAATTCTTCCGCATCGCCCACCTCGGTTACATGGGCGGGTTTGATATCATCACGGCTCTCTCCGCCCTGGAGATGACTCTGGACGATCTTAATTTTGCCTTCGAGAAAGGCAGCTCCATCCGGGCAACGGAGAAAGTTTTGAAGGAGAACTGGCAATGAAAAAAATCCTGCTGGCAGACTCACTGGACAAAGAGGCCATCGACAAACTTAAGGCCCTGCCCCAGTTTGACGTCACCCTGAAAACAGGCCAGGATGAGGCCGGGCTGGTTAAAACCATCCCCGGGTTTCAGGCTGTCGTCGTCCGCAGCGCGACCAAGATCACCAGGAAGGTCATCGAGGCAGCTCGAGACCTAGAGCTCATTGTCAGGGCCGGCATCGGGCTGGACAACATCGACTGCGAGGCAGCCAAGGAGAAGGGCATTCAGGTAGCCAACACGCCTGCCGCCACCTCTATCTCCGTGGCCGAGCATGCCTTCGGCCTGATGCTGGCAACTGTCCGGCAGCATGGTCGAGCCAACCTGTCGATGAAGGAGCACAAATGGGAGAAGAAAGCGCTTTCCGGCACTGAACTCTACGGTAAGACGCTCGGGCTCATCGGTCTGGGCCGGATCGGCCGGGAAGTGGCCAAGCGCGCTCTGGCCTTCGGGATGAAGGTGATTGCCTATGATATCGTCAAGATCGAGGCTGACCTTGATGTCAAGCAGGTCTCGCTCGCTGAGCTTCTGGCGCAAGCTGACATTATTTCTCTTCACCTCCCGCTGACCAAAGACGCCAAGCACATGATCGGCAAGCTTGAGTTCGAGAGGATGAAAGACGGAGTCATTCTCGTCAACGCCGCCCGCGGCGGAATTGTCGATGAGGCAGCCCTGCTCGAAGCTCTCAATTCCGGCAAGGTCAGGGCAGCTGCCATAGACGTCTTCGAGAAGGAGCCGCCCGTCGATTACAGCCTTATCGATCATCCTAACGTCATCGCCACTCCTCATATCGGAGCCGCGGCTGAAGAAGGACAGAAACGAGCCGGGCTGGAGGTGGTCAAGATTCTGGAGGAAAGACTCGGATAAAACGCGAGGCGAAGAGGTTTAAACGGAAAGGAACGAGTCATGGCAGAGATACAGCCTTTTAGAGGATTGAGGTACAACCCTGAAAAGATCCGGCTCGAGGATGTGATCACCGAGCCGTATGACCGCATTACGCCGGCAATGCAGGAAGATTATTATCAGAGAAACCCTTACAACATCGTTCGCATCATCTTGGGCAAGGACGACGATCGCGAGCATCCCGAGAAGGATAAGTACAGGCGGGCTGATATCCTTCTGAAAAAGTGGGAGGCAGACGGTATCTTTATCAGAGAGGATAAAAAAGCGCTTTATTTTTACGAACAAGAATTCCAGTCGGACGGCGAGCCAAAGAAACGGCTGGGGCTCGTCGCCAGGGTCAAGCTCGAGGACTTCGCCTCGAAGAAAGTGCTGCCTCACGAAAAGACATTTCCCAAACACAAGGAAGACCGACTGCGCCTGCTCAGAGCGACTCAGACCAACACCGAGCAGATCTTTTTGCTCTACTCGGATGACGAGAAGAAAGCCCACGAAGCTATCAGTCGGGCTCTGGAAAAGACTGAAACCGCAGCTGACATCCGTGATGAAGATGGATTCCGGCATCGCCTCTGGATTGTCCAGGATGAAAAGGACATCAGCCGCATTCAGCAGGCCTTGGCTGATAAGATTTTGATCATAGCTGACGGCCACCACCGCTACGAGACATCGCTCAACTACAGGGCGGAGATGGCCGCCGAGCTCGGCCTCAGCCGTGGAGTTGAACCCTGGAATTACGTCATGATGACTCTCTTCGACCTCAACGACCCTGGCCTGGTCATCCTGCCGACCTACCGGTTGGTCAAGGGTCTGGAAAAGCTCAGCGAAGAAGGATTAAGGAGCGCTTTCTCCGACTGGTTTGAGATCTCTGAAGTCTCCTGGTCTGGGCCGGGCGATCGGGCTGGTCTGGCCAGAGTTCGAGAGATGGTTTCGGGGAGCGAACACACCTTCGCCCTCTTCTTCTCAGGGCTAAAGAAATTTCTTGTCCTCCGCTTGAAGAGCGAGGATATCCTCGACGATGAGGGCGACCCGGCCAAATCGGCCGAGTGGAAGAGACTCGACGTGGCTGTTCTTCATTTCCTGATCATCGACCGGCTCAGCCGCTCCACGGCGAGACCGTTTGTCCAGGAAGAGTGCGTATCTTATATCCGGAACCTGGAGGAAGGGCTGAGTAAGGTTGAGGCGGGCGAATGGCAGATGATTTTCTTTCTTAAGCCTTGTTCTCTGCAGCAAGTCAGACAGGTGGTCGAGAAAGGAGAGCTGATGCCTCACAAATCCACCGATTTCTTCCCCAAACTGAAGTCCGGGCTTGTCGTCAACCCACTGGATGAATAACGAGCGTCGATGATTTACCTTGACAATAATGCCACGACACCGCTCGACCCGGTTGTCGCTGACAAGATGTGCTGGTTTCTCCGGGAGCATTTCGGCAACCCCTCTTCGCTCTACCCGATCGGCCGAGCTGTCAGGGACATTGTCAACGAGGCTAGGGAGACCGTGGCCAGAGCGCTTGGCGCCAGCCGCACCGAGATCATCTTCACCGGATCCGGAACAGAGGCGGATAATTTCGCCATCCGGGGCGTCCTGGATACCTATCCTGAGAAGAATGAAGTCATCACCTCAGCTATCGAGCACCTGGCTGTGCTCCGGGTGGGGAATTATCTCGAAAAAAAGGGGCTCAAGGTAAGCTACGCGCCGGTCGATTCGTTTGGCTCGGTCGACCTCAACTTCATCCGCGACGCCATCACACCGCGGACCGCCCTTGTCTCAATCATGCACGCCAACAACGAGGTCGGAACAATCCAGCCGATCGAGGAAATTGTCAGGCTGGCTCATGATAAGGGCGTTCTTGTCCACACTGACGCGGTCCAGACTTTCGGCAAACTCGACTTCACCGTGGAGAAACTCGGCGTTGATCTCCTCTCGATTTCAGCCCACAAGATTTATGGCCCCAAGGGTGTGGGTGCCCTGTTCGTCCGCAAAGGCATCGACATCTGCCCATTCATCCATGGCGGCCATCAGGAGAGAGGCCTGCGGGCCGGAACAGAGAACACGATTGGTATTGTCGGGTTCGGTGAGGCGGCACGGCTGCTGATGGAGAGAGGAAAGAAGGATAAGGAGAGAATCGCCAAGCTGGCCAACAGCCTGAAGAAAGGAATCGAGGAGAAAATCCCCAAGGCCAAATTCAACGGCCATCCCGAAAAAAGAGTCAAGAACACCATCAACTTTTCTTTCCCTGGACTCGAGGCGGAAGCCATTCTGCTCGCCTTGGCCACGAAGGAGATCTACGTTTCCACGGGATCAGCCTGCAGCGAGGAGTCGGAGGATGTCTCCCATGTGCTCCTGGCGATAGGCCTGCGGCCTGAGATTGCTCGTTCCTCGATCCGCATGTCTTTAGGCAGGTTCAACATCGAAGAGGACGTCCAGGCTGTCCTCAAAGAGCTTCCCGAGATTATCGAAAAACTGCGCCAGATTTCCGCCTTCGATCCTGAAGAATAAAGAAAGCAAGGATGAAAAGGCAGCCAGGGCGGGAGAGATGGGAGAAAGCAAGAAATGGAAAGGTTCTGGCAACTTCTTGAAGAAAGGGCCGTCCTGTTAGACGGCGCTATGGGGACCGAGCTCATGCGGGCCGGAATTCCTCAAGGAGCCTGCCCTGAACTGTGGAATGTGGACAGGCCCGAAGCGGTCAGGGAAATCCACCGCCGCTATTTCGAGGCGGGTTCGGATGCGGTCCTGACCAACTCCTTCGGCGGGAACAAGATCAAGCTGGGTTCGCACGGGCTGGAGGGAAGATGCTACGAACTCAACTTTGCCGCGGCCAGGATTGCGCAAGGAGCGAGGAGACCAGAGACTTTTGTCGGAGGCAGTATGGGCCCGACAGGAAAATTCCTCAAGCCTCAGGGCGAGTATGAAGAGCGGGATTTTGAGGACGCTTTCGCGGCCCAGGCCGAAGCCCTGACCGCGGGGAAAGTCGACTTTTTACTCATCGAAACCATGTACGATTTGAGGGAAGCCCTGTGCGCCCTGAGGGCAACCAAAAAGGTCTCCCCTCTCCCGGTTTTTTTGACCATGACCTTCAACAAGACGCCGCGCGGCTTTTTCACCCTCATGGGAAACGGAGTCCGGCAGTCGATCCGCGAGATTTTGGACTGCGGCGGCCTGAGAGCTATTGGCACTAACTGCACGCTTAACAGCGCCGACATGGTTGAGCTCGTCCGGGAGATGAAAAAAGAGACTTCTCTCCCCCTCATCGCCCAGCCTAACGCTGGCCAGCCCGTCCTGATGGCCGGGGACACGGTGACATACACTCAGGATATCGATGATTATATCCGGCACATCCCTGAGATCATCGCCAGCGGAGCCAACATCATCGGCGGCTGTTGCGGCACCAACCCCGACTTCATTGGCCGGATGGCCGGGATCGTCAAACCCTCATGATTATCATCGGCGAACGCCTGAACTCGAGCCGGCGAGCGGTCCATGATGCTTTGGCCGGAAGAAACGAGACCTACCTTGTCGAACAGGCCAGGCTGCAAGAAAAAGCCGGGGCCAGCTACATTGACCTCAACGCTTCTGCCTTGCTGGATAAAGAATTAGAGACCCTGCGCTGGGCCATCCCTCTCCTCCAGGCAAATGTCGGTATTCCCCTTTCCCTCGACACGCCTGACCCGCGAGTCATGGAGGCAGCGTTGAAGCTTCATCGCGGCCGGCCGCTGCTCAACTCGCTGACCGGCGAAAAGGCCAAGATCGAGAGTCTCCTCGCTCTAATCAAGGACTTCAAGCCTCAGATTATCATCCTCTGTTTGGATGATAAGGGTTTGCCAGCTGAGGCTCGTCGGGCGTTGTCCGTGGCGCAGCGGCTAGTGGAGCTGCTGGGCCGGCAAGGCCTCGGCGAGGAAGACATCTTTATTGATCCACTCGTCCGACCGCTGGGCGTGGATTCTAGGGCGCCTTCGCTTTTCCTCGAATCCCTGGAAATAATCAAAAAAACGCTTCCTGGAGTCAAGACGGTGGCTGGGCTGAGTAATGTTTCTTTCGGCCTGCCTGAACGGCGTCTTTTGAACAGGACTCTTCTCGTCCTGGCTATGAAGGCGGGGTTGGATGCGGCCATCTGCGATCCTCTGGATAAGGAGCTCGGGGCTGCGTTAGCGGCCGCCTCCTCTCTTCTCGGCCACGATCCCTTTCTCAAGGAGTTTCTCCGCTTCTTTCGTGAATCCAAGGAATCCGGAGGACGGTAGCTTTTCACGCAAGTTAGAGGGTTCTCAGTTGACGTAAGTAAATGCGCCGCGCTTCGAGGAAGAATCTCTGGTAGCCCTCCTGCTTGAAATCCGGGTAAGTCCAGTTGAGGAGCCTGACCCCGGCCTTGCTGAACAGAAGCTCGAGGTGAGCATATATTCCATGGGTCAGCGGGATGCGGTGGGAAAAATTTTTGGTTGTGGCCATGACGAGTGACGATGCTGTCAGAATGCCCGGGTCAATGTTGGCAACCCGGCGACTTGAATCAAGCTCCTCCCGGAGTTTTTCTTCCAAAGCATTCGTTTCCAGCTTGATCGCACTCAGCCTTTCCGGCGCCACCAGATTTTCAAAGCTCAGGAATCGCCTTCTTAAGTTCTTTCCCATCTCGCTCTCATAATAGCTGGTCAGGTTAAAGGGGAAGCACTGGCTTTTCAAATCAACTGGGCCATAGACAGCTATAAGTTTTTCCTCCGCCTTTTGGAAGGTGAGGTCCTCGGATGAGATGATGCCGCAGACTAACTTCGCCGGCGCGAAAGGTTTTGGCTCCGCCATTTACTTTCAAAATAAACAAAACATCGGTTCATTGCAAGACTCGAGGGGAAGCATCTCCAAATCCGTGACCATCGCAGTCGAGATTTGAGCATGAAGGAGCGACTTCGAAGGTTTAGCCTTTCGAGGGCGTTTTTCGAGGGAAGCCGGCCTGGCGGTCGCGAGGACTGTCTGAGCTGTCCGTTAATAAGATGGGCGAGGGTTTGGGGGATCGGAAGCACGTCGAAGACTGAGCGGGCACGGGTTTTCTCCGCAGGAGAAAAGAGCGAAGGATGAGTCGTAGCGGATTTGACTCGCCGGGGCAAATCCGCGGGCTGACGAACTCCCAACGCGAGCTTTGTGAGTTCCGCAGCGCCGAGAAAAGCGCCTTCGAAACGGCGTGAAAAACCTGAGGGGAGCAACGAGATGCTCAGATCCCGACGGATTCATCTCAT